>Ga0181585_10005628_pt1 | contig 10829 bp, 10 predicted proteins | sample 071ome_29_FD_132469 | JGI IMG/M metagenome (GOLD analysis project Ga0181585, IMG submission 132469) | Coastal salt marsh microbial communities from the Groves Creek Marsh, Skidaway Island, Georgia - 071407BT metaG (megahit assembly) | ecosystem: Environmental > Aquatic > Marine > Intertidal... | reverse complement strand
CTGATCGCTTCTCTCAAGCGTCTGCACGGGAACCAACCCGGTGGCGGTCTGCCGACCATTTGGCACGCTGCTTGCACCAATCGCCCGTGAATCGACACCACTGCCGGGCATGGGCGCGCCGGCAGACGGGTAGGCTGTGGATGAAACAGGAATGGCCATGCAAAAACAATACCATATTGTAGCCGTTGCGCAAACTATCCGATCGCGGAACGCCCTGACGATCCAGAAAAGAGGGGACAGCCAGTCATGAGCCTGCGTCGCAACATGCAAGCTTACAAGAATGCCGATCGGGATGCTGCAGCTGAATCGGAAAATCCACACGCCTTGATAGCCGTGTTGTTCGATGAACTGCTGAGGCACATGCGCATATTCGTCTCCGAGATCGAGGCCGGGTCTATCGGCAAGGATGCCTCCAGCGAACATTTCTCGCGATCACTGACAATCCTCTACGGATTGCAGTCAAGCTTGAATTTCGAGCAGGGTGGTGACATCGCCAACAATCTGTTCCGTCTCTATGAATATGCGCGCCAGCAATTGTTGGCCGCGATGCGGCAGCGCGAGGTCGGCGGTACGATGGCGGCGATCGACGCGCTTGAGAATATTCGCGATGCCTGGCGGGAAATCGACGGGCGGGTTGCGAAATGAAGACCGGACATATGACGACAGGAAGTGAAACGACCGGGGAGTTCGATATGACCAAAGATGAATTCCTGGCCCAGTTCAGCCAGCTGAACAGCCATATCGAAACGGCGCTGGCGTCTCAGGATTTCGATCGTGCGATGCGCATCGACACGGCGCGGCGCAACATGCTGCATGATTTCGCCGCCGCCACCGTGCCGGACGGTGACAAGGTATTTTTCGAAACGCTGGAGAAATGCGCCGCCGACAATGCGCGCGCCATCACCGAGATGATCTCCCAGATGGGCGCGCTGCAACGCCGTGCCGGCCACCAGATGCGCGGCCTCAGCCGCTATCGCACCCATCAGGGCTGATCCGTCCTGTCCTGACCGCCTTGCCGAACAGGTCAGCGATCACTCGGCGGCGTTGCCATGGCTGTCCGATTGACCGGGCCGCTCGATCATCAGTTTTTTCATTTTCTCGATCAGCGTCGTCCGCCGGAGTTTCAGCGCCTCGGCGGCCTGGCTGACCATGCCGTCAGATTTCGTCAGCGCCGCCTCGATCAGCACGACTTCAATATCGCGAAGGTGACGTCGCAAGTCGATGCTTTCGAAATAGCTGAACCAGTCGGCGTAATGCGCCGGGTGCGGAAGCGGCGGCTCGCTGCTTTCGGTCATGATGTCGACGCCGCCAAGCCCCTGCGAGGCTTCCCATAGCGCATCCATTTCCTCGGCCCGGTCCGGTGCCTTCATGCGCAGCAGATTATCACGCACCTGCGTTGCCGTGATGGGCTGGCTTGGAAACATCACCATCGCCCGTTCCAGCACATTGCGAAGTTCGCGCACATTGCCCGGCCATGTATAGCGCGACAATTCGGCCATCGCGGTGTCATCCAGTGTCGGCGCCGTGCTGTTCTGCGCCGTGGCCAGTGAGTTCATGATCGCGGCGGCAATCAGCGGAATATCCACATGCCGTTCGGCAAGGCTCGGCACCTGCACCGGGAAGACATTGATCCGATAAAACAGGTCGGCCCGGAAGGCACCTTCGTCAACGCGTGACTGGATATTCTGGTGCGTCGCGCAGACAAGCCGGAAATCAACGGCGATTTCATCATTGCCACCAACGCGCTGCACCTTCCGGTCCTCAAGAACACGGAGCAGCTTGGTCTGCAGCGGCAGCGGCATGTCGCCGATCTCGTCGAGGAACAGGGTGCCCCCGCGCGCCAGTTCCACCCGGCCTTCCCGCGGCTTGTCGGCACCGGTAAAGGCACCTTTCTCATGTCCAAAGATTTCGGATTCCAGCAATTCCGACGGAATCGCGGCGCAATTCACCGATACCAGCCGTCCGCTCCGGCCAGATGCCGCGTGGACGGCGCGGGCGACAAGCTCCTTGCCGGTTCCCGTCTCACCAAGCACAAGCACGCTTGTTGGTGAGGGGGCCACGACTTCGATGAGCCTTTTGAGCTCTTTAACCGGTGCAGATTGGCCAACGATAATGTCGTCTATCGTGCTGTCCATCCTCTTCTCCACCCAATAAACAAATCTGAACGAGGCGATAGGCGTCAATATTTCGGGGAGACTACCGCCACATCGGGGTGAATGTCAAAATTTTGATGCGGCTGATGTCGCCACCGGGATTCTGTCGGAAACCTGACTCTTCGAAGGCTTGATCCTTGTTCCGCTCTTTGGCGGCGGCGCCAAGAAGATGATTTCCAGCCCCATTATAGAACTGAAAATTAACGAATATTTAAGAAAATTCGTTTTTTTTAGGCATTGCCGGCGTGGCTGGCAGGCTTCTTGCCTTTGTGTTCGCAGTGACAGTTTCCGCTTGAGGCAAGAGAGATGACCACAATTCGCCTTGAACATGACAAATTCGCGTCGGCAGACCGGCTGGCCAGCATACTTCAGGATCGGCTTCTGACAGTCACCAGCCTCGATGGTGACCCTGCGGGTGATCCGAAATCCGGCATCTATATATGCAGCGCCGCTTATGAGGCGTCGATCGGCGGTGAGGCCGAGACCATCGCGAAAGGCCGTGCAGCACGGGCCGGTTCGATGATGATCATCGAGGAGAATGCCGACAGCTTTGCCTTGACAGAAACACTCGGCGGCAAGCTCATCCGCCTAGCCCTGCCGACGGCATTGGATGCGACAACAGCTGATGACTATGGCTTGCAACTGGCCGCGACCCTGGTTTCCGATGACCGCACGGTGGCCTGTGGCGACAAGGTCAGCCAGGATTTGCTGGCGCTGGCACGCCGTGTCGCACAAACCGATGTAACCGTGTTCATCAACGGTCCCACCGGCACAGGCAAGGAAGTCCTGGCCAAATTCATCCATAATCATTCCGAACGTGCCGAGGCACCTTTCGTGGCTGTGAATTGCGCCGCCATTCCGGACAATATGTTGGAGGCGATCCTGTTCGGTCATGAAAAGGGTGCCTTTACCGGTGCGTCGACAGCCAACAAGGGCATCTTTAGAGCGGCAGATGGCGGTACGCTGCTTCTTGACGAGATCTCTGAAATGCCGATGGCGCTGCAGGCGAAGCTGCTTCGCGCGTTGCAGGAAAAGGCGGTGACGCCGATCGGCTCGCAGACCGACATTCCGGTCGATGTGCGTGTTGTGGCGACAACCAACCGTAACATGGCTGAGGAAATCCGCGCCGGACATTTTCGCGAGGATCTCTATTACCGTCTGAATGTGTTTCCCTTGAACACGGTCGCACTGGCGGCGCGCCCGGATGATATCGTTCCGGTTGCGACCTTTCTTTTGAACCGTCATATCAAATCCACTTCAGATCTCCCGTGGCTTGCCGATGACGCCATCGAGGTGCTTCGCCGTTATGGCTGGCCCGGCAATGTCCGTGAACTTGAGAATGTTTTGCAGCGGGCACTTGTTCTGGCCCGGGACGGTGTCGTCTCGGCGAGCGAGATTCTGATCGATGACGTGTTGGCCCAACGTCCGGATGAACTTCCAAACAGCATGGCGGCTGCCTTCCGGCAGAGTGCCGCCCAGGTCTGAATGGCCGGCGATACCGACCCAGCGGAGTAAAGAGACATGACAACCATCGGACCCATAAGCAGTTCTGTCGGCACCGCCCACGCGCAGGTGCTGAAGCGCGCCGAACAGGCGCTGCAGACCGAAAAGCCGACGCAAGCCTTCACCGACCGCATCACCAATGCGATCGACAATGTGGCCGACGCGCAATCAAAGAGCGCCGAGCTGGCAAAGGCCTATGAGATGGGCCAGGAGAACGACCTCAGCAAGGTGATGATCAGTCAGCAGGTATCCTCGCTTGGTTTCCAGCTGACCCTGAATGTCCGCAACAAGGTGCTGAGCGCCTACAAGGACATTATGAACATGCCGGTCTGATCCGGCCCCGATAAATCTGACGGCTGACAATAACAGGAACCGAAACGATGGCAGAAGCAACGACAGTAGTGGATCCGAATGCAACGGCTCCCGAGGACGAGACCGCAACCGCGGTTGCCACCGTGCCGACATCGGGTCCGATGGCGATCCTCTATCGCCTGACCGGCGGACAGAGCCTCCGTCAGGTGCTGCCAGCTGTCGGCGCCATCGTGATCTCGATAATCGGATTGGTGTTCTTCGTTGTTTCGCAGCAGCCCGAGCGCACGACACTTTATGCCTCGCTGCCGGAAGGTGAAAAGGCGCGCGTTGTGGACGCGCTGAAGAATTCCGGCGTTGACGTGAGACTTGATCCGACCACCGGTGACGTGATTGTGCCGGTGTCCGATTATCATAGCTCGCGCATGACCCTCGCGGCGCAGGGGCTTCCTGCCTCGATCCCGGACGGCTATGACGCCATTGCGGACATACCGATGGGTTCCAGCCGGTCAGTGGAGAGCGCCCGGCTAAAGCAAAGCCAGGAAATCGAACTGGCGCGTTCGATCAGCGAAATCGACGGCCTTGTGACGGCCCGGGTTCATCTCGCGATACCCGAGAAATCGGTCTTTGCCCGCGCGTCCACGCCGCCCTCGGCGTCGGTGTTCGTACAGATGGAGAATGGCCGCTCGCTGTCACGCCAGCAGGTGGATGCCATTGTTCATCTGGTGTCATCTTCGATTCCCTTCATGGCGAAGAACGATGTGACCGTTGTCGACCAGTATGGCAATCTGCTGTCCCGACCACCGCAGGACAGCGCCGGCATGCTGTCCGATGCGCAGCTTGAACACCGGATCCGGCTTGAGGATATCTACCGCAACCGCGTGATCGCCCTCGTCAGCCCGATTGTTGGTGCTGGTAACGTGACGGCGCAGGTCAATCTCGATATGGATTTCACCCGTAGCGAGATTACCGAGGAAATCGTCGATCCTGAAGGCAACGCCCTTCGCAGCGAACAGCGCAGCAATGACTATTCAAGCGAGGTCACGGCCCGCGGTGTGCCAGGCGCCACCACAAACCGTGCGCCGACGCAGACTGAAATCGGCACGCAGCAGGGCGATGACGCTGGCAACGGGGCGATGAATAACCGGTCCTCCAGCGAGACCCGTAACTATGAGGTCAGCCGCACCGTGTCCACGACGCAGCGCCCGAGCAACGAGATCACACGGATCCATGCCGCGGTTCTCGTTCGTGAGATGGAAATTCTCAATCCGGAAACCGGTGTCAGGGAAGTTCAGGAAATCCCGCAGGAAAAGCTGGACGAGATAACGGCCCTTGTCGCCAATGCCATCGGCATTGATGACGAGCGTGGTGACAGTCTGAATGTGTCCAGCTCGACCTTCGTGTCGGCACTCGAAGGCGTGAAGAAGCCCTGGTACGATATGGACTGGGCGGTGAACATCATGCGCCAGGGACTGACAATTCTGATTATGGCTGTTGTTGTTCTTGGTGTGATCCGCCCGCTGATCCAACGGATCATGGTGCCGGCAGCGCAAGGCGGCCCGGGCGAGGCTGTTGTCAGCATGGATGATGATGTCGATCTTGATACGGTCGAGATCCAGGAGGGTGAGTCGCTCGAGGACATCAAGGCCAAGCTGAAGCCGAAGAAGGCGGCCATCTCGGCAGAAATGCTGGATACGGCGAACACCTATGATGATAAGGTGGCGGTCATCCGCATGATCGTCTCCGACGAGGCCGGCCGTGTCTCGAATGTCTTCAAGACGATGATGCAACAGGATATGGACACCGTGTAGACTGGCCCAGCCAGTCTACACCCGACCAGAACGCCCATTCAGGCAAGTGAGGTTGTCATGGCAGAGCAGATGAATGAAGAAGATGCTGATTCAGTTTATGATTCCCTGACGGGAACACAGAAATCGGCCATCCTGATGATGCTTCTCGGCGAAGAGGAAGCCTCCGAAATTCTGCGCAACCTGTCTCCACGCGAGGTGCAACACCTTGGCACGGCGATGTATTCGGTGCAGGGTCTGGACCAGGACACGGTGAACCGGGTTCTCGACGAATTCCTTGCTATCATCAAGGAACAGACAAGCCTCGGCCTTGGTGCCGGCAACTATATCCGCAATGTGATGACGCGCGCGCTTGGTGAGGACAAGGCGGAGTCGGTCCTCAGCCGGATCACCCCGTCCAGCACTGATCGCCCGATCGAGATTCTCGACTGGATGGACGCCCGCTCGATCGCCGAGCTGATCATCGACGAGCACCCGCAGATCATCGCGCTGATCATCTCCTATCTTGATTACGGTCTGGGCGCCGATGTTCTTGGCCTGCTTCCCGAGGAAGCGCAGTCCGACGTCATCGCCAGGATTGCCACCCTGCAGACGGTGCAGCCCGATGCGCTGCGCGAGCTCGAGGACGTCATGCAACGCAAGTTCAAGGCGAACACCTCGCTTCGCGCCTCGCAGGTTGGCGGTGTGACGGCGGCTGCAAAGATCATGAACTTCACCAAGCAGGCAATGGAGGCGCGCATCATGAACGCGCTGAAGGATGATGATGAGGATCTCATGGTCGCCATCCAGGAAAGCATGTTCGTCTTCGACAACCTCGTCATGTCCGACGACAAGTCGCTGCAGACGCTGCTTCGCAGTGTCGACACCGAGGATCTGGTGCTGGCGCTCAAGGGTGCCGACGAGCCGCTTCGTGACAAGCTGTTCAGCTGCATGTCCTCGCGCGCCGCGGCGAATCTGCAGGATGAGATGGAGGCCCTTGGTCCGGTGCGCCTGACCGAGGTTCAGGAAGCACAGAAACGTATCATCAATGTCGCACGCCGGATGTCGGATGAGGGCTCCATCGTCCTTGCCGGCCGTGGCGGCGATGACTTCGTCTAGGTGGAGGGGACAGGGTGATGTCGTCCGGCACCACATCAAGTGAAAGGCTGACCGAGACTCTCGATGCGGCCGTCGCCGAGGATGCCCAGCAGGGCCGCCTCGATGACACCGAGATCCAGCGTCTTGTCGTTTTGTCACGGGATGCTTCCTATCAGCCTTCCGAGCGTGTGCCGGTAAAGACGGTGGAAGTGTTCGAGCCACGCTCCCTTGTGTCGATCGCGATGGATGCGCAGCGCCGCCGTGAGGCCGAAATGCGGACCGCCGCTGCGGCTGGTGCGGTGGTTGATCCCGATTCTGCCACCGGCCCCGAATTGTCAGAAGGTGACGCCGTCGCAGATGGTCCTTTACCTGAGGCCCCGCAAGCCGGTCCGATTGCCGGGAATGGTGACATTCCCGCTGCTGGCGAGACTGAGCAGGCGGCCACGGATGATGCCGGCGAGGCGTCCTCGACCGAGGTTGCTGAAGAGCCTGCTGAGGAAGAGGCGACGACGCAAGGCAATTCCCAGATTGATTTCGAGGCCGGGCGTGAAGCCGGGCTCGAAGAAGGCCGCAAGAGCGGGTTTGAAGAAGGCCATGCAAAGGGGCTTGAGGAAGGTCGCGCTGCCGGCCGTGCCGAGGCGTCGGCGCAGCTTGAGCGCGCCATCCAGGCTTTTGAAGCCGCGGCTGCGAAACTTGGCGGCCTGACGGAGATCGATAGCAGCGCGCTTGGCGAGAGTATTCATAACACCATTCTGACGCTTGCCAGCGCGCGCGCCGGGCGCGCCATCGCCGAGCAGCCGGACGCCTTTGCCGACCGGATCGAAGGTCTACTTGCCGCCATTCGCACGGCTTCCGGGCAACCGGTCATCCATCTGAACCCAGGTGACCTTGGCAGCATCCAGCCACTTGTCGAGACGCGTGAGAAGCTTCGTCATTGCAGCTTTGTCGCCGCGCCCGACCTTGCCGCCGGTGATCTGACGGTAACCGTCGGAACGATCGGCATTGACGATATTCTGCTGCCTGCGTCGGCGGAAACCGGCCCTGCCGATGAGACACCGTCCAAAGTCCCGATGACAGACAGTCCGGCTTCCGAAGGCCTGAAGCCCGACGCATCCGAAGCCATGTCGGAAATCACCGATTCTGTAGCCGAACAACCTGCCGAACAACCTGCCGAACAATCTGCCGAACAATCTGCTGAACAGGCGGCAGGCGTGGAGATCGCCGCAGCGGACGCTGATACCGAAGCGGAAACCGCACCAGGTGAATCTGATGACTGACCTGACCCGTGGGCTCATCTCAGACATCGACCTGATGGCCAGTGACCGTCGCCTGTCGATGTTTGGCCATGTCAGCCGGTTTGACGGGCAGATGATCGAATGTGGCGGCTTCCCGGCAAATATCGGGTCGCTCTGTCATGTGGAAACGGATGATGACGAGCCCGCGGTGGCGGAACTGATCGGCTTCAACAATGGCAATAACCTGCTCTCGCTGCACCGGTTCGGGGCGCGGATCAGGGTCGGCGCCAGGGTGACGCTTGCCGATGATGGCGCGAACATTCAGGTTGGCGATGGCTTGCTTGGCCGCATTACCGACGCGCTTGGCAATCCGATTGATGGCGGGTCAGACATGCGGCTTGACGGCCGCTGGCCGCTCATGGGGCGCGAGATCAACCCGCTGGCACGAAAGCCGGTCGAGGCACCGCTGGATGTCGGGGTGCGGGCGATCAACGCGCTCCTTACCGTCGGCAAGGGACAGAGGATCGGCATTATCGCCGGCTCGGGTGTTGGAAAATCCGTGCTTCTTGGCATGATGAGCCGTTTTACCACGGCGGATGTCGTCGTCGTCGGGATGATCGGTGAGCGTGGCCGCGAGGTTGGTGAATTCGCGAAAACCGTCCTTGATGGCGAGGCAGCGGCGCGCACGACTATTGTTGCCGTGCCTGCCGACCGTTCGCCACTGCTGCGCATTCGTGGCGCGGAACGCGCGACCGCTATCGCCGAATATTATCGTGACCGGGGCAAGGATGTGCTGCTGATCATGGACTCGCTGACCCGTGTGGCGCATGCCCGCCGGGAAATCGGTCTCGCGCTCGGTGAGCAGCCGACGGCAAAAGGCTATCCGCCATCCGTTGTCTCGATGATACCGCGATTGATCGAAAGAACCGGAAGCGGATCTGCCGGTCAGGGCACGATCACTTCAATCTACACTGTTCTTGCCGATGGTGACGACACCAATGATCCGGTTGTCGATACCGCACGTGCGATCCTTGATGGTCACATCCTGTTGTCACGCCAGCAGGCCCAGATGGGGGTCTACCCGGCCATTGACGTGCCGTCCTCGGTCAGTCGCGTCATGAATGACATTGTTGACGCGGGGCAGAGTGAAGCAGCACGGAAATTCCGCCGTCTTGTTTCCCTCTATCTGGAAAATCGGGATCTCATATTGATGGGCGGCTATGCGCCGGGGCAGGATGCCGATCTTGATCTTGCGGTCAATCTGTGGCCGCAATTGATGGATCTGATCCAGCAGAGTGGTGCTGACAAGGCTGCCTTCGGTGCCAGTCGCAATGCTCTGGTCGGGTTGATGGGGGGCTGATCATGGCCCGCGGACGCAGCGTTTTCCATCTGATGGCACTGAAACAGAAAGTGGCACTGGCGCGAAAGACCAAGGCCGTCAACACGCTGCAGGAAGAACTCAACCGCACCGAGAATGTCCGTGACCGGCTGGAAGAAATGGCCGAGGGCATGACGGTGCCGCTTGGCAAGACAACGGTCGGTCATTTGCGGTCGGCAAGCTGGTATGGCAATCAGGTTCAGGAACAGCTGAAGACGATTTCCAATCGCGCCGAGTTCCTGTCCGAGGAGGTGGCAAGCCACCGCCGTGATGCGGCGCGCGTGCGGCATCAGCATAATCTCGCGGTCGAGAAGGGCGAGGCGCATGACCGCCAGCAGCGGGATCTTCGTGAGGAAAAGGCAGAGGCCGCCCTGCCGCCGCGCCGGTCGTTCAAGCGCTAGGATTGCCGCGCGCCGGCATTGCCGACATTTCCCGATCTGGCATTAATCTTGCAGCACAGCCCTCGGGCGATCCCCCCTTTGCATGCAGCGGGGTGCCTGAAAGGAATAGGGCGGACATGACGATACTGGATTCACTTGGCAGCCAGGCGGCTGCCGTCAAAGCGGGGGAAGACCCGCAGCTGAAACTGGCACCTGATGCCGAAGCGCTGGCACTGTTCGCCGGTCTGTTCGCGATGTTGCAACCACATAAGGAAACAGGCGCACCGGAAGGGGCTGCCGGCCGGGCGCTCGGTGACCCCGCACCTTCACCTGACGGCCAGATGATCCCGGCAGCGATTCATAAATCCACATCGGTCGCCCTTCCGGCCGCCGCACGTCTGATGCTTGAGAGAACACCGGCCACCGATACGCCACCTGACCAGACGGGAACGGCTAAAACGGCGTCACTTGCACAGCTTCTGATTGCCGCGAAATCGCTGTCAGAGGATGCTGATCTGCCGCCGGTCTCAGGCGTGCCGGCCGCGCCGGATGTCGAGACCGAAACTGCGACGGATTTGACGACGGCTAAGGCGATTCTGGCTCGCGCCATCGAAATTCTCGATGATATCGACAGCGGTCCCGTTGAGATGGCCGCCTCGCCCGCCGAACCACCGCTGGCCGTACCAACCCTGATTGACCCGACGGACGCCGGTAAGCCGGCTGTCAACGACGTGGGTCCGACTTTGCATGACGCCGTTCCGGAGATCGACAGCTCTGTGTCTGTGCCGGTAACCCGGGTGATGACTGTCCCGGGGCCTTCGGAAGATTTTGTAGGCCCGATGCCGGCCGCGCCGGTGCCGGTCAGTTCCCTGACGACGATTCCTGCGCAACTGTTGACGCAACCAGCCCCGTCCGCTGAGTTTGTAGGTCCGATGCCGGCCGCGCCGGTGCCGGTCAGTTCCCTGACGACGATGCCGGCACAGCTG
>Ga0181585_10005625_pt1 | contig 10830 bp, 6 predicted proteins | sample 071ome_29_FD_132469 | JGI IMG/M metagenome (GOLD analysis project Ga0181585, IMG submission 132469) | Coastal salt marsh microbial communities from the Groves Creek Marsh, Skidaway Island, Georgia - 071407BT metaG (megahit assembly) | ecosystem: Environmental > Aquatic > Marine > Intertidal zone... | reverse complement strand
ACGGCAAAGCCGTGGAATATTCTGGCGGTAACATTCACCAATAAAGCGGCGCGTGAAATGAAGACGCGGGTGGTCAATATGGTCGGGCCAATGGCTGAACAGGCCTGGCTTGGCACCTTTCATGCGTTGGCAGCGCGAATGCTTCGCCGCCATGCTGATCTGGTAGGGCTTCGTCCTGATTTTACGATTCTCGATGTCGATGACCAGACACGTCTTCTTAAACAATTGCTCGAGGCAGAAAACCTTGACGCCAAGCGCTGGCCCGCACGCATGCTGGGCGGGGTGATTGCCCGCTGGAAGGATCGTGGCCTGACGCCAGATAAAGTGGGCGTGGCAGAGGCCGGGGATCTTGCCAATGGCCGGATACGCCAGATTTATGCTGATTATCAGGCACGCTTGCTTGCTCTGAATGCCACAGACTTCGGTGACCTTCTGTTGCATATGCTGACGATTTTTCAAAATCATCCTGATGTGTTGTCCGAATACCACGCCAAAATAACCCATATCATGGTCGACGAGTATCAGGACACCAATGTCGCCCAATATCTGTGGTTACGGCTGCTCACCGGTCGTCAGCACAATCTGTGCTGCGTTGGTGACGATGACCAGTCGATCTATGGATGGCGCGGTGCAGAGGTTGGCAATATCCTGAAATTTGAGAGTGATTTCCCCGGTGCTAAGATCGTCCGGCTGGAAGAAAATTATCGGTCTACCGGCCATATTCTTGCCGCCGCGTCAAAAATCATTGCGCATAATGAGTCGCGCCTCGGCAAGACACTCTACACATCGGCCGATGACGGCGAGAAGCTGCGCCTCAATGGCTATTGGGATGGCGCCGATGAAGCGCGTGCCATTTCCGGCCATATCGAACAGATGATGCAGGACGGACATAATTTGTCGCAGATCGCGGTTCTGGTGCGTGCCGGCTTTCAGACGCGCGAGTTCGAAGAGCGCTTCATCAATATTGGTCTGCCCTATCGCGTTGTCGGCGCAAAATTCTATGAAAGAGCCGAAATTCGCGATGCCATCGGCTATTTGCGATTGGTAGCGCAGCCGGCAGACGATCTCGCCTTTGAGCGGATCGTCAACACACCGAAACGCGGCCTTGGCACGGCGAGCATTCAGGCCATCCATATACAGGCACGCGCCTCACAAAAACCGCTTCTCGCCGCCGCGTTTGACCTGATTGAAACAGACGAATTACGCCCGGCGGCAAAAAATTCGCTCAGCGGGTTTATCCAGGATATCAAAAGATGGCGAGACGCGATGGCGGGCATCCATCATACTGATCTGGTCAAAATGATTTTGGACGAGTCCGGCTATACACGCATGTGGCAGGTCGATAAATCACCTGAGGCCGAAGGCCGGCTGGAAAACCTCACCGAACTGGTCAACGCGATGCAGGAATTTGACTCATTGCAGGGGTTTCTGGAGCATATCGCCCTGGTCATGGATGGTGATACCGAAGCCGAAAATGGCGAGGTCACCCTGATGACTCTGCATGCGGCAAAGGGTCTGGAATTTGACACGATTTTCTTGCCCGGATGGGAAGAAGGCATCTTTCCAAGTCAACGCACAATTGATGAAAATGGTGCGCTTGGTCTGGAGGAGGAACGTCGGCTTGCCTATGTTGGCATCACCCGGGCACGATGCCTTGTCAATATAAGCTATGCCGGTTCACGCCGTATCCATGGGCAGTGGCAGTCATCGATACCATCACGCTTTCTGCAGGAAATCCCGCCGGATCACGTGATTGAGGACGTTGTGCAAGGCATGGGTGGCGGCTACGGCAATTTTGGCCGTGCGACTCCGGCAACTCTTGGCGATGGCGTGGGTTTTGGTGGTGCTGGCTATGGTCCCGGCTGGCGGCGCATGGCGGAACGCCAAAAACGGGCCAGTGATCCGAGCTTTGTGGCGCGTGACAGTGGTGATGCTTTTGCAAGGGGCGACCGTGTTTTTCACCAGAAATTCGGCATGGGAAATATCTTGAATGTTGATGGCGACAAGCTTGAGATCGCGTTTGACAGGGCAGGCCACAAAAAAGTCGTTGCTGGTTTTGTGAGCAAACCATGACTGGCATCACATCTGATCATCAGGATAACAACACTGACCTTTATAAGGCGTCCATCGGACTGCCAGCGCATCTCTCTTCGGTTGCGGTGGCTCAGGTGGAATTGGTGTTTTCAGAATTGTTGGCGAGTGTGGCGACATCGCACGTCCGTTCGTCTGATCAAGGTTGGCAAATTGAGGCCCTTTTTGATTTTGCCCCTGAACGGCAGGTTGTGCTGGAACTGCTTGGTCCGGTTCTGGACCAGATTGAGGTTTCGGCTGATGGGCTGCAGATCCTCCCATTAGAACAGCGTGACTGGCTGGCTGAAAACCGGGCCTCATTTCCGGCTCTGCGTATTGGTCGGATGTGGGTATATGGTAGCCATAAAACGTCACCACCACCGGCGGCCAGCTTGCCCTTGCATGTTGATGCCGCACAGGCATTTGGTTCGGGAACGCATCCGACCACTGAAGGCTGCCTCCTTGCCATGCAGATGATCGCAACCGCGAGCCGCAAAGCGCCAAAGCGTATCCTCGATATGGGCTGCGGCTCGGCTATTCTGGCGATGGCGGCGGCACGCATCTGGCCGGCCGCACATCTGATGGCGGCGGATAATGATCCTGTGGCGGTCCGTGTGGCGGCTGAGAATGTGAGGCGCAACCGGCTTGCCCCTCATCGTGTCCGTTGTGTTGTGTCAAACGGCTTCGATGGCAGAGACGTCAGGCGTGACGGTCCCTATGATCTGGTTTTGGCGAATATTCTGGCCGGTCCTCTACGGCGTATGGCGCCAGCCTTGGTGCCGCACACTTCGCGGCATGGATGGATTGTTCTGTCTGGTATTCTGAACGAACAGGCAAATGCAGTCGAACGCGCCTATGCCATGGCCGGGGCGCGGTGCTGGAGCATGCTTCGCATTGGAGAATGGACCACGATTGTCATGCGGCGGTCGGCGGTTGGAACCATTCCGGGCTTGTGGCAGTCTCAAACACTGATTCGGCATGACAATACGATTTCGATGACAGGGGCAGGGGATGAGTGAAGTCGGACAGCATGATCACAGATTGACCGCCTTGCGAGAACGGCTCTCGTCACAGTCTCTCGATGGGTGGTATGTCGGGCGTGAGGACATGTATCAGGGCGAGGAAGTTCAGGCAGGTGACGAGAGGCTCGCCTATATATGCGGGTTCACTGGGTCAGCCGGTTTTGCCATCATTCTGCAGGATCAGGCGGCGCTGTTCAGCGATGGCCGTTACACGCTGCAGATGACCAATCAGACTAATCCGGCGCAATGGACAACACATACAATGCCGGAAGCATCACTCGCCAAGTGGCTGGAGTCACGGCCAGCAGGGGGAATACGGATTGGCGTGGACACAGGTTTGGTGACTGTTGCCACCTATGAGCGGTTGGAAAAGACCCTGAGCGCCGCAGGTGGTTCCCTTGTTGGCACCGAAATCAACCCGATTGATGCTATTTGGCAGAACCGTCCGGGTCCCCCGCCACCACAGCCGTTTCGCCTCGACATCGCAACAGCCGGTGTCAGCATGGCCGAAAAGCTTGAACAGCTTGATGCCGCATTGGCGAAGAGTAATTGTGATGCCGTTTTCATAAGCCGTGTTGATGCGGTTAACTGGCTGGCCAATGTCCGTGGGCGCGATCTGAATTGCACCCCGATCATTCACGCATTCGCCCTTTATCACCGGGAAAATGGCTTGATATTGTTGGCAGACCCCGGACGGCTTGCTCCGGTAATGCAGGATGATCTTGCAGCACAAGCCAGTGTTGTACCGCTCGCAGATTTTGCCAGACTGATTGACCCAAAGGCTGGTTATACGGACGCCACAAGGGTGATGATTGAGGCCGCGAGCCTGCCGCGTGCCGTGTATGACGTTCTCGCGCAAAGCGGGGTTGAACTTGTCCGTGCAGCCTGTCCCGTGACACGCGCAAAATCGGTCAAGAACCGAGCAGAGCTTGCTGGAACACGCCGCGCCCACATTGAGGATGGCGGCGCAATGGTTCGCTTTCTGTCTTGGCTGGATACGGTGCAACCGGGCAGCTTGACGGAAACCGAAATCGCCGGTCATCTGTTGGCGATTCGTAAGTCCAGCCCACGGTTTCTGGCATCCAGCTTTGAAACCATCTGCGGGGCCGGGCCGAATGGTGCAATCGTTCATTACCGGGCGCGTGAGGGTGCGGATAGCGCACTCATGAATGACAGCCTGCTCTTGGTGGATTCGGGTGCGCATTATAATGACGGCACAACCGATATTACCCGCACAATGCTTGTCGGCAACGCAGATGCAACGATGCGGCATGCTTTCACCAGCGTGTTAAAGGGGCATATTGCCGTGGCGACAGCCCGCTTTCCACAAGACACAACGGGCCAGCAGATTGATGTCATTGCCCGTCAGCCGATGTGGGCGGAGGGGCTGGATTTCGCGCATGGCACCGGCCATGGAGTAGGGCATGTAATGCAGGTGCATGAAGGGCCGGCAAGCATTTCAAAACGTGGTACGGAGCAGCTTGTCCCGGGAATGCTGTTGTCCAATGAGCCGGGCTATTATCTCGAGGGCAAATGGGGCATCAGGATTGAAAATCTTATCGTCGTAACGCCGCCAGATGAAGACGGGTTTCTGAGCTTTGAAACGGTCACATTCTGTCCGATCGACAGACGCCTTGTTGATGTGGATATGCTGAACGCCTCCGAGCGCGAATGGCTCAACGCCTATCACCGGCAGGTGGAAGAGGTGCTGATGCCGGAATTGCAGGGTGATAAGACGGCGCAGGCATGGCTTGTTGCGGCTTGTGCCGCCCTCTGACATGGGGTGGTGGCCTCTAGCCGCCGATCATTGCCAGCCATTCGTCCTCAGACAGCACCGTAACACCTAAATCAGCGGCTTTTCGTGCCTTGGACCCGGCGTCAGCGCCTGCGACCAGAAAGTTGGTCTTGGCCGAGACCGAACCGGCAACCTTTGCCCCAAGCGCTTCGGCGCGTGCCTTCGCCTCTGCGCGTGACATTCCGCTCAAGGTTCCGGTGAACACAATTGTTTTGCCGCTGACCGGGCTGTCATCTGAGGGCCTGTCAGGTGGGCTGATGCGAAGTTCACTGGCAAGATCAATGACCATATCCCGGTTGGCGTCATTGCTGAAAAAGGCAATGATATCCGCCGCCATCAAAGCGCCAATCTGGTCAATTTCCACCAACTCAGCCGCTGCCGCCTCAAGATCAGCATCAGGGGCAAGGGCCGTCAAAATTGCCTCAAGCCTGTCATAATGTAGCGCCAGAATCCGTGCTGTTGCCTGACCCACCTGACGGATGCCAAGTGCATAGATAAACCGCTCCAGTCCGATTGTGCGCCGGGCGTCGATCGATGTCATAAGATTGCGGATCGAAATCTCGCCATAGCCATCGAGCGTGCCAATATCATCGCGTTTCTCATACAGGCGGAAAATGTCAGCAGGAAGCCGTACCCAGCCGAGTTCTACAAATTGTTCAATCTGGCGGGCACCAAGCCCTTCGATGTCAAAGGCGTCACGCGAGACAAAATGTTTCAGCCATTCAAGTCGTTGCGCATCACAAGATACACCGTTCGTGCAGCGGCGCACCGCCTCACCCTCTGGACGGATTGCCGGGGCGCCACACACCGGGCACTGGTCAGGAAATATATATGCCTCGCTTTGGTCGGGGCGTTTTTCGACGATGGTCCGAACAATCTGCGGTATCACATCACCGGCCCGCTGGATCACCACCATGTCGCCGATACGGATATCCTTGCGGTTGATTTCATCTTCATTATGAAGTGTGGCGTTTGATACCACCACGCCGCCAACCGTGACCGGTTCAAGGCGGGCAACAGGGGTCAGGGCACCGGTGCGGCCAACCTGAATGTCAATTGCCCTGATGATGGTTTGTGCTTGTTCGGCAGGAAATTTATGGGCCAGCGCCCATCTTGGTGCGCGGGCCACCTGGCCAAGGCGTGTCTGATAGTCATGCCGGTCAACTTTATAGACCACCCCGTCTATGTCATAGCCAAGCGTGGCGCGTATCTCGCCAATCTTCTCATAGGTTGCCAGCAACGCATCTACCGACAGGCAGCGCTGCGAGAGGTCGTTCACCGAAAAGCCGAATTCGCCAAGCGCTGACAGCATGTCCATATGGGTCGCGCCAATCTCGGCGCTGGTCTCTCCAAGCGAATAGGCAAAGAATTTCAGATTGCGGCTTTTCGTGATGCTGGCATCCTTTTGCCGCAGTGATCCGGCGGCGGCGTTGCGCGGATTGGCAAAGACTTTCCCGCCTGACGCCTCCTGTGCGGCATTCAGTGCCAGAAAATCGGACCTGTCCATATAGAGTTCACCGCGCACCTCAAGAATTTGAGGTGGCGTGCCGGTCAAACGCTGAGGGATAGCGGCAACCTGCCTCACGTTTTCTGTAACGTCCTCGCCTTCCTGTCCGTCACCGCGGGTGGCAGCCTGTGCCAAGTGACAATTCTCATAGCGGATGGATAGCGACAGCCCGTCTATTTTCGGCTCTGCGGTCATGGCCAATTCGGCAGTCTCGTCAAGCGACAAAAATTTACGAACCCTTGTTACGAAATCAGCAATGTCCTGATCGGAAAAACCATTGCTTAATGAAAGCATCGGGCGGCGGTGTATGACTTTGCCAAAACCCGTGGTAACGGGTGTGCCAACCCTCCCCGTCGGGCTGTCCTCGCGAACAAGTCCGGGGAACGCCTCTTCTATCGCACGGTTGCGGGCGACAAGGTGGTCATATTCAGCATCGCTGATAACCGGATCATCGTCGCCGTGATAACGAGCATCATGAAAGGCAATGGCTTTGGCAAGCTTGGCGAGTTCGTCTGCCGCCGCCAGCATGTCCATATTCTCTGGCGCGATTGTTCCCGGCTTTATTTGGCTTGGGTCATCCGGTGTTGCGCTCATCTAGCCCCCCATCAAGGCAATCGCGGCGGCACGCGCTTCGGGCGTAATCTTTTCGCCAGCCAGCATGCGGGCAATTTCTTCGGTGCGCGCCGCTGAATCAAGCGCCTCAGTCCCGCTGACAACGCCTTGTTCACTGGCAGTCTTGGAAATGCGCATATGATGATTTCCCTTTGCCGCGACTTGTGGTGAATGCGTGACAACCAGCGTTTGTGTTGTGTTGCCAAGGCGGGCAAGACGTTCACCAACCGCTGCCGCGACAGCGCCGCCAACACCAGAATCAACTTCGTCAAAGATCAGGGTCCGTGACGCATTGCTGTCTTCCAGCGCTACCTTGAGTGCCAATAAAAATCGCGCCAGCTCACCCCCCGACGCAATCCGGTCAATCGGGCCAGCTTTCATCCCCTTGTTGGTGCTGGCCTCAAAGCGAACTTGATCGGTGCCAAGTGGTCCCCACTGGTTTTCAGCAAGATTGCTCACTGCTGTCAAGAAGAGGGCATTCTCCAGCTTCAAGGGCGGCAGTTCCGCCATCACCACCGCATCAAGACGCGAGGCAGCGGCAACACGGTTCTGTGTTACACGTTCCGCCAGCTGGCAGTAATGTTCTTGCCATTGATGTTCCTTTGCCGTGAGTTCGGCCAATGTGCCAGCTGAATCTTCCAGCCCGGCGAGCTGTTCAGCCAATGTGCTGTGAAGTGCGGCAAGATCATCAACAGCGCAACTATGTTTGCGGGCCTGTTGGCGTAGCTCGTGTAGCCTGTCATCGACCTCCTGAAGACGGGCAGGATTTGCCTCAAGCGCGTCTGCGGCGCTATGGATGGCGGCGTTTGCCTCGCTTAATTCAGCATCTGCCCTTTCCAATGCGGCGAGGGCCTGATCAAGTCTGCCGGCGGCAAGTGGCGCAACGCGTTCAAGCGTGCTTCGTGCCTTTCCAAGCATGGTCTGAACACCGGCATCACCGGAAAGTGTCTCATCGGCCTGTGCAAGCCCCTCACCAATGCGTCCGACATTGCCGAGCATATCACGTTGGCCTGCAAGATCATCCTCTTCACCCGGCTGTGGTGCCAGCCTGTCCAATTGTTCAACGGCGTCACGAAGCCATTCTTCGTCGGCGCGCGCCTTTTCAAGGCTACGTCTGGCTTCGGCCAGTTCCTGTTTTGTTGTTTGCCATCCGTGCCAAGCAGTGCTCAGTTCTGCCAGCAGATCACTGTGGCCTGCGGCTCTATCAAGCAAAGTGATGTGCGTTGCCACATCGAGAAGTCCGCGCCCTTCGAACTGCCCTTGGATTTCAACGAGCATGTCTCCAATCTCGCGCAACAAGCCGAGCGAGACGGGAACATCATTTATGCTTGCCGAGGATTTGCCATCCGCTTTCAGGCGGCGGCGCAAAATCAAATGATCTTCGCTGGCGATGCCGGCATCCTCGAGGCGGGCATTAACCGGATGATCACTGTCTGTAACAAAACTGGCGGTGACATGGGCATCGCTGGCACCATTGCGGATCAAGCCAAAATCGGCGCGGCTACCAAGCGCAAGGCCAAGCGCATCAAGCAGGATCGATTTTCCGGCACCTGTCTCGCCAGTCAGGACCGTCAGCCCACTGTCAAATTGCAGGGTCAGCTGCTCTATGAGGACAATGTTTGAAACAGTCAGGCTGTACAGCATTGCTAATTTTTAAAAATCCCGGTCAATCCCTCAACTGAACGCTGGAAAAAGCCTTTTGGCAATTCGCGTTCCGGATCGGCGCGCATTTCCAGTAATCGCGCCGTCCAGACAGAGTCCGGGAAGTTATATGTCGCTACCGAACCGGTTCTGTCAGCCTCTTCAAGGAGACCAAGCGCCAGATAGGCCTCGGTCATACGAAACAGGGCTTCAGGCGTCTGGTTTGATGTCTGATAGTCCTTGATCACCACCTCAAAACGCCGCAACGCGGCGCCATAATGCCCTGACTTGAGATAATAGCGCCCGACAGCCATTTCCTTGCCGGCCAGATGCGAGCGGGCAAGGTCAATCTTTAATGTGGCATCGCGACTGTATTTTCCTTCCGGAAAGCGGCGGAGCAATTCCTCAAACGCGCCCAATGCAAGGCGTGTCATATCGGCATCGCGCTCGACATCGACAATTTGTTCGTAGTAACTCAACGCAATCAGGTAATAGGCATATTCGACCCGCTTGTCAGAGGGATGGAGTTCGATGAAACGCTCCAACGCTGTGATCGCGCGCGGATAATTGTTCTCCATATAATATGACCATGCGGCCATGATTTGTGCCTGAACAGCAAGGCTGGAATAGGGGTGCTGGCGCTCAACCTCCTCAAATTGAGGGGCGGAAGATTTGGTATCGCCGGATAGCGCGCTTGCCAGCGCCTCATTGTACAGCTCATCGACCGGGCGTTCGACCTGTTCAGGAATTTCAGCCGAAGAACATCCCACCAGCACAACGAGACCTGCCACAAGCAAAGACTTGCGCGCAAGAAGTGGGATGGTTGTTAAGGAAAATGCCAAATTGCGCTCCATTACCGGCTGTCGAGTTGCGCCAGTTCATACCCGGCGCCCGGGCCTCACAATAGCCTGTCACAGGGCCGGTGAAAAGAGCCAGTCTTATTTCCTGATTATTTTACGATGTCGTTATATCCTGCATCGGGTGCGCAGGTCTTGGCGAGCCGTGTAAGTTGATTGTTTTATACGGCGGCGGCGGCGGCGAGATCGGGCATGGCGTAGCCCTCAGAGCTCGTGACGCTCACACCATCCTCGATGATCCGATAACAGAGTGGATCCTGCCAGAGCGATTGCACCAGCTTTGTGCTAAGCGCGTGTCCGGGACGGAATGCGGTCATTTTTGCGCGCACTTGCATGCCGAGCAGATATAGATCTCCGAGGCAATCAAGGGCTTTGTGACGGACAAATTCATTATCCATGCGAAGACCGCCCTCATTCAAAACAGTGCCGTTATCGACAACTACAGCATTGTTCAGCGACCCGCCCAGCGCCAAACCGGCATTTTGCATGAATTCAACGTCACGCAGCTGGCAGAAAGTGCGGGCATTGGCAAGCTCGGCCTCAAAGCTGCCGTCACGATGTTTGTAATGATAGTGCTGTCTGCCGATGGCGATGTCTTCGAATTCGATTTCGATGTCGATTTCCAATTGGTCGGCTGGCTCAAGACGTGCCCAGGCACCACAATCCATCTCAACTTCGATAGGCTTCACCACGACAAGGTGGCGCCGCCGCGCCGGCAATAATGTCATGCCGACATTTTTGATGGCTTGAACGATTGGCTGGCTGCTGCCATCAAGGATGGGGGCCTCGCCTGCGTCAATTTCAACCTCGGCATTGTCAAGGCCAAGTCCGCCAAAGGCCGCCATGAAATGTTCTATAGTTTCAAGGCCAATGCCGTCGCCATTCTGCAACCGGGTGCAAAGGCGCGCAGGCATCGCAAAATCCGCATGCGCGGCCAATGTCTGAAGGTTCTCATCAACATCCACGCGGCGGAACCTAATCCCATAATTGGCCGGGGCAGGACAGATCGTCACATGAACATAACGCCCTGAATGAAGTCCGATATCTTCTAGCTGGATTTTATCACGCAAGGTCGTTTGAAACGGCTGTTCGATGTACATTGAGGCGTTGCCCTTCACATTTGTTTTTCTTCGGGCGCTTGCCCAGTTTTCAGCGCTGGGAATGGCACGCCATGATCCGCCTTGGTTTCAATGCCGCCCGTCGAATGACCATCATGATAAATAGAAAGGCCAAAAGAGTGAGGCGATCGCAACCGCTATGTCAGGTCATAAAAAGACCCGAGTGAATGATATGAATCACCCGGGTCTCTAGCAAATCACTTTTGGT
>Ga0181585_10005616_pt1 | contig 10838 bp, 8 predicted proteins | sample 071ome_29_FD_132469 | JGI IMG/M metagenome (GOLD analysis project Ga0181585, IMG submission 132469) | Coastal salt marsh microbial communities from the Groves Creek Marsh, Skidaway Island, Georgia - 071407BT metaG (megahit assembly) | ecosystem: Environmental > Aquatic > Marine > Intertidal zone... | reverse complement strand
TAAGATGGTAAAACAAACATTAATGCCGAAGCCAATAATTCTGGCATGTCCTCTCTATCTCCCAAATATTCGACCCCATATGTATTTGTAATTTCTATTAGATCAGATTCTTTTATGAATGATGGTGAGTGAGTATCAATCGGGCCAGAAAGCTTAAACTTAATTTTATCTTTAAGGGCTTCATTTACTATTTTTGCTGCTTTACAAAACTCTTCTATCCCTTTATCTCTTAAAATTCTAGAGGACATCAGTATGTATTTCTCTAATGAAGGATCTTTCAGCTCTGGTGAAAATTTTTGAATATCTACTCCTGAACCTGGTACTAAAATTGCGTTGTCTTTTGAAATAACATTGCTTTTGACAAGCATGTCTCTATCATTCTCGGTTTGGCATATGACAATAGATTGGGTATGCCTAAAAATGAATTTAAATAATTTAATTACTACCCATAATCTGATTATTCCAAAGTAATTTTTTGGTTGAAAGGCTGGTCCAAGACCTGTAATAGCACCGACAAAAGGAATATTATGAAGCCTAGAAATAATTCCCGTCACTATTATAGGTTTAATGGTTACAGCATGGATTAAATCCGGATTAGAGGTTTTTATAAGTTTGAGAGTATTTATAAATTCAAAAAGAGCATGAAAAATTGATTTTGAAGTTCTGCGAATAGGACTTTGTTTTAATTTGAATTCCGTCTCCGAAGTCTCTGAATGATCTCTAGTAAAATCAGTGTAAACAGTCATGTCTACATTGTTTACTTTTGAAGCTTGAGCAATAGGAAGCCTATGCGATAAAAAAAACCAATCAACATTAACAAACATTGCTATTTTTTTCATGCCTATTTAACAACTACCATGTTTTTGAGAACCAAAATTTATTCAAAACCTCTGAAAATACTGAATCAAAGGACTGAGTGGCATCAATAATATATTTATGTTCAGCAAGAAAGTCAGCTCCAGAATTTATGAAAAAGCGTTCACGTAATTCATCATTTGTTTCTTTGCCAAATTTTTGTCTTAAATTATTGCGTTGAATAGCTGTCTCTAGAGATACAGACAGATTAAATAACATGTGAGCTGGCTTGATAGAATTATAGAAATTTTGTTCCAATTTCCAGCAAAGCTGGTAAAGATATCCCCTCTTTGAATCAGCTATAATTCTGGGTGAATCCATTTTACCAACTTCTAAACCTGGATATCTGTCGCAAATAACTAAATAGCCTCTTTGACTGAGATTGTGAGCTCTGATGGCTTGCAATCTTCTATCGTAGGCTAGCAATACGGATCGAATAGCATAAATTATTGAGAGCTTCTTTATTCCATGTTGTTGGAGAGGCTTGCTGCCTTTCTTAAAAATCCTAATTACTAAACTATAAGATTTGATTATGGGGTTTAATAAAAAAGTAAGCTTGCTTGATGCCGGCCTACCAAGATGAAGTCTTTTAATGCTGAAATGTTTGCCAAGATTTTCATGCAAACTAGAAACTAGTGAAGATTTTCCTGAGCCATCCAGGCCACAGACTGCAATTACTATTCCGGGTAAAAATAATTTTCCCTTTTTAAAAATCAATTTATTGAGGATTCTAGTAACTAAATTTGTATAGGTAAAAAATAAATATGTTAGGCTGCCTCTTCTTCTGTATTTTCTTAGACTAAATTTAAATTGAATAGAAACAAAAACTTGTTTAATTAATGAAGATGATCTGTAAGCTTGTCCAAGTAAGTTAAGTTTATTCTTGGTTAATTTTAAGGATTCTAAAGGTTCATACTCAGTATTTTGATCGAAGGAGATCCACTCATTAGAATATTTATCTGACTCTCTCCAATATTGCAGCAATCCATATAAAGAGCCAACTTTCAAAAAATGTCGTACCAAAAAAATATTACGTCTGCCAACATTTGAGATAGTTGGCAAAATATTTGAATGATCGATATTGTCAAGAATGTATTGATCGATGGGAAGAAGGTAATTTTTTGATGCATGCTCTCCGGTAATTATTTTAAAGTGAACATGCAAATGGGAAAATTTCAAAGTGTGTGGATCTAATCCGTAATAATGCTCTATTGATTCATGGGCTGCTTGAAAGGACTTTACCTGTCTAAAACCAACTTCATTAGCAATCCTGTGAAAATTATCTTTATCATCCATTGGTATAAATAGATCTAAATCTCCTTCACCAGCAAGAATAGCATCAACCTGATGGTGGCCTTTCCAGTTACAAAACACTACATCGCTAGCATTCAATCTTTCAAAAAGGTCTTTAAAAATACCAAGCATCAACATAGATCCATTTTTTTGCATAGATTTGGATAAAGGTTTAGCAGGATGTCATCAATTTCCATGTTTCTTGATACGAAGTCATTTAAAGAATTGAATTTTAAGCGTTTATGACCTCTGATAATAAGCCTGTTTTTTATCTCATCGCTATCTTTTGATTGAATGAAGAGAATTTCAATATCTCTTAGCTCATTACGCAAAAAACTAACTATTGTATTAGTTGAGGTATTCCGAAATAGATAAGGCAGATGAGATATTCCCTCATCTATAAAATGGATTTTGGAATCTTGTGTAACTATTGGATAAAGGTAATTAAAGACGCCAAATTTAGTTACTGCATTGCGGAAAATATTATGCCTAAAAAGCAATGAAGCGCTTTCCTGCATTGACCATTGATAAATTGTTAGAGTTCGATAAAAGCCAAGATACCAGATTCCTCGAAAAAAATTTAAAGCCTGTCTTGGAATCCCTTGCGAATATAATTTTATTGCTACATCTCTTTTCATCTCATTCATTAAAAACTTAGTCTTACCTGAGCAAGGTTGTCCAGTAATTTCTTTATAGCTCATTTGTTATTACTCATTCAAATATACTCTTATGCAATAATACCGGGAAATTGAATACTCTAAGTTGCCAGCTTTATATATAGTCATACACCTTACGATACTCAGCTAACATCTTATTTACACTGAAATTTTTAATAGAATATCGTTTAGATATATGCCTTTCTTCTCTTATTTGTTCAACATACTTGCCCACATAATCTAAAGCTTCAATGATGTTATCTATATTTGAATTGTCGACATAAATACACCTGTCACTGGGAGGAGCAATTTCTTTATGGGGAGGAATATTTGAGAGAATTAAAAAACAGCCAGCATACATAGACTCTAATACAGCTATCGGTAATCCCTCTCCTCTTGATAATGAAATAGAAATATCTGCTTGCAACATATGCTCAATTGCTATGTCTCGAGAAACGCGGCCTTTGAAAGTTATTTTACAAGGATTGTTAAGAGTGTCGGCAAAATCAATTAATGCTTGTTTCTTAGTTCCATCCCCAAGAAAAATAATCTCTCCATCTATGCTATAAGACTCCAGAGCTTTTAACAGAGCAATTTGATTTTTAGTAGGATTCAGTGCCCCCACACAAACTATCTTTAAACCACTATTCTCAAAATAATGATCTTTGTTGGAATCTCTTTCTACTCTGTCTACTCTGTAATTATCAAAACCGTTTACAACTGCTATGGTTTTGTGACCGATGCAAAGTTTTATTGCCCAGGGAATGCTATCTAAACTAGATTGTCCACAGGTACAGATTTTTTTTGCTAAAAGCATAACAAAAAAGTTAAGTAGTTGATTTCTGAACTTTAGTACGTTCCAGCTATTATGAAGAGTAAAAACTGTCTTATTGATAAGGGAGATCCTAATTGGTATGAGTGCTATAAAAAAAATTAATCCTGTTAATCCGCTATGTATATGGATCAAGTCGTATTTATTTTTGCTTATTAATTTCCTTACAAGCTTAATCATTTTAAAAACAGATCCGTTAGCATTACAGCCTGTAATATCATCATCAAACTCGATTTCATTTCTAAATAGCGAACAAAATGTTTGATCAATACTATCTTTAAGCCCCAAAGAAAATTGATTGTATGGAGCACTTGTTGGATTAACAGTATTGGCTAATCTTAGAAGTTTCATAAACTTAAGTTAATATACATTTGGAATAATAAGAGCTGGATTTTTTTTAAGCATTTTGCCTTAGCCAGGATACTAAAGAAAAAAGTCCATAATACCCTCTTTTATGATGCCTCTTCCTATTGTTTAAAAGGGTCATTCCATTAATTTCTGTTCTATGTTTTAGGAAATCATTGTCTTCTTGGGTAAACAGATGTTCATAAGAGTTTGTTTTCCAACCAAAACCTGTTTTAGGTAAGCTCCATCCTGAATGAGCTATTTTGGTCTGATATATCTCTTTTAAGAGGCTCTTTTGACCTTTCTGGAGCATGACTTTTGAAGAAATATGGAGGGCAGAATCAATAATTGTATTATTTAAAAATAAGGGTCTTGCTTCAACTGAGTTATGCATGGATGCCCTATCAACTTTAAAAAGCATTTGATAGGGTAATTTAAATTTAAGGTTAAGTATTCTGAGCTTATCCATCGGACTATAGTCAGGTATTTCATTTAGAATATTTTTTAAATAGTGCAATGGATCATATTCAGTATTGATAGCTGAGCCCCATTCTCTTGGCTTAAAGCCATTACATAGCAAATCCATCAATAACTCGTTCTCATTCATAAAAAAGCGAGCTAAATCAGCTCCTGGATAGCTTGAGATTAATGAGTTTAGTATTTTTCCAGGGTATCTAATAAAAAAATCAAAGCGACTATCTAAGAATCTCTCAATTCTTTTTAAATTTCCAAATGATGAGTAACCACAAAATAACTCATCTGCTCCATCGCCCGTTAAAGCAACGGAATAACCAGCATCTTTTACAGAAGAAAAAACTATGTTGCTTGGAATTATAGAAGTATCATCAAAAGGACTATCGCATATTTCAGAGGTTAGCTCTAATGAGTTAGCAACATCACTTGGAGCAATCTTTCTAATCACATGATTTTGATGCTTCAAGGCCTGAGCTACTGATGATGCTCTTAATTCAGCATCATCATCCTCACCAAAATCAGCAGTTATGGCACAGATATCCTGATTGATACTTCTTGCATATGAGAAAATTAAGCTTGAATCCACTCCTCCACTAAATAAACAAGCAACATCAATACTTGCATTCAAACCATCCTCCATAGATTTATCTATTGAGCTTGCAATGACTTCAATTGCTTCATGAAAATCATCTATCTCATTAGTAATCTGGGGTTGCCAATAATAAGTAACGCCATGCTCTAAAACATTATGGTTGGAAAGAGAAAACTCTCTGTAACTTCCTGGCTCCAAAGAGAACAAATTCTCAAACATGGTATTTGGGGCTGGAATAAATCCAAAAGTAATAAAATCTATTAGAGATTCATTTCTAATTTGTCCACAATATTCCAACGGTATAAGATTTTCAGTTGAACCAAAGAAAAGTGATTTTTCTTGAGAGGCATAATATAAAGGCTTCTGCCCCAATCTATCACGAGCTAAAACAAGTCTTTTAGTATCAACATTAAAGCTTGCAATTGCAAAAAAGCCATTAAACTTCTTAAATGCTTCATTGCCCCAATGAAAAATTGAGACTGCAACAACTTCTGTATCAGATATACCTTTAAAATGGTACCCCAATTCTTCTAATTCAAATTTGAGAATATTTTTGTTATATAAATTTCCATTGAAAAGAATGACTATATTCCTGAAAGTCATTGGCTGGATGCCATCATGCTGATTTCCTTGAACTATCAACCTTGAATGGATACCAATAAAGTTTTCCAATGCAATGGTATTTTGCTGGTCTGGCCCTCTTTTTTGAAGCAATGGATTGACAAGTCTTGCATGAGCTGAAAAATCTTCCTTATTGATAAGACCAAAATTACCTAATATTCCACACATAACTTACAAGCCCAGAAGATCATCCCATTGTTTCATAATATTGGCTGAGGAATACTTTTCTCTCAATAAGATTGAATTATTTGAGAATTTTTTTCTAATTTCTTCATTGCTCATTACCAGCTTAAGTGCATTTACTAAACCGTTTTCTTTTTCAATGGGGTTAACTAAAAAGCCATTATAGCCATGCTCAATCATATCGCTGGGCCCTGTATCACAATCAAAACTGATACATGGAAGACCGTAAGTCATTGCCTCTAATAAAACATTTGGAAACCCTTCCACTAATGAGCTTAATACAAATAAATCAGCTCGTTGATACCAATCAGCAATATTGCTAACACTCCCAGCAAGGAATATACGATCATGGGCATTAAGATTCGTGATTAAAGTTTCAAGATTTTTTTTCTCTTCACCATCGCCTAGTATTACCAAATCCCAGTCACAGAATTGATCTTGAAGTCTGATAAAAGAACTGATTAAAAGATCGAACTGTTTGAATGCATGCAACCTTCCAGAGGCCAGAATTACTTTTCTTTGTTTTGAGAGAATGGAATCCGGATGCTCTGATTTGAATTCATTATTTGGCAAAGGGTATAACACTGGATTAGGGATAACAAAAGAATTTAAACCCGGGAAGTAATTACTTAACCATAATTTACTCTTTTCTGTTTGCACAATAATCTTATCGATATGCTTAAAAAGTATTCTATAAAACCAAAAAAAACGTTTGCTCAGCTTTGCAAATGGAGTCCAAGTCCTCTCAGAAATTATTACTGGAGTCTTAAGCCCAATGGTGGATAAGGCTGAAGCAACATTCACTCTTGTAAGAAAAGAAATAATGTAATCAGGATTTTCTTCCTTAAAAATCTTTCTTAATTGTTTTAATTTCCAAATAAGGTTGATCAGCTTATTATTTTTAAAAAGAGGGCTATTTTTTAAGCTTAATAACTTAATGTCTGGGCTAACATTGTAGTGCTGAATTGTTTTACCAGTAAAAGTTGAAATCAAGGTAACCTTGAAGCCTCTTTGAGACCAATGATCACATAAAATTGAAACAACTCTCTGGGCTCCTCCGAGATTCATGGCACTTACCACAATAATAATCTCTTTTTGCATAAAAATATTACAGTAAATTAGTTACTGAATAAGATAGAGTCAGCAGGAAAAATGGAATATAGAAAATAGTAAAGGATTGTATGCTTTTGAATTCTCCTTGTTGAATTAAGAACAGTAAGTAAAAAAGAATTGCGTTACCAACATATCGACTGTATGACACTTCGATAAGTAACCCTGTTAGATAAATAACAAGCAGCCCAATACTGATAAAGCCAAAGATATTTTTGAAAACCCCTCTATTGGCCACTGCTATGACCATTAATAAATATATGATTAAAAGGTTATAGGCAAAGCTTGCTGAATTTGGTGCCTCAACATGAACTGCGCTACCAACAATGGCGATCATAAAAGCACTCAGTAATAATAGAAAAATAGAAAGCAGCCTAGCTGAGTGGACAAATTTACTATTCAGGATTAAAAAGAAGTAGTACAAGGCAATCATGGGCAGCATAGCTAAATGGATTACGCTGGATAGCCCCAATAAAATTATTTTACTTAGCCCTTTAGTATAAAGAAAAGCTACTAATAAAACTGTAAAGGCAACGCCTGATCTGATATTTGAAGAAAATAAGACTTGCACATTGGGTGTAAAAAAGACCATTAAAATGAGTGGCATAAAATATATTAAATATTTTTGTGATCTAATATTTTGAGAGAAAACATAGAAAACTATCAGTGACATTATAAAAGCAAGATAGCCAAGGACAGTTAATACGCTCTCATTAAGAAAATCTCTTAAAAAGAATATACTAAGCCTAAATGCACCATCAGCCCTTAACGTCAACTCTGGAGCACTTGCTCCTTCGTATTGATTAAAAAAGTGCATATAAGAGCCAATATCTCCACTCTCAGATGTGTACTGGAATTGCAACGAAATAACTATAAATAAGGCATAAGCTACTGAAAAAATCACAGCAATAAATTTATTTAAACTTCCTTTTTTTATAAAGAATGGGTGGCTCTTTATAGTCTTAGTTATCATAATAATTTTAGTTGCACCTATTTAGCTCAAAATTTACTTCTAAACTGTTTAAGAGACGATAATAGAAACGAATTCATATCAAAATTTTCACTATTATTTATTCCACAAATATTGAGTATTTCATCTGTTATTTTTAGCTGCTCTCTGTCCAAAAAGCTATTAAGGGCATTTTCATTATTAATTAACATCACTGCTTTTGCTGAGATCAGATAATCATAATAACCATTTTGATAAAGATCTACGATTCCTGCCTTAACATTCAATGCCAAAGCTTGCAGTATTGAAGAAGATGATGCGGTTAAAAACATATCGCTTGAACTGACAGCAGCATTAAAATTAAATTCTTCAAAAATTTTAAAACTCCTAGATACAATTCTCTTATTTTGTACAATGTCACCAATCAAAATAATATTAGATGGCTTGCCAGAATCAATGAATGCCTGATATGTAACCTTCCCATTGTCTTGAGAGTGGGTTTTGATAATAAAAAAATATTCTCTCCTATTTGCAAAGAAGTTAAACAGAAGCTTTTCCGTTTGATAACGTTGACACTCTTCTCTTGATGGGTCAGATGCATAAAAGATAATTTTTTTCTTTAAATTAATATTTAGTTTTTCATGCAGATAATGATCATTGTCTGCTGTAAAACTCTCAAGTCGATATTTTATAAGTGAATTACTGCCTTTGTAGGCAATCTTATTTTGATCTCTTGTTGCTAGCTCCAATGCTTGTGTATTTTCAGACTTAGAGGAGCAGACAGCAGCATCACAGTAAAATATTTCTTCTTGAAGATCTCCTAATACAAAGATACCTCTTCTTTTAGCCTCAATTGCAAGATAATTATCAATGACATTTGTCTGCAATCTGCTTATGTGGACATCAATTGGATTGCAATAGAGTGTATTGACAATATCTATGCTAAGGCTAAGGTCTGAATGATTTTTGAAAATAAGAAGAATATCTGCAATGTAGCTGCTTTCTGTAAAGAAAAAGTATTCTTTTCTAAACAAGCCACTAATTATGCCTAATCGGCCTTTTACAGAATTACGTTTGTACCCTATGGGATCCTTAGATATAAACCCCATGCAATATATAATGATATTAAATTTGCTCTCAAAACCTTTCACATAACTAGAAAAAAAATCTTTTGGTCTCTTCCTAGGAGAGGTCATTAATAAAGTTGGTAGATTTGGGTTATGAATTTTATAAAAATATTCTTTTGGTAACTTACTTGGTTTTATCAGCATCCGTAATAAAGCTATAGCTCGCATAATCATGGAATTCAGGGTGATACATGCAGTCAAAAGAATAGATTGCTTCCAAACTATATTTTCAGATGGCAGATTTAAAAATAACAAAGCCTGTTTCATGATTGAGGCTGATTGAGAGTCTGTGATGATGGTAAATTTATCTTTATTTTTAGAGGCAAGATTACTTATCCTAATAGCCCCTCTGATAACTCCAGATAACTTTAATTTTACCTGTCTAGTATAAAGATCATAGAGCTTAAGATCCTTAAACTTTAAATCCTTGCAAATTCCCTTTTTTCCTAAAAATTTATAAAACAAGATGCTCAAAGCATCAACATCATCCTTGTTTTTATTTAAAGTCTGCCCACTGATATTTTGAGAATTGCTAAGAAAAATATTATCTTGATCTAAGCGGTAAAGCAGAAGAGTTTGGGCAGAGTTAGAGCTATTCATAATTTTTTTTAATAAGGTTATATAAATAAACCTTAATGGAAAAATTAAGTGAATCGACTCAAATGCCAGAATTTTGATCATATGATTTAAATAATTTATATAGAGGGGCTTGAATTTAATTCGTTAAGCGATTTTGATTCTAATGTTTCGCCTTCAGAACATCCAATACTGCTGAATGTCCATCAGCCCAGCTGTATATTCCTGAGTAAAATTTGGTAAAAGTTAATTTTTCTTTATTTATATATTGCTGAAGGTCATCAAAAGCTTTTTGGCCTTTAACTCCTTCGACATCTTTAAGAGAACCGCAAATTAACTTTAATTTATCCTGAAAGTTTTCATGGGCGGCATAAATAACCTCATCCTCTACTCCTTCGCAATTTAATCTAAGAATCACATCAAAATTTACAAACTTTTCAGAAAGAAAATGTTTTAGCTCTTTAAAAAAATCTTTTGTAGATATACCTAAAGTTGTTACAAAACTGTCTGAGTTAACATTATGCTTTTCAAGGAATATAGAACTGCCTTGAGAAAATTCATTCCCGTCTCCTAGATAAAGCTTCGTGATTGAGAGGGGTCTTTGATTTTTATCAGTCAATGCTATATTAAAGAGCATATCTGCCTCTGGATAAAATTTTTCCTTAGATGCAATTAGAGGATTTGCTTCTACAAAAATACTGTAAAATTTTTCTTTATTTTTTCTAATTTCTTTTCTTAGTGATAAGATCTTTTGTAATTCACCCAAGCTTACAAATTTGCCACGATTAAGTATTCTGGCCCCAATAAATCTTTTCAAAAGAAATAAATAAAAGCGTAAATTATCACCAAAAATAGACCTGTATTCTTGAGCAAAATGTGTGCCAACATCAATCCAAATTATCTTTCTCATTTTTTTATATGCTCCCACCTCACTGCTGTTCCATATTTAACTGAAACTAATATTTCCTTACCAAGAACTTCAGAAAGATATTTAGGCGCTACACCATAACCTGGCCTGACACTTTTCACATGCTCCTCAGTAATTGTCTCTCCAGCATCAAGATCTTTTATAAAATATAGAGATCTTCTAAATTTGACATTGCCAAGCTCGCTAGATTTCCTTCCATAATCAACATTACCGAGAGCCTCCCATGCAATCATTGCACCTTCACATAATTCCTTCAAATCTGGCTCTTCAAGTGAAAATGAGTCATCTGGGCCTCCT
>Ga0181585_10005615_pt1 | contig 10838 bp, 11 predicted proteins | sample 071ome_29_FD_132469 | JGI IMG/M metagenome (GOLD analysis project Ga0181585, IMG submission 132469) | Coastal salt marsh microbial communities from the Groves Creek Marsh, Skidaway Island, Georgia - 071407BT metaG (megahit assembly) | ecosystem: Environmental > Aquatic > Marine > Intertidal... | reverse complement strand
GCTGTTAATAATTTAATATCGGGATGAGTTTTGTGATTAAATATTTCTAATTTCATATCAGTAAAATTTGTTACGTACAGATAAAAATCAATATTTGTTTTGTCATACAATTCCTTTAATGTAATGTCTAAAGATAAGTCTATATAATTCATTAATGGTTTAAATGCTGTTTCAAAATGGGTTGTATTTACCAAACCTTTGTCATTATATGCATACATTAACATTTCGGGTGATAATTCATACACATTTTCCCATGGTCTATTAACAAAATAATTATCTATATCATCCCATTCAATACCTAATGCTACTAATAATAATAAAAATCCAACCATTGTTCCACATGATGTACCATGAATAGATTTTATATTATTAATAGACCAATAATCATGTGAATGTAATCTTTTAATCGCTCCATATAAAATAGGGAAATTCGGACCTCCTCCTGGTAATACAATATGTTCAATAGTCATTACAATATATTTGGTTATTTTTTTAAAACTTTTTTCTCAAAATAATTTAAATGTCACATATTTTTAATCTTGCTGAGTTAGATGAATTCAATGAAAAAATTAATTTGGACGACCTTTATGAAAAAAAGAGAGAACATGATTTGTCCAAATTAAATATTTTCAATAAATTACTAGGAAGAATACATAATAAAATAAAATTAACTGCTAGACAAAAACATGATGAACAATTTTGTTGGTTTCTAGTACCTGAAATGATGATAGGTGTTCCTAAATATGACCAAGGTGCTGCTATAGCATATATCATGGATAAACTAAATGCAAATGGTTTTGTAACACAATATATACATCCTAATCTTATTTTCATAAGTTGGAAACATTGGATTCCTGGATATGTACGCACCGAAATACAAAAGAAGCTAGGTGTTAAAGTAGATGGTTATGGAAATATAGTAAATCAAGAAGAAAAGAGGAAGGAAGAAGAATCGAATCCAAATATGTTAGTATTGAATACTAACAAAACTATGAGTTTAGCTAATAATGACAAAAAGAAGGATTATAAGTCAATTAAAGATTACACGCCTTCAGGTAATTTAGTATATAACAAGGATTTACTTAGTAGAATCGAAGATAAATATAAAAACTAATTTGTTTAAAAATGAGTTCGTCCTATAAAATTCAAAAAAATGGTCGTTTTTAATTCTCAAAAATATTTTGGGTTTTTCGACAACTAACTATTAAATTCACTCAAAATCAACAGTAAAATTTGTGAAATTTTTTAATTTTATAGGACGCTCTAAACAGAAAATTTAAAGAAGTTAAAAGTAGTTGTAGGTATTTTATGTAAGTGCCCTTTTTTTAGTGAAAATATTCAATTTCGGAATCAACATAAGCATATTTTTATATAGCATATATATAGCAAAAATATGCTCAAAAAATATGCTCAAAAAAATGACGAAAGATTTCATTGTACACATTGTGATTATTCAACGTCTAAGAAAAGTTCATGGAACCAACATTTAGCCACACGTAAACATATCAATGCTACAAATGCTATATTTAATGCTATAAATGCTACTGAAAAATATGCTCAAGAAGTTCTACTAAATATATGTAGTGGTTGTGGGAAAAAATACAAACATAATAGTAGTCTCTACAGGCACAAAAAAATATGCTCAAAATATGCTCAATCAAATAATGAAGAAATAATTACGATGACAAAAAAAGAATATAACTTGGCATTGGAAAATCAAGAATTAAAGGGAAAGTTAAATGCTTATGAAACAAATATCTTACCAAACGCGGTTACTACAGCTATTAATAGTAGTATCAATAGTCATAATACTCAGAATATTAATATACAATTACATTTACAAGAAAAATTTTCTTCAGCTATCAACTTCTCTCAACTTATTGAAGATATTAATGTCAGTTTGAAAGAATTACAATATACATCTGAACATGGATATATCCAAGGAGTAAGTAATATAATGATTAAAGCTGTGAAGGATTGCGATGAAAGTAGTAGACCTATTCATCATGTTCCAAATCATCCTGATAAAACACAGGAAGGGTTATATATTAGAGATTGTAATGAATGGTCAAAAGATGTTGATGGTAAATTCGAAAAAGGTATTGATTCTATAACTCAGAAACATATTGATGCGTTGAAAGAGTGGGAACAAGACAATCCTAATTGGTACAACACAGAGTCAGGTCAAGAAAAATATAACTCTATGGTTGCTCAAATTACAACTGGTGTTGCTAATACTAGAGAGAAAATTAAAAAGTTAATTGCTAATCAAGTTAAATTACCGGTTGTAAAAGAAAATATAAAAATTTAACATTTATTATAAAATTGAAAGCTTTTTTGATTTTATAATAAAATACAACCACCAATACAATTCACTAAATGAAGACTATTTTAGCTACAATCTTATTTGCAACAGTATTCCAATGTGTTGCATCACAAAATATGGTACACTATAATGTTAATAACATCAAATGTGTAAATCTATATCATGAATATAATAAATATTATACCTCACCATGTGAACAATGGTTGAGAGAAATGAATGAAACAAATCCATCCAATATTATTAGATGTGTTACATCTGTAGATGGATTTACTGGCCAACAAATGCATGGTTGCTCACCAGCCTTCGGTAGAAAACAAGACTCTATATTTGTTAAATATTATTTTAAAAAAACGGATTCTGATACTTGTATATTAAATAACCCATTGGTTTCAGAATATACCATTCGAGCGGAGGTTGGATTGAGAAATCCATATCATCCTATTACTGTAGTATTAGTACTGAGCGTATTAGCTTTTATGATAATTGTAGCATGTTTATGTGAAGATAATCATAGTTATAGAAATAATTATAATGATGCATTTTGGGGTGCGTACATGGGAAGCGCTTGGGCAGATACAAGCTTCTCGTCTAATGATTCATGGTCGTGGACAACAGACGAATAATGATATTTAGTTATAAATTTTGATTCAAAAAATAAAAAATATTTTTTTATTTTATATGTCAACATCAATAGATAGAAAGGAAGATGGTAAAAATTATAATTGTAGCCAAGAAACTCTGGCTGAAGAAGGTTATTACTTAATCAACACATTTAATGATACTATTTATGAGAAACAAGCTAATTGTGAAAGAGAAATACTACTCCAATTTATGGAGGAAGGAAAAAATAATGATTATTTAAGTCAGTATGCTGAAAAACAATTAATGGAAAGTCCAGACTACTTGGATTTCATAAAAAAAATGAAACAAGCAATACAAACAGCTAGAAATATGAGAAAATCATGGTTAAAAAATAAAACGGATTATGAAGATTTCAAACATGATAAAGAGTTGATAGGTTTAAAATATGAAACAATTCGAGCAAGAGTGAATTTTATTCAAATAAGTGTAATAGTAGTATCAACAATAATTACATTTTTGGAAACGATAAAAGAAAAAGTAGGGATAGCGAATAGTATCAGTATGACAATAGCTCCTATTATATTATCTACATATATAGGATTAGCACTAGCTATATCTCGATTTTTTAAATTGGATGATAGAAAGGAAGAATTATGTAAATTAGATGAAACAATGGCATTTTGTATGAGTGGATTACGACATAGAATGCGTGATATAGATAGAATGAAACCATTGACAGCAGAACAAACCATGGAGGCAATTTTGCAATGTGACCAGATGTTAGATGACCAAAATAAAGATGGATTAGAGGAAACTATTGGAGGATGTAAACAAAAATTAGATTTGGCGATAAATCTAAGTGAAAAGGTAAAATACAAAAATATGTTATTGAAAATTAATTTGAATAAATATATAGCAGAAGACAATAAAAAGAATTTGAAAGAGCATAGAAATCAGTTATCATTATACACATATAAAAGTGATGTATGTTGCTTATGGAAGTATTTATGTTGTGATTTTAATACTTGTAGGAGAGAATTTATAGATGTAGAAAGTGCATATGCAGATGCTGAAGCATTTGAAACTGGTAAAGATAATAATTATCGAGGTAGACATCATAAGAAAAGACGACACTATCATAAACACAATAATTCGGATAAAGAGAAATCTGAACAAAAGCCGCCTTTACAATTATTTAAAGTTTCGAGTAAAGAAGAACCTGTAGGTCCTAATGTATCCTTTAATATCAATGATAATATCAATGATAATATTAATACTAATAATAATACGGTTATTATTGATAATAATAACCTAACTACTGGCCGTTTTTCACATGATTATGTAGGTCTAGCATCTCATATGTCATGTTCCCTACCAGATAGACGTTCATCAGTGATTTTACAAGAATTAAATAAAATTAATAAAAAAAAGGAACCTCTTGAGACTGTTGCAGAGAATATTGTAGCAACAGTACTAGAAGAAGGTAGTGAAAATGTTATAAATAATAAAATTATCCCTAAAGATACTTCGTCAGTATAAAATAAAATTTATTATATTAGATTTTATTTTATAAAATGTTTAACGGCGGGAACCACCACGGCGAGAGCCACCTCGGCGGGAACCTCCACGGCGGCGGCGAGTGTTCTTAGACTTACGACAGAAAGAACGTTTCTTGCCAGAAGAGTATTTACAAGCATCCATGGAACGGCACACAGCTGGTCCCTTGCCACGGCATGCGGATGATTTTACGCGTCTGCGGTACGAGCGTCTTCGTGATAAAGAGGCTCTTCTCATTGCTCTAGTTTTAGCCATTGTATATATTATGAATAGAAAAAAACTGAACGCAATAATATACCTAAATAACGTTAAGCGGGGGTGGAACTAGGGCCATCGGCTAATGTATTTTCAATAGTTTTTTCCAAACGGTCGATTTGACTTTTTGTTACACTCATAATCTGTTTTTCTACAATTGCTTCAAAAATTTCTAAACCTTTTATGAAGTCTTCTTCGCATGTAATATAACATTTAATAATAAGATTTCTGGCATTGCTAATTAGATTATCTAATGTTTTTTCATCTAATTTTGGATTGATAGATATTTTCTTTTTTACATCACCTTCGATTAATGTCCATACAAACAATTGGTCTAAAATACCTAAAAGAGCATTTTGATTTGTTTGCGCAGTAGAAATCATTGTTTGGATATGTGTAGCATAATCCTTAAACAATTTTTGACTTCTTTCCCCTTCATATGGAACAGTATAAACACTACCACTAGCACATCCTTCACTAGCAGCATAATCTCTGAGTCTGATGTCACTAAAAGTTTTGACATTATCAGGTTTATTAGGATTACCAGTAAATGCTTTATAAAATAGTTCAACATCAGATTCGTATTTCTTTTGCATTTCAGGTGACATACTAGTGAATTTACCAGTACTATAGTCATAATTGTCTTTATACAACATTTCTAATTCAGGAATACCCGGTTCTTGGGATAATTGTTTAATTTGTGTATTATTATTATTATCTTTAGTCGTGTTCATGGAGCAAAAATTAGGCTGTATAGTTATAGTTTCATTAGATTTAAGGTCTTTGCCATTACTAAAGCATTAATTCTTTCACTACAAATATTTATTCTCTCTAATTTAGGTTGAGCATAAGATGGAATTAGATTTTTATCTTGTAACCCTACGGTTTTAGTAACACCATAAGAATCTTTGTATGTATATGTTGGATTTATAGTGGTAACAATAGCACCAAATAAATGTGCAATTTTAACATATTGTTTAGCAATACCAATACATAAATGTTGTTTAGGAACTTTATTTTTAACAGATAAGTTTTTAAGATTAGAATCTTTCACCCATAGAACAGAATCTTCTTTAATTTCCGTAACATCAACACCATCTTTCATTTTTTGATACATATAATTAATCTGGTCCTCATTGAGATATTCACCTATAATATCAGATGTTAAGATTACTAAATCATTGCAGTACTTAGGGTCTCGTAAATTGACCATATCTTGAAATGATTGTGTTAATATATAATCTGTTGCTAAGTAATCAATAACATCTGTAAGATTTTTTTGAGATTTACCATCATTAGTATTAGCAGTTGATTGAGAAGCACCCATATAAATTATTAATATATAAAATAAAATTGAATTAAAAATATATTATTATTATTTTAATTAATACATGGCAACAATGATACCAAGCACAAATCAAACAAAAAAGTCAAGACAGAAAAAGATAGATAAAAGTTCATTGTGGAATACTTTTGATGAGGAAATATTAAATGACAGTGAACCATTGGAATGTGTGTATAGAAAGTGTGGCGAAAGAGAAAAATGTGACTTATGTGAATCATCTTTAGCAATAACAGAGGAAGGATTCATGGGTTGTACCAATACAAAATGTGGCATCATTTATAAAGATATTTTAGATCAGAGTGCTGAATGGAGATATTATGGAGCTGATGATAATAGTAATTCAGACCCTACAAGATGTGGTATGCCTATTAATCCATTGCTAAAAGAATCATCATTTGGTTGCAAAGTAATCTGTCAAGGTAAAACTACTTATGAAATGCGAAAGATTCGTAGATATACTGAATGGCAAAGTATGCCTTACAGGGAGAAGTCACAATATGATGAATTCCAAAGAATTTCTATTATGGCACAAAATTCCGGTATTCCAAAATTAATTATAGATGATGCCATGCGATATCATAAAACAATATCAGAGCAAAAAACATTTCGAGGATTGAATCGAGATGGTATAATTGCTGCCTCAATATATATTTCATGTAGAATTAATGATTATCCAAGAACAGCTAAAGAAATAGCACAAATATTTTACCTAGATAATACTAGTGCTACTAAAGGATGTAAAAATGCAATGCAAATTTTAAATACATTTGAGTCACAGATGCACAATGATAATAAAACTACTTTCTGTAAAACAAAACCGGTTTCATTTATAGACCGATATTGTAGTAAACTTAGTATTAATACAGAATTAACAAAAGTATGTAATTTCGTAGCAATTCGAATTGATAGAAATAACTTAATTCCTGAAAATACACCTCAATCGATTGCCGCTGGTATAGTATATTTCATAGCTCAAGTATGTTCTCTTAACATTACAAAAAAAGATGTAAATAATGTAAGTGGTACTAGTGAGGTAACTATCAACAAGTGTTATAAAAAATTAGAGCATATGAAAAATGAATTGATTCCAAAAGTTATACTAGATAAATATTGTTAATGAGATAATTCTAACTTATTAGACAAATATTCTAATAATTTTTTTCGTTCTCTTAGAACAATAGTATTAGTAACATCTCTCAATTTCATGAAATTATCATGAACTTTTTTATTAGTATTTATATCTATTATAGTATATTTATTATCAATTAAATAACGAGGATTACCACCATTATTGCTACAATAATGATTATTAAGTGGAAAGAAATAAGAATTTTTGTAAACTAAATTAATCCAATCATCAATGCACCAATTTAAAATATCTTCGGGAAAATAAAAATTAAAAATTTTCATATGTGTTCTATGAACAAATGTTTGAGTAAGTATTAGATTATTATTGTTTATGGGACCGGTAACTCCAATATTGTTATGTGATTTTAAAGTATCAATACAGTCATTTATCCAATTATTAGTTGTAAATACTATATCATCTCCACATTGAAAAAAATAGTCACATTGTTCATCAAACGCTATCTTAAATAATCTATTCCACATTCTAGAGAGATGACCTTTCTCAATATTATTCATTGAAATAAATTTAATAGTTGTATTGTGTAAATTTTCTTTACAATATCTAACAAAGAAATCCCATGTATCTTTATTATCAAATAAATTATCATTGTCATCAATACCTATATAAAATATATATTCATGTTCTGGATTATAAGTTTTTGAAAAACTACACATAGTTAAATTGTGTAGGTAAGATTCATTTGGATGAGACCAATAACAATTGTTACTAGTAGTAGGTATTAGTAACCCAATTTTCATATAATATTCAATAAAAAGATGTATTTAAATATTATATTGTTTAATTAAAAAGCGGCACTAAAATCAAAACATCCCTCAGAAGGTTTTTCTTTATTCGCCAAAGCATATTCACCTACACGCTTTTCGAAGAAATTAGTTTTACCCTCAATAGATATTAATTCCATCCAATCAAATGGATTGGCAGTATTATAGATTTTATCACCACCCAATTGGACACATAATCTATCTGCAACATATTCAATATAACAAGACATATTAACAGAATTCATACCAATAAGACGGCATGGTAATGCAGAGACAATAAATTCTTTTTCAATTTCAACAGCTTCTTTAATCATTTCGATAAGTTTATCTTTACGCATTTTCTTTTTCAATTTGGAGTACAATAGTACAGCAAATTCAGTATGAAGAGCTTCATCTCTGCTGATCAATTCATTTGAAAAACATAATCCTGGCATCATACCGCGCTTCTTCAACCAAAATATACTGCAAAATGCACCAGAGAAAAAAATACCCTCAACACAAGCAAATGCTACTAATCTAGTAGCAAAAGACGAACGTTTGTCGTTAATCCATTTAATAGCCCAATCAGCCTTCTTTTTAATGCATGGGAAATTATCTAAGGCATTGAATAATTTACCTTTTTCTTCGGTATCTGAAATATAAGTATCAATCAATAATGAATATACTTCACTATGAATATTTTCCATCATAATTTGAAACCCGTAAAATGCTCTCGCTTCAGATAATTGTACTTCTGACATAAACCTCATACCGAGATTTTCTAATACAATACCATCACTAGCTGCAAAAAACGCTAGAATCATTGAAATAAAATACCGTTCTTCGTCAGATAATTTTTCCCATGAAGCTTTATCTTTCGATAAATCAATTTCTTCGGGCCGCCAAAAGCAATCTACACTTTTTTTATACATTGACCATATGCTTTTATCCTGTATAGGAAACATAACATACCGGCTATCGTCTTCTTGTAAGAGAGGTTCAGTTATTCGAGTTGACATCCTAAATAAAATAGCGTTAGATTTTTATATTTGTTATACTATTAATTTATGCTACTCTATGTAGTATAGTATATAATTAACTATATATAGATATACACCATTATGTAGTTAATTTCAGAAAAAATGAATATTTTATATATAGTTGTAATATAAAATGGCTGAATATGCAAAACGTGATAAACAAATACAAGAATTAGAATGTGAATTAGAACATAGAAAGGCACTTTTAGCAAAAAAAGTTGGGTCTTTACAAGTTACAGCAAAAACGAATACAATGTTAGAAGATGTAGTAGAGGATTATAAACATTATCATAGTGCAATTGTAGAAGAAAAAAATCGACAACAAGAAGCAATGAGTAATATACTAGAACACTTGAATAAAATAGTGGAGGAAGAAAATTTAACAGATGAATCTTTAGAGCATGCAAAAAATCAACAACATGATATTTTAGAAGAATTAGAACATGTAAAATTATCTTTATCTGAAATCCTAAATTCTAAACATAGTATAGATAATGAACAAAGTAAATGATATTAATAAGATATTACGTGAATTAACACAATTGGTAAAGGCTAATGATAAAAAGTATAATGATGAAATCACAAAAGCTAATGAAAAACTAGGTCATATTACTATGGTAACAATGGCTGTAAAAGAATCATGTACATCATTAAAAGAAGATATTAAATATTTACGTGATTATTCTGAACAGGCGAAAAAAGGTCTTGATAGCCCTTCTAATGAAATAATGTCAAATAAATTAGATAGTGCGTTACATTATTTAGACTATATGGAACAAGCGTTAAATTCTATCGATACGAATTAATAATCTATATGATATATATAATATGTCAGAATCTGCTATTGTGCAAAAAATTAAACAACTACAACAAAGCATTGGTGCCAAAACTCAAAGTGATGTTCAATTTCAAGATAAAGCTAGTAAACTTGTTGGTGCGTGTGCTACTTTAGCTCAACGAGCTAAGGGAAATTTAGCTAATGTTTTACAAAAGGCAGCCAAGGTTGTCCAATTACAGGACACTATTAATCATTTATCTCAAGAACTAGATGCTGCTAAAGCAGCTCAAGCGTCTGATTTACAAGCATTAGGTCAACTTGATTCTGCTGTAGCAGCTTTAAATGATGCGTTGAAAACCCAAGATTTAGAACAACAATTAACACAATTAAATACTACTTTGCAAGATTTAGATACTCGATTACAGAATAGTAGTGGAGCTAGTGGAGGTGCGCGTCGCGGAGGCTATTCCTATCGTAGAAAGCGTAGTGTTACCAGACGTCGAAAAAAAACCAAAAGTAAAAGTAGAACACGAAGCCGTACCCGCTCCCGCACTAAAAGTCGTACTCGATAAATTTTAAAAATTAATAATTTGACTAATATTTGGTAAATTATTAAGACCATTTGGCCATCTACCATGTGTTTCTCGATAGTGTAGCATTCTTGGATTGCTACGTTTTCTTATAATGATTTGACGTTCTTTATATAATTTTTTCCAGCGTTTTTGTATTAATCTAAGCCAAAATGTTTTTATATATGCTACAGCTTCCTTACCAGGTAAGTACTCCATTACAATTATATCAATCTTTGGATAATAAGGATTACGTAGTATACTATTATAATTATTAATAATAGGATTGAATCTAGTGTATATATCAGATTCATTGAAATATGTATTACTTATATTCAAGTTATGTAATTGAGCCCTAATATGATTACGATAATTGCTAATCCAATCTAGATTATTTTCATAAAATTCATTCAAAGAGACTCTTTCTTCCGTAATCCAATATGTATCTATATTAGTAGTGGAATCGTTAGTAAAACCGTGTAAATATTTACACCAT
>Ga0181585_10005613_pt1 | contig 10840 bp, 8 predicted proteins | sample 071ome_29_FD_132469 | JGI IMG/M metagenome (GOLD analysis project Ga0181585, IMG submission 132469) | Coastal salt marsh microbial communities from the Groves Creek Marsh, Skidaway Island, Georgia - 071407BT metaG (megahit assembly) | ecosystem: Environmental > Aquatic > Marine > Intertidal zone... | reverse complement strand
GTTGCGAGAGTTTGGAAATCCCTATGATGTGATTGCGGTAGACAGAGAGGGCGCCGTGGGAATCGATTGGGGGGTCTACGGTGTGCCCGAGACGTTTGTCATCGATCGTGAAGGAATCATCCGATACAAACACATCGGCCCTGTTGATCAAAAAGTGCTGAGTGACGTGATTTTGCCTTTGGTGAGCGATCTGAAAGGCTAGTTGGATACGTCAGTGTGCGCATCGTTCGCACGGTTTTTGGTGTGCTAAATTGGCCGGGAGCGTTTTTGCGCAACCCAGACCAACGAAAGAGCGCTCGGCAGACAAGCGGATCCTCGCCGCTCACAGAGCAAAGACAGAACAAAAAAAGCACAGGGAGCAGATTATGTACATCGATTTTGGCGATATGACACCCCAGCAGGTGTACATCACCATGACCCAGACAGTGATTCCACGGCCCATTGCCTGGGTGCTGTCCGAAAACGTGGACGGGTCGCTCAATCTTGCGCCTTATTCCTATTTCAACGCGGTCTCAAGCGATCCCGCGCTGGTGATGATTTCAGCGGGGGTAAAGCCCGACGGCGGAATCAAGGATACACGCGACAACATCCGTGACCGCCGGGATTTCGTCATTCACATTACCAGCCTTGATCAACTCGATAATATGAACGCCTCGTCGGCGAGCTTCGACCCCGGGGTATCAGAGGTCGATCAATTGGGGCTTTCGACAGTGCCGATTGAGGGCTCCCGTCTGCCGCGGCTTGCCGATGCGCGGGTGGCCTTTGCCTGCAGTCTCTACGATATCCACTATATCGGGGAGGGTCCCCAGTCCCTCATTCTCGGCGAAGTGCACGGCTTGTTCGTAGACGACAGCGCTGTGGGAGAAGATGCCAAGGGCCGGCGTAAAATTCTGGCAGACAAAATCAACCCGGTCGGCAGACTGGGTGCCAGTGAATATGTCAGTTTTGGCGAACTATTGACCCGCCAGCGCCCTGACTGATTTTTGCCGTAGAGCGCACCGGTTATTTACGAATACTGCGGTAGATCGACGAGAAATCGAGATCGCCGTCAGCGGTTTCGACAAACTCATTAAAACGCTGCGCCGCGAGCGCCCCGAACTCGGTCTCCTGCCCGCTGGCATCCGCCGCCTGCTGTGCGAGGGCTAGGTCTTTGGCCATCAGCCGTGCGGCGAAACCAGGTCGATAGTCATTGGACGACGGCGACGTGGGTGACGGCCCGGGTACCGGGCAGCGGTTCTCCAGGATCCAACTCTGCGCTGCCGCGCCTCGACAAAGCTGATAGAAACGGTCCAGATCCAGACCCAGGGAATCGGCCAACGCAAAGGACTCGCAGACACCCATTGCCGTGATCCCGCATATCATGTTGTGGCAGGCCTTGGCCGCCTGTCCGCTGCCGGCGGCGCCGAATTCGATCTGCTTGCTGCCCATGATGTCCAATAAGGTGCGGCCGCGCTCGATGTCATCGGGTGTTCCGCCGATCATGAAACTGAGACTCCCGCTTGCTGCCGCTTCGCTGCCACCGGATACCGGCGCATCGATAAACCCGTGCCCCGCTTGATACAGCATCTCGGCCAAGCTGTTAGTGCTGGCCACATCGATGGTGGAGCAGTCGATGAACAGCTTATGGCTACTACCACCTGAATGCAGACATTGCTGGATAACTTCCCTGACATGGGCGGCTTCCGGCAGCATGGTGATGACCACCCCGCGGCTCCTCGCTAAGCTTTCCAGGGAATCTGCGCAAGGATCGAACAGCGATCTCGCTGACGCGTTCACATCCCATCCCGTCACTTCGACTCCTGCTTCGCGAAGACTGCGCGCCATCGGCAATCCCATGGTTCCAAGACCAATGAACCCAACTTTGTCAGCCACCGTTTAATCTTCCTGGTTGAAATTTCAGTTGGCATTCTCCGTGCACAAACCGAAGAATTCAACGATGTATGACTGCCCCTGGACAGAGCGGGTCCACCCCCCAACCTGGACTGTCAGTGACCGCGGCCCTGAACTCTGGTCACAGTTTCCCGTTAGCCCGACACCATTCAACCAGGCATTCGGCGACCCGGCGGTTGTGCTGGTCTTCCTCGGCCGAGCCGCGTCGGGTCGCCGCATGCCACGGGACGCTGATACCGGATTCACCCAGCCGGGCAGAGCGAATCCTGCCGCTTTCCACTGCTGCCGCAATCGTCCAGCCGGCAAGCACTGAAGTGCCGAGACCCGCGGCGACCATTTCCACGATCGCTTCCGGAACTTCGACGGTTTCAACCCAATTGGGATAGCTGTTGGCAGGGCGGAAGAGTCGCGCATATTCCCGGTCCGGCTCCGGGACCCGGGTATAGGTGATGAAGTCCTCTCCTACGATGTCCTTGCCTTCGATAAACTGGCGATTCGCAAGTGGGTGCGTCGGTGCCATGATGAATCGCAGCTCATCCTCGAACAGAAGCTGCAGGTCGATTCCGCTGGAAGCTATTTCACCGGAGACAATGACCAGGTCCACGCTTAGCTCGTGCAGACTCATCAGCGGGTCGCGGGACGCCGCCGCCACCACTTCGATCCCGATGCCGGATTCCCGTGCACGCAGATGCGTGAGGAATGCAGGCAGCCAGTGGTAGGCGCTGTACGATTCCACCGCAAGGCGCACCACGTGCCTGAGGCCGCGACCCATCTTGCGGACATCGCCCTCGACGCGTACCAGGTCGGCAAGCACGCGGCGGGACACCTGTGCCAGGTAATCCGCGGCGGGTGTCGGCTGCAACCGTTTGTGCACACGCATAAACAGGGGTATTTCCAATCGCCTCTCCACCTCACGCAACCGATGCGACAGCGCTGATGGCGTGATACGCAGCTTTTCCGCGGCCTCGGTAACACGAGGTGTTTCCGCCAATGCGGCCATCATTTCCAGGTGGTGAATATCAAGAGACGGGCGCACTGTGAATTAAATTCATCAAATAGTGAAGATTATGTTCTTGCAATTCATCAATATACCATGAGAATACTCTGATCGACCAAGTTTCCTCTCCAGTGGGCTCACCTATGGCGCCGAGTTATTCCCCAAGCGAACAGGACCGCCTGCATCATATCCATGGCCAGACCAACCCCCGGCTTCACGCGGAGCATGGGCCAACGGTCATGGTTACCGAAGGGCACGGCGTATACATAAAAACCGATGATGGGCGCGAATTGATCGATGGTTTCTCAGGTCTGGGATGCACCGCATTGGGTTATCACAATGACCGCCTGACCGCCGCCGCCAAGGCGCAGATGGACCGGCTGCCTTTCGCGCCGACTTTCTATGGTCGCTCCCATCCCAAGGTGGCCGAACTGTCGGCGCGGCTGACCGCTATGGCCTCGGTACCCATGGGCCGGGTCATGTTTCAGTGCTCGGGCTCCGAAGCCAATGACGCCATGATCAAGTTTCTCTGGTATCGCAATATCGCCCGGGGCCAACCCGAGAGGCGCAAGTTCATTTCCCGCTGGCGGGGTTACTACGGCAACACCGTGGCGGCGGTAAGCCTGTCGGGGCAGCCCCACATGCACGCAGGTTTTGGCCTGCCTATGAATGATTTCCTCAAGCTGTCCACGCCCAACTACTATCGATTTCATGTCGACGGTGAATCCGAAGAGGAATTTTCAGCGCGGCTGGCCGGTGAGTTCGATGACCTGGTTCTGAAAACCGGCCCGGACCAGATCGCCGCGTTTTTCGCCGAACCCATGCAGAGTGGGGGTGGCGCGATTCTGCCACCCAAGGGCTACTGGGAGGCAATGCAGGCAGTGATCCGTCAATACGATATTCATTTCCATGTCGATGAGGTGGTCTGTGGGTTCGGCCGTACGGGCCATCTTTGGGGTGCGCAGGCTTTTGCTCTCAAACCTGATTCAACGACCTGCGCCAAGGCGCTGACAGCGGCATTCTTTCCCATGTCCGCACTGATGTTGAAGGAGGATTTTTACCAGGACATGATGGCAGGTGCCGATGAAGCCGGGGTGCTCGGGCACGGGTTTACCTACTCCGGTCATCCGGTCGGTGCAGCCATCGCGCTGGAAGCCCTGGATATTTACGAGGAGATCGACCTGGTGGGTCATGTACGCACAGTCGGCGCCCACTTTATCGATGCCTGCCAGGGCCTGATGGATCATCCGCTGGTGGGGGACGCGCGGGGTATCGGCCTGTTCTGCGGTATCGAACTCGTCGCGGACAAGAAGAGCCGGCGACAATTTGATCCCGCGCTGAGAGTCGGTCAGCGAGTGCAGGATGCCGCCCACGAACGCGGACTGTACCTCCGCGCCATCCCCCCGGACCGCATCAGCTTTATGCCGCCGCTGATCATAGAGCAATCGGAAATCGATGCGGCGGTAAATATCCTGAAGCAGGCTCTGGACAGTGTCTGGGAAGAACTGCGGCAATGAGTCGAACCCAGCGTCGCCGGTTGCCCGTATCGGACCCACCGACCCCGGCGGACCGCTGGCATCGTGGTGGCCGGTACCGGCCATTGTCGGATGCTGACTGCCAGCAGGTCATCGACTCTGCGTTCGACATTCTTACCCGTGTTGGCCTGTCTGGCGCGCCATCGTGGTTGACTCTGGCACTGCAAAACACTGGCGCAAGGGTTCGAGAAGACGGCCGTATCCTGTTCCCCAAGTTGGTGATCGAGCGCGCCATCCGGCGCGCCTGCCATCAGGTGACGCTGCCGGGCTTCAACATCAACCAGGGCCTTGAGATCGGTGGCGGCTACGTACACATTGGAACCGGCGGCGCGGCGGTTCAGACCCTGGATGCGCGAAACAACGCGTACTGCGAATCGTCGTTGGCGGACCTGTATCGCATGATGCGGATATTGGATCAGTGTGAGCACGTCCACTATGGTGTGCGGCCGCTGGTAGCCAGAGATATGCCGACGCCATTGGACCTGGATATCAACACCGCGTTCGCCTGTCTGAAGGGCACCGCCAAGCCGATCGGTGTGAGCTTTGACAGTGCGGGACATGTGGTTCCGGTGTGCGAGCTGTTTGATCTCGCCCTGGAGCGCGAGGATGGCTTTCGCCAGCAGCCGTTTTGCATGGCCGTCATCGTGCATGTGGTTTCTCCGCTCAGGTTCGCATCTGAAGGAGTTGAAATCATGCGCACCGCCATCGATGCCGGTATGCCGCTGCAGATCTGCAGCGCCGCCCAGGCCGGCGCCACCAGCCCGGCCTCTCTGGCTGGCGCCCTGGCCCAAGGTCTTGCCGAATCGCTCGCAGGTCTTATGGTCGTAGATGCGATCAAGCCTGGGCATCCATGTATTTTTGCGTTTATGCCTTTTATTTCGGACTTGCGCACCGGCGCCATGACGGGAGGCAGTGGTGAATCTGCAGTCGCCAATGCGGCCGCGGCCCAGTTGCTGGGTGAGTTGAGTTTGCCTTCTACGGTCTCGGCCGGCATGACGGACTCAAAGATTGAGGATGCCCAGGCCGGATACGAAAAGGGTTACAGCGTCGCGCTGGCGGCCCAGGCCGGCGCCGACATGATCAATCTCTCCGTGGGCATGCTGGGCTCCATCATGGTGGCGTCTCCGGAGTCTCTGGTCATCGACAACGATATGTGTGGCGCTATTCTGCGCAGCGTACGCGGCATCGACATCAACTCTGCTTCCTTGGACGTGGAAGCCATAGAACGCGTCGTCAGCGGCGACGGGCATTTCCTCGGCGAACCGCAAACCCTGGCGCTGATGAAAAGCGAATACCAATACCCGTCGCTGGCCGACCGCCAGTCGGTCGCTGACTGGCTAGCTTCTGGGGCGGAGTCCATCTGGGAGCGTGCGCAAGCGCGTGTTGACGGTATGCTTGCCAACGACAGGCCAGATCACCTGTCGCGTGATGCTGAGGCGCGTATCCGTCAGGAATTTGACATCCGGCTTGGCCAGGAGAACTGATTATGAAACTCAAGCGCAGCGTTGTGATTGATGCCCCTGTGGATGAGGTCTGGGCGGCAGTCCGGCGTTTTGACGGTGTGGCGGCCTGGAACCCGGGTGTCAAAACAGCCGTGATGGAGTCCGGCGGGCCTACCGAAACCGGCTCAGTTCGGCGGCTAGAGATTGTAGATGGCTCGGTCTTTCGCGAAACCCTGTTGGCGCATTCCGATCTGGATCATTGCTATACCTACGACATTATTGAAAGTCCGTTACCGTGTCGCAATTACGTCTCCTTTCACCGCTTCATTGAAATTACCGAGGGCAATCGTACTTTGGGCATATGGGAGGGAGAGTTTGAGTGCGCGGTGCAGCACGAAACGGAACTTGAGCGATTAGTCGGCGATGGCATTTACCGGGACGCCCAAATCGCGCTTAACCAATATCTCAAGGAGGAACCTGATGCCTGACACGCTGGCACCAAGAGCTATTATCGGTGTGATGACGCCGGCCATGAACACGGTTGTACAGCCTGAGCTGGAAAGTCTGCGACCGGCTGGCGTAACCAACCAGATGCAACGCTTTCGCCTCGGCGGTGACCGCATCTCGGAGGATTTCATTGGAGAGGCGGAGAGGCTGATGGATTGTCATCCCAGATCAATTGCGGTGGGACTGACGACCGACGCAGGTCCTGGAGGTGTCGCGCGCCTTGCAGATTTGTGCAACGAGCTTGAGAAAAAGCTCGGGATTCCGGTATGCAACGCATCGATTGCAACCCAACAGGGCCTGCGCACGCTCGGTGCCCAGCGTGTCGCGGTGCTGACACCATTCAATGACGAGGTCAACGAGGTGGTCCAAGGCAATATTGAGGCAGGGGGTTTCGAGGTAGTGGCCATCGATGGGACCAAGGCGCCCAGCCTGCCCGCCATTTGTGAGACCCCGGTTGAAACCCTTTGGGACTTGACTCAACGACTCGCTGAATCGGACTGTGATGCCATCGCCCAGGTAGGGACGGCCTTGCCGATGGCGGCGCTGGTCGAGGAGTTGGAGGAAAAGACGGGCAAGCCGATCGTGGCCTGCAATATTGCTGTTTATCGCGATGCGCTGAGAGCCGCGGGCATCAGTGATGCGGTCTCTGGCTTCGGCCGATTAATGCGCCAGCCCTGACAGTGCTCCAGCAGGCCCAGGTTATCGTCATTGGCGGCGGCGCCGTCGGCGCGTCTTGTCTTTTTCACCTTGTCCAGGCCGGGGTGCGGGATTGTCTGCTGATCGAAAAAGATGAATTGACCTCCGGCTCCACCTGGCATGCAGCCGGAAATATCCCGACCTACGCTACCAGTTGGCTCGGCATGCGGGCCGGCAACTACGCGTGGAGGCTCTATCGTGATCTCGGCGATCAGGTGGGATCGCCCATCACATACCGGCATACCGGAGCCTTCTGGCCGGCCCACACCCAGGACCGTATGGATCTTTTCCAGCATCTAACGGGGGTGTCCAAGTCCGCCGGTTTTGATCTCTCAATTCTCACACCCGGCGAGATGGAGGCGATGCATCCGTATTACCAGGCAGGCGAGTCGGTACTGGGTGGTATCCATGATCCCTATGAAGGGGATATTGATCCAAGTCAGTTGACACAGGCGCTGGCACACGGCGCTCGTGCGGGAGGAGCGCAAATTGTCCGATTTACCCGGGTGATCGGAATCGAGCGCCAGGGCGACGAGTGGGTGGTTGAAACCGACCAGGGCCGGGTACGATGCGAAACGATCGTTAACGCCACCGGTTTTTACGGCTCAGAAATCGGTGAGATGGTGGATGATCCCCTCCCGGTCGCAACGCTCGAACACCAATACCTTGTGACTGAGCCGTTGCCGGTGTTGGAGGCGGATACGGCGCTTTTCCCCCTGGTGCGCGATCCTGACATCCGGTTTTACCTGCGTCGTGAGCGTGCAAGCCTGCTTTTGGGGTCCTACGGTCATCCGGGTCGCCTCGCCTTCCGTGAGGGATTGCCTCATGATTTTGCGCACTCGCTTTTTGAGGACTCGCCAGACGACATACTCGGTTTGCTTGACCGGGCCATTGATCATATCCCGCTGCTGGCTGAGGCGGGTATCCAGCGTTTTGTGAACGGACCCATCGGCTATTCTCCCGACGCGTTGCCGCTGTGCGGCCCGGCGTATGGGTTGCCAAATTTCTACCATGCCTGCGGGATTCAGATCGGGATCACCCATTCTGGTGCGGTCGGCAAAGCGATTGCGGAATGGGTGACTCAGGGCGAGACCGAGTGGGACTATGCTGCCTGGGATCCACGTCGATTTGGCGAATGGGCGGATTCGGCGTATGCCAAGGCCAGAATTGTCGAACTTTATGACTTGCAGTACGCCATTCCGTTTCCCCATCGTCTCGTCTCCTCCGGTCGACCACTACAGCAGACGCCGCTTTACGAGATTTTGGATGCCAAGGGAGCGGTCTTTGGCCAGGTCGGGGGCTGGGAGCGTGCGTTTTGGTTTGACGGTGATCGGGGATACGACGAGAACGCGTTGTCTTATCGAAATACGGAACCCTGGCGCGCAGCGGTTCGCCGGGAGTGTGAGGGAGTTCGAGATCGCGCAGGGATCATGGATCACGGGGGATTCACCCGTTATGAGGTGACTGGGCCGGACGCTGGCAGGTTTCTTGACCGGGTCTTTTGTGGCCGGCTCCCCGAACCCGGTAGGGTCAAGTTGGCCTATATGCTGACCGATTCCGGCAAGATTTGGGGTGAGTCGACCATCGCCCGGCTCGAAGCGGATCGATTTCTGCTTTGTGGTCCCACTTTGGCTGATCGACGTGACCATGATTGGCTGAGAAGCCAACGGGTTGCCCGGGAGTCGGTCACCTTGACTCCCGGTGGTAGCCAGCGGGATGCTGCGCTGATGGTCATGGGGCCCCGATCTCGGGAATTGCTCAGCGCACTGACCGATGCGGACCTTTCAGTCGATACCATGCCCTGGATGTCGGTCTCACAGATATGCGTCGCGGGTATCGAATGTACTGCGATGCGCGTGTCCTACGTCGGGGAACTCGGCTGGGAGCTCCATTTGGCCTCTAAGAATCTGAGGGCGCTTTACGACGCGATTCAGGAGCAGGGCCGGGGTTTCGGGTTGGTCGACTTTGGCTCCTATGCCCTTAACAGCATGCGCCTCGAAAAAGCGTACCATGCCTGGGGAGCAGATTTAGGTACGGAATACACACCCTTTGACGCAGGAATCGAAAAATTTGTTGATTTCAATAAGCCGGATTTTCGGGGCCGTTCGGCGTTGTTGGCAAAGCGCGAGATAAAACCTGATTGGCGCTTTGTGGGACTCTTGGTAGACGATGCCGGTGCTGATCCTCTGTCAGGTGACCCGATACTGCTGGCAGACGAGTGCGTGGGGTATGTCACTTCCGGAGGGTATGGGTTTCGTGTAGATGAGACGCTTGCCTTGGGTTATATCCAAACTTGTGTTGAAGAAAATATTGAGGCTCTTGATGTGCTGGTGCTGGGCAAACGTTGTCGGGCAACGATTGTTCCCGATGCGTTTTACGATCCCGTGAACGAGCGTTGTCGGGCTTGAGAAAAAAACGGCAACAGCATGCTACGCTGTGAGACCGGGTCAGTTTGACCTTATGAGTTGCCCTCTGACCACTAAAAGGGACTCAAAAAACCTGCGTCGCCGTTCAACTCATGAGGCTAAATATCTGATTGGAAAGCGGATCGCGCTTCTGGATACCGTCTAGGCTACTCGTTGGTTTTGCACAAACTGGTGGTGAGGGCCTGAGGATTAACCAATATTGACCTGTCATCTCGAGACGCAACGCCTAGGTGACCTAACTAACTGAAAACTAGACACTATTTGTCTGCCTAAAAAATAGGCAATCGGGCGCACAGGCCTTTTGCCAGTTGGTGAGAACTCCTGAGCGGCGACTTGTGCACAAAGTTATCCACAGCTTCTGTGGGCAACCCGGAAACCCTTAGGTGCGTCAATCATTTATGACCCATTACTTGTGTGCGACGGAAAGTGTAATGTGTAAATCATCTGGCAGCATCGGTTCCTTCTTTTCATGAGTGCTAAAAGAATTGTGCAGGTGGCATTGCCGGTAAGGCTACGCCGTCTATTCGATTACCGCGTCGATCACCTGGCCAAGGTGCCCGATACCGGTGCGCGGGTACTGGTGCCGCTGCAAAAGCGAAAAGTCGTTGGGGTCGTTTGCGCAAGCAGTGAAAACAGTGCGCTACCGCTTTCAAAACTTAAGGCAGTGAGCCGTGTTCTCGACGACAAACCGTTATTGCCAAAAGAGCTGTTCAGACTGCTGCTCTGGGCGGCGGCCTATTACCATCACCCGATTGGTGATGTACTGCAGACCGCTTTGCCGGTTCGGCTTCGACGGGATTGCCCGGCGGAACCCAGGCCGCTTTATCTCTGGCGTATCAGCGATGCCGGGCGGGAGCGCCTTGGTACGATTCCTGCGCGATACGCCGCCCAGCGACAGGTGCTGGAACTGCTTGTCGGTGCAGAAGGCGGGGCTCTGCCGAGCCAAAGCCTGTCATCCGCCCTTCCTAATGCGACGACGGTGCTGGCGCGTCTTGAGACGCAGGGTTTTGTGGAAAAAGTGGTGGTGGATGTGCCGGGATTGCCTCGAGACCGCGAGACGGCTCCGACCCTTAACAGGGCGCAGCAGGCGGCGAGTGTCTCCCTGGAGGAGGCTGCGGGCACTTACGCCCCGTTCCTGTTGGATGGGATTACCGGCAGCGGGAAAACCGAGGTGTATCTGGACTGTGCTTGCCGAACTATCGCCCGTGGACGTCAGGCGCTGGTGCTGGTGCCCGAGATTGCATTGACGCCACAGCTCATCGCTCGCTTTGAAGGGCGGTTGGGGAGCGCTTTAGCCGTGCTGCATTCGGGCTTGACGGATACCGAGCGCCATCGGGCCTGGTGGCG
>Ga0181585_10005605_pt1 | contig 10850 bp, 10 predicted proteins | sample 071ome_29_FD_132469 | JGI IMG/M metagenome (GOLD analysis project Ga0181585, IMG submission 132469) | Coastal salt marsh microbial communities from the Groves Creek Marsh, Skidaway Island, Georgia - 071407BT metaG (megahit assembly) | ecosystem: Environmental > Aquatic > Marine > Intertidal... | reverse complement strand
TTCTTCCTTTAGGGTCCTGGTAGACTACCAGGTTGATAGGCTGGATGTGGAAGCGCAGTAATGCGTGCAGCTGACCAGTACTAATAACCCAATTGGCTTGATTTATGCACTGAAAAAATTTTTTAGAAAATTTATAAAAATGAATTCAAAAATTATAACTTCTTTGGTTGAACCATTTATAAAACTAAAGATTTTAGATAACAAAAAAAATAAAGTAATTTATAATCAAACTTTAAGGCAAAAAGAAAAATATTCTTTTTATCAAAAAGCTTTTGATTTTCTGTATAGTAACAATATTTCTGGTGCATATTTTGAGTTTGGTTGTCATAAAGCTAGAACTATAAGATTTGCGTTAAGAGAGTCTATTATTAAAAATATAGATATGGATTTTTATGCTTTTGATAGTTTTAAAGGTCTCCCAAATCATAAAAATAATACAAACCAAAATGCATGGTATTTGGAAGGTCGACTAAAGACTGAGATTTCAAAATTTAAAAAATTAATTAAGCCTTTCGAAAAATATAAAAAAATTTTTATCATTAAAGGCTTTTACAAAAACTCACTTACACCTAAACTCAAGCAAAAATTTAAAAAGAAGAAAATCAAAACTTCATTTATTAATATAGATTGTGATCTCGAAATAAGCGTTAAAGAAAGTCTCAATTTTGCTTTAAATTATATTACCAATGGCACTATACTTTATGTTGATGATTATTATACAACTCACAAAGGTGATACACGTAAAGGTATTCCAAAAATTGTAAGTCAACTTTTAAAACGACATAAGATTCATTATGAGCCTTGGCATTTAATAGGGGCGGCAGGTAAAAGTTTTTTGCTTTATAAATAAATAATCTCTAAATACCAATTGAGTTTAATTTGTAGTATTTTCAATAAATGCTTGGAAAAATATAAAAAGTTCTAATAACATTTGAATCAAAACAAATATTTAAAATAAATTTAGCCCAACTTTTTTTAAGTTTTTTATTTTGTTTTTTTTAAAAATTAAAAAATCATTAATAATTAAAAAATCAAGTTTTATACAAGCAAACTCATCTATTGCATCCTTAGCATTATTCACGATAGGCACACCTTTACCATTAAAAGATGTATTTAAAACTATAGGAATTCCAGATTTTTTTTGGAAAGCTTTAATTAAGTTAAAAAATTTTAAATTTGTTTTTTTAGTGACAGTTTGTACGCGGGCTGTATTATCAAAATGAATTGTACCCAACAATTGTTTTCGTTTTTCATTTTTTATTTTACAAGCCATAAGCATAAATGGTGAGTCAAAATTTAACTTATAATATTTAGATGCTTCGTCTTTTAAGATTGCTGGCGCAAAAGGTCTAAAATATTCTCTTTTTTTTATTTTTGAATTTATATAATTTTTGATTTCTTTGCTATCAGGTCTGGCTATAATTGATCTATTGCCAAGGGCTCTAGGACCAAATTCTGATTTTCCTTGAACCCAGCCAATAATTTTATTTTTATAAATCAGATTAGCGGCAACTTCTTCAATGTTGTTGCATTTAATAAATTTAAATTTTCTTTTATTTAAGTTAGATAAAATTTCATTATCAGAAATATTAGAACCAAAATATGTATGAATAATTTCTTTATTATCAAATTTTTTATTTTTTTTAAGGAGTTCATAACCAATTTTAGCTGCGCCAATACTTAGACCAGCATCTCCACTGGCTGGTTGAATATAAATATTATTTAATTTTAACCCATTTAGTTCTCCATTTGCTTTACAATTCAAGGCGCAACCGCCAGATAATGTTAAATTCTTTAATTTGCTCCTTTTTATGCCAAATTTAATTATTTCAAGATAAATATCCTCAAATCTTTTTTGAAGAGCTGACGCAATGTTTTTGTGATGTTCTGTAAAAATTTTGCTTTTAGGATTTCGGCGTGGACCAAAAAATTTTAAAAATTTTTTACTTACCCAACCTTCTCTAGAATAAGGGTAATTAAACCATGTTGTATCAACTTTATAAATATCCGTTGGGGTTTTTTTGATTATTTCTTTAAAAATTTGATAATATGTTTTTTTATTGTTTATTTTCTTTTTATAATTTCCTAACGCAGCTAAGGCCATAACTGTACCAGCAGATGTTGAATGATTAAATCCTAGATAATCGGTTATTGCTTCATATACTTTTCCTAACGAGTTAGGGTAATTTATGGATTTTATTAATTTATATTTGTTGTTTTTAATGGTGCTTATAACGGTAGATTCTATTTCCCCCAAACCATCAATAGAAATACATAAAGCACTTTTGTATCCACTTAAATAATAAGAAGCCATTAAATGGCATTGATGATGATTAAAGAAAAAAATTTTATTTTTATAACCTGTTTTTTCTATAAAAAAATTTTTAAATTTATTTAAAAATTTTATATTTTCTAAACTTTTATCTTCAAAAAAAATATTTTTTGCTTTTTCGTATTCTTCATATGTAAATTTTAGATATTTTTCTTTAATTAATTCTTCAGGAATTGTTGCAAAGCAAATAGCAGATATATCGTTGATTTTTAGTTTAAATTTATTTAATAAGAGTTGCATAGATTTAAATGGTATCGACCCATCATTCTTAATTCTTGATACTCTTTCCTCTTCAATAGCGAATAAAATTTTATTATTTTTGAACAAAGCCACAGAGGTACTGTGACCATAATAATGAATTCCAATTATAAGCATATATATTTAAATAATTTTTTTTAAAGTTGTTTTGATACTAGAAACTTTATACCCATTTTTTATAAGCTTTGAATTGTTAATTACGAAACTATTATAAGAAGAGTTAATTAATTTAAATTTTGCTTTTTTTCCAACTAAATCTTCAATGATATAAATAATTTTTAAAATTTTTCTTTTTTCACTTACTGCACAATTAAAGATCATATTTTTTTTTTTTTTAGTTTTAAAAAATTTTAATATAATTTTTGATATATCTTCAGTCCCAATCATATTGTTAAACATATTGTCTGGCCCATAAACTTTAAATGATTTTTTTTCTTTAATGCTTCTTATTACATTAGAAAGAAAGTTATTTTTATTTCTTCTTCTTCCTAAAACGCCCGGAAACCTTAATGTCAATCCGCATATTTTTTTTTTTTTACAAAATTGTGTTAAAATTTTTTCCATAGAGACTTTTGTTTTTGCGTATTCATTATTCGGTAATAATGGATTATTTTCATTAATAGGTCTTCTTATTATACTTTTTGGGTTTCCATAAACTGAAACTGTTGAAAATAGTACCACATGACTAAGATCTTTATCGCAAATAGCTTTAAGAATATTTTTAAATCCTAAAATATTAATTTTTTTGTAATCTTTTTTTGAATAATTTTTAAGTGGCGTTGCCGAGGCGCCATGTATCAATATATTTACTCCTTTGATTTTACAAATTTTTTTTTTTAGATCTAATTTCTTAAATATAATATTTTTTTTTTTCAAACCAGGTTTTTTCGACTTGTATGTAGCTATAATAGTTTTTTTTTTATCTTGGGAAAAAAAACTAACTAAATCTTTTATTATATAATTTGAATAGCCAGAAATTAGAATATTCATTTCTGGTATTACAACCTAAATTGATCTCCACTAATTAATGGACCTGAGTACTGATTTTTTTTTATCTGCTCACCAATTTCTAAAGATTGAAGTATGCAGTCATCTATATCTACTTCGTATCGATATGTTCCCGCTCTTCCAATGGAGTAGAACCATTTTGGAAATAGTTTAAAATATTTTTTTGCAACTTTTTGTTCTTTTTTGAATGGCACAGGGTAAAACCTGCCATTGTTTGAAGGCATTTCGATACCTATTAATGTATTTTTTGATTTGTGTCTCGTAAACTTTTTATATTCTACTAATCTAGTAAATTTTTCTGTATTAGGAAAATAAATGAAAAAAACATCTTTTGGAAATGCATACTTTCCTGGCAACACAAATGTATGCAAATCTCTACCAATAAATTTTAATTTTCCATATTTATAATTAAAAAGTGTATCTGGAGGTATTGTATTAATTAAAATATCAAATTTTACTTCTTTACCTTTTAATTTTGCTATTTTTTTTTTAAAATCAATTGACTTTATCTCAGTATTATAGAGCACATTTACATTTTTTATTTTTGGTATTAAGTCAAAGTATGAATTGTATCCATCCTTTTCGGTAGGATAAGCTGATATTCTATCATCATATGCAGCCTCTTTACCCTTTTTAATAGTATGTCCTTTTGGGGACCATTTAAACATATCTATCTCTTTACAACTATTAACTTGCCACATTTTTTTGTTGTAATCATTTATAGTTTTTTTGAATAAGGTTTTCCCTATAGATCTGATCCAAAACTCTTCTAAATTTTTTGAGTCCTTTGCATTTTTTGCAGCTTTTATTTCAGCTTTAATTTTTTTTTTATCTGGCATTTTTTCGATATCTTTTACATTTAATGGATAATTGTAAAAGCTATCGTCTGCCCTGACATAACTAATAAACTTGTGATAATTTACATTTCTAAGTTTTAAAAATTTCTTTAGATAATTATATGCCTTTATATTAGTTGTGAGAAAATGTCTTGGACCAAAGGTAAAAGGATGTCCCCCACTAAAATATGTTCTAACGCCAGCTCCAAGTGTACGAGATTTTTCAACTAGAGTTATTTTAGTATTAGGTAATCTAGATATTATTTCTGCAGAAGAACACCCAGCAAATCCACCCCCAATAATCAATATTTTTTTCATTTAAAACTATTATATAAAATTTAATTTCTGAATTTAGCTGTCGTGTATCTTATTTGAATATGTATTCAATAATTAATTTTAAATTTCATAATAGTAATTTAATTATTTATTTAAAACATTAAAATTGATTAAACTGTTTTTATTTAATTAAGTATTAAGCAGTTTTTTTCTTAGTATATTAAGCAAATGTTTGCCTGATCTTTGTTTATAATATAAAAATTTATCAAATGGATATCAAATTTTTAAGTGACAAAAAATTAATCAGCTTAAAAAAAACAAAAAAAAAGATAGTTTTATGCCATGGTGTATTTGATTTGTTTCATGTGGGTCATTTAAATCACATTAATCAGGCAAAAAAATTAGGTGATATATTAATTGTAAGTGTTACTTCAGATAAATATGTAAACAAAGGACCAGGAAGACCTTATTTTAACTTAAATCAAAGAATGGCTTTGCTATCTGGTATTAAAGATGTTGATTATGTTCTTTCAAGTGACGCCCCAAGCGGAATTAATATTATAAATAAAATTAAGCCAAATATTTATTTTAAAGGGCCGGATTATATTTACCACAAAACCGATTTCACAGGTTTTATTAAAAAAGAAATATCAGCAGTTAAAAAATACAACGGAAAAATTGTTTATAGTAGTGGGCAAACATTTAGTTCATCTACAGTTCTTAATAAAATTTCTGACTTAAGTGAGAGTCAGAAAAAAATTATTAATGAAGTTAAAAAGAAATATACCTTTGAAAAAATTTCATCTAATATTTTAAAAAATATAAAAAAATTAAAAATATTAATTATCGGTGAAATGATAATAGATAAATTTATTTTTTGTAACGCACTTGGCAAATCTGGAAAAGAAGCAATATTAAATTTAGAGGAGAATGAAACCAAAGAATATGTAGGCGGTGTAGGTGCAATTGGTAATCATTTAAATGATTTTGCAACAAATATTAACATTATTACCTATTTGGGAGATCAAAATGATAGAAAAAAGTTTATACAAAAAAATTTAGAAAAAAAAATAAAATTAAATTATATTAAAAAAAAATTATCTCCAACAATCACAAAATCTAAGATAATAGATTCTTCAAATAATTCAAAACTACTAGGTTTATATCATTTTAATGATATGAAACTATCCAATAAAGAACACAAAATATTAAACTTAAAAATTAAAAAAAATATTAAAAAATTTGATATTGTAGTTGTTTCTGACTATGGACATAGTTTCATTGACCAAAAAATCGCAAATTTTCTTTCAAGAAGTAAAAAAGTTATCGTAAACACACAATTAAATTCTGCAAATTTAGGTTATCATACAATTGGAAAATATAAAAATTCAAATTGGGCAATTATTAATGAAGTGGAATTGCGACATGAGTTAAGAGATAGGTATGCAAATATAAAAAATTTAATGAAAAAACTCTCAAAAAAATTAAAAATTAAAAATTTAATTGTTACATGTGGAAAAAACGGGGCTTATTATTATAGCAGCTCAAAAAATAAATTTGTTTTTTGCCCAGCTTTTGCAAAGAATGTTATTGATAAGATAGGGTCAGGTGACTCCTTTATGTCAATTTTTAGTGTAATGAATCGATGTTTTCCAAAAGATATAAGTTTGTCATTATTTTTATCGTCCATGGCAGCAACTCAAGTTTTGGAGGATTTTGGAAATGCTAAAATAATAAAATTAGATAACTTATTAAAAGCAGTAAAATATATATTAAAATAAATGAACATTCTAATTACTGGAGGAGCTGGATTTATAGGAAGCCATTTATCAGATTTTTTAATTTCCAAAAAAAAAATTAAAAAAGTAGTAGTATTAGATAACATTAAAGATGGTTCACTAAAAAATTTAATTGTTTCAAAAAAATCAAAAAAATTTATTTTTTATAGAGCAGATATTAGAAATTATAAAAAAATAAAAAATATATTTAAAAAAATTGATGTTGTATATCATTTAGCAGCGTTGTCAGATGTAGTTCCTTCCATAGAAGAACCAATAGAGTATTTGGATACAAATATCATGGGAACTGTTAATGTTCTCGAAGCAATGAGAGAGAATAATGTCAAGAAAATCATATATGCAGCATCATCATCTTGTTATGGTATTCCCAAAAAATATCCAACAAAAGAAAATGAAGTTATTGATCCAAAATATCCTTACGCTTTTTCAAAAAATATTGGTGAACAAACAATTAAACATTGGTCAAAAGTATATAAATTAAATTATGTTTCATTAAGATTATTTAACGTATACGGAGCACGCTCCAGAACAAACTCTGCCTATGGAGCAGCTCTTGGGGTTTTTTTAAAACAAAAACTATTAAACCACCCTTTTACAATTATAGGAAACGGAAAACAAAAAAGAGATTTTGTATATGTTTCTGATGTTGTAGAAGCATTTTACCTATCATTAAATAATAAAGTAAATAGCAATATATTTAATATTGGAAGTGGTAATCCGCGCTCAGTAAATGAAATGGTAAATATTATTAAAGGAAAAAAAATATATATACCTAAAAGACCGGGCGAGCCCAATAAAACACACGCAAATATTTTGAAAGCTAAAAAAATATTAAATTGGTTACCACGCATTAATTTAGAAAAAGGGCTTAGTTTTATTATGAAGGATATAGATTACTGGAAAAGGTCACCACTTTGGACACCAAAAAAAATTAAAGCAGCAACAAAAAATTGGTTTAAATACTTAAAATAATAGATATTGAATAATTACATGAATGTATTGATAACAGGCGGATCAGGTTATGTGGGAAGCCGATTAACTTATAAACTTCTAGATAATAAAAAAATTGATACTATTGTTAATTACGATATTTCTCTTTTCGGAGACCAGCATTTACCAAAGAATAGAAAATATTTTTATGAAAAAAAAGACCTAAGAGATATTAATTTTTTTGAGCAAGTTTTAAGAAAGTACAAGATAAATAAAGTATTACATTTAGCCTGCATATCCAATGATCCTACTTTTGAATTAAATAGTAATATCTCAAAAAAAATAAACTTTGATTCATTTGAACCGGTTGTCAAGGCCTCAAAGGAAAATGGTGTTAACGATTTCATCTACGCATCTACCTGCTCTGTTTATGGAATTTCTGATGAACCCGAGGTCAAAGAAGATCACCCTTTAGTTCCTCTTACTGACTATAATAAATACAAAGCAAAGTGTGAACCTATTTTAAAAAAATACCTTAATGATGCTTTTAATGGGGTGATAATTCGACCAGCTACAGTATGTGGTTTTAGTGAAAAAATGAGGTTTGATTTATCTGTAAATATTCTGACAAATTTTGCCTATAATAAATCACTCATTAAAGTGTTTGGTGGAAAACAAACTAGACCAAATGTTCACATTGATGATATATGCAAACTTTATGAAGACCTTATAATCAAAGGTCTAAAAAAAATTAATGGAGAAACTTTTAATGCTGGGCATGAAAATTTAAGTATTATGTCAATTGCAGAAAAAGTATCTAAACACATGAAAACAAAGTTTAGCAAAGATATTGAAATAATTATTGAACCATCAAATGATCCAAGGTCTTATAGAATAAACTCAGATAAACTTAAAAACGATTATGGCTTTATTTTTGAAAAATCAGTAGACACTGCTATTGATGATTTATTAAATGCTTTTGAAAACAAAAAAATAATAGATAGTTTTTCTGATAAATGGCAAAATATTTCAATATTAAAAAAATTAGAAAGTGAAAAAAAATATATATAATGGACAATATCAAGCTACAAAAAAACTTTGAAAAAAAAGGTTATCTAATTGCACCGGTTAATAGAAAAAAATTAGATAAAATAAGGTCAATTATAAAGAAAACAATTTGTAAAAAAATTAACTATAAACCGAAAAATGATTTTTTGTGTGATACTTATTTTTTTAATAATTTTCATAAATTAATAAAAAAGAACAAACTCAATGATGTTAGATTTTCAGCTTATCATATGATAAATAAAAATAAGAGTACTTGCGATCTTTATTATGAACTAGCAAAGCCCTATTTAGATGAATTATTAGGTAATGAACTTGCTATGCAAAAAAAAATCAACTTATCTATTCAAATGCCAAACGACAAGGACTCACTTTTAGATATGCATTCAGATATTTATGCTGGGGAAAGTCCTTTTCAAACAGTAGTATGGATACCTTTGGTTGATGTTTATGATACCAAAGCAATGTTTTTTACTACTCCAAAGGTAAATCAAAAGCTTAACGATGAAATTTTAAATAAAAATAAAAACACGGTTAAGCAAATATATAATAAAAATAAAAAAAAATTTTGGTTTTTAAAAGCAAAATACGGCGAAGTAATAATTTTTTCTCCTTTAATTTTGCATGGCAATACTGTCAATATTACAAAAGAGACAAGATTTTCACTGAATTGTAGATTTAAAAGTTTGCTTTCGCCTTATGATGTAACCGTGAAATCTCACAGAAATATACCCAATTTTTATAGACCTTTAAATATCAAACCTATGACTAAAATTGGCTTTAATTATTTGAAAAAATTTTCAATAGAATGAAAAAATTTGCAGGATATATCAATTTAAAAAGTTTGAATGGAGTTCTGTATCCATCCTCAATACAAAATATTATGATTAAAGATTTTATACAAAATACTCTTAATGGTATTTTTTATTTGTCTCCAACGGAAGTTCTACAGGCAAAATACCCAATTACATTAAGAACGCTGATTGGAAAGGAAACAGTTGTCGATGGAATCATTATGTTGTCAAGTTTTTATTTACCAAAAGATTTTAAAATTAGGTCGCAAATCTATAAAGAGGCATTATTAAAAAAGAAAATTCTATATTTTATCTTAGATGAGTTAGTACTAAAGAATAAAAAAGATATTGAGAAAATTGAGGAGTTTATATTATTTAATCATAAATTTTTTACAGATACTCGAATAAAATTGAGGGAACAAGAAAAAGAGATTATTGGTAAATACAAAAATATATCTTTTGTATAGTTATTTAAAATAAATAAATTCGTAATCACCTTTGTAACTAAAGTTCTTTAACAACCATACCCACTCTTTTTTTGAAAAAAATGATTCACATGTTAAAGCCCAACATTGTAAATTAAATAATTCTTTATTCGATCGATAGCTTTCTACCATTAAGTATTTTTTTTTTGCAACTCTATTCATTTCACTGATTGCTTTTTTTAAATCGAAAATTTTAAGATTATGAAAACAACCTAGAGAAATTGCTAAATCAAAATAATTATCTTTAAATGGATATCTGTTTTGCGCCTTATAAACAAACAATTTTTTTCTTATTTCTTTTTTTGAATTTTTAATTGCATATTTAGAGATGTCAAATCCACAAATTTCAATATCATTTAAAATTTTTTTTATTTCATATAGCAAGAAAGCTTTACCACAACCTATATCCAATATTTTAGATTTATTATTTAATTTATAAAATTTTATAATGTCTTTGGCTACCGTTTCCCACCTTCCAGGGATGTATTTGTAACCACCATAACCGTATTTCCTGTCTCCATCCCAATAATGAAAACCATATTTTTTTGATACCTGCATACATAAATTTTTATTATTAAGCATTCTTTTTAAATAATCTCTTTTTGTAGATTCGTGTATTTTTTTTATAAATTTTATTTCTTTCATATTTGTATTACCATTTTTTAATAAACTTATCTGTTTTCAAACTTATAAAAGTTGGTCCAATAATTTTATTGCATTCCTTTGCAAATTTTTCAGTTTCTTCACTATTTTTTGGAAAAAAAGATTTTATATTTTTGAATAATCCCATTAATCTTTTTGCATTTATTTCTTTATGAGTTGGTCCAAGAGTGGGGTAGTCAGCAAAACCCACTAAGTTAACATTAGCTTTTTGCTGGTTAATATCTAATTTGATTTGTTCAAAGGGTCTTTCAATCAAGAAAGGAGTAATGGTGTATACCCAGGGTTTTAAACCTTCCAAAGCTGCACCAGCAGCAAAGCCAATCATACTTTGTTCACATATACCAAGATTAAAAAATCTTTTTGTATGATTTTTTCTAAAATCATCAAATATTCCAAAGCCTATA
>Ga0181585_10005604_pt1 | contig 10853 bp, 9 predicted proteins | sample 071ome_29_FD_132469 | JGI IMG/M metagenome (GOLD analysis project Ga0181585, IMG submission 132469) | Coastal salt marsh microbial communities from the Groves Creek Marsh, Skidaway Island, Georgia - 071407BT metaG (megahit assembly) | ecosystem: Environmental > Aquatic > Marine > Intertidal zone... | reverse complement strand
ATTCCGAACAGAGAAGTTAAGCCCACTAGCGCAGATGGTACTGCCACTTGGTGGGAGAGTATGTCGCCGCCTTCTTCAAGACCCCTACAGTACTGTAGGGGTCTTTTTTTTTATGCTTGGGTTGCGAGAGGGTGGGATGTGAGTAGTAAGCGAGATACGACCCTATAACTCATATCCTTTATTATAGTCAATTTTAAGTCGTTTCATTCATTTAATAACTCACTAATCAAGGTTTTAAGTGTGCCTGATAAATTTTCAGCTTGATTATAACCTTCATGTGAAAACCTGATGTTTCCCTTTTTATCAATTACCACCAGCGCTGGAACTCCGGAGAAATTAAAATTTTTATGATTTGTGGATTTGTAATCGAAGGCTAGTTTAAATGGCAATTCTCTTTTTTTATGAAAACTTATTGCTTTTTCAGGGGTATCACCTCCTGTATCAATACAAACAACAATGAAATCAAGTTCACTTTCATGTTCACTTAAAGAAGCTTTTATTTCTTTAAGCTCTTTCATTTCTTGAATGCAGGGGACGCACCATGTTCCAAAAAAATCAAGTAAAACCACTTTATTCTTTAGGGATTCATTATTAATTTTTTCAGTTGAAAGCAAATCTTGTAATTCAAATTGTTTAGCAGGTTTATTCAGTGTTTGGCTCAAGTTTTCGGCAATTGCATCAGGGATATAAGTCAAACAAATAAAGGCCGTTATTGCGAACAAGCCTGAAAAACCTAATACACTTGATCGATACGTTTTAAAAATTTGTCCTAAAACAGTAGCAATTAAAAATAGCGGCAAGGCAATCCATAGATTGGATAATTCCTTTAAAACTAGAAAATAGAACGCAAGTGCAATAGGGGTGAATAGGATTACTATTTTTAATAACAAATGGGTTGGGTTTTTGACCTTCCAATATGAAACTGCGTATAAGGTTGTAATTCCTACCAACACCACAAGGATTAAGTTTAAACTAATAAAATTCATAAAAAGGGCAACCACCAACAATGGTAGAAATGAAATCAGTAATAGTTTAAAAATATTTTTCATTATGAGTTTTGTTAAAGGGCTTACAGTTACTTTATGCTAGAACCAGTTTCCGATATATCTTTTAGATCATATGTTTTTAAAAGCCCCTCTTTTTTACTGATTTTTGGAAAATACAAGAACGAGGCAACTGACTCCAACGAACTTTTTGTTGATTTATCAAGACAATCATTTCCTTACCAAAACTAAAATTAGCTTTGATTAGAGGTTGTAGTCGGTATACATCCGGTATAAGGCGTAGGTTATTCATTGTAGTAGAATAGCTTTGGGGCAATTCAATCTTAAACTTAAAAAAAATTCCTTTTCATGGGGATTTTAACTTATGAGAATTAAAACCCACTGGCGTAGAGGGTACTGCCCTTGGGTGGGAGTGGATGTCGCCAACTTCAAAAACTGCTAAAGTAGCGGAGGGGTCTTTTTTTACATTTTATTTAGACGATATTCCTATAAAATAAGAAAGGCCCTTGGGGTAAAGGCCTTTCTCAAAAAAAACTAAACATAAATCAAAATAAAACCAAGGTTAAGTTCGCTTGACTAACTCAAAAGTTAAGAGGCGCTCAGAAGGTTTTTAGTGTTGAAGCACGGGGTGAAGTCTTGTGCAAGCATGGGGTTTTCAACGAAAAGCAGGAACCTTCCTCGCCTCGGGGAGGGATTGTTAATTTTGTGGGTTAGGTTTAGATTCATGGGCTTAATCTTAATCAATCATTCTTATTCAAAGCTGAGAAAAAATTGACGAAGCTCAAATTCAAAAGTGGGTAACGGTAATGAAAATGTAATTAACGGACAAAAAAAAGTAATGATTGGTCTTTATAAGAGGTAAGAAAGCCCAAACCCGAAGATGATGATGCCAAGTTTACGGATATTAAAGGCATGCCCTTGATTACTCTCAAATAAAATGGTAGTGGCTATATGGAGCAACATTCCGATGACAACTGCAGTCAAGGAAGTTTTCCATACAGCTAAACTGCTGATGCTTGCAAGCGTAAAACTGCCGGCCGGACTCATAAGCGCGAAGAAAATCAGACAAGCGATCTTAGCCAGTAAAGCAATTCTCAAGCGCCAAATCAGCAGAAACAATACCATTCCAATGGGGATTTTATGAATAAAGAGCCCCCATACAAGGGCTTTTTGCTCATTCATGGGAATCCCTTCAATAAACGCGTGCAGGCACAAACTTAAAAAGAGAATCCAAGGAAGTCTCGTGTTCGAATGGCTGTGTGTATGCCCGTGTTCTGCTCCTTGAGAAAGAAACTCCAGTACTATCTGTAGAATCAGTCCTGCCACTATCCAAATTCCGGGTTTAAATCCTGCCACTCCAAAAACAGCAGGTAAAAGATGAAAAATACTGATTCCCAATAAAAATGCACCACTAAAGGACAAAACCAATCCAAATCCCTTGGGGGCTTTGGGTTTTACAACATAGGCAATGCCCATCCCTAAAAGTGCTCCTAGAAAAGGAAGAAAATAGTTAAACATATAGACTGAATGCATAGCGCGGGTCTAAAGACACATTAGTCGTTAAATTTAAAGTATTTTTGAGGCTTTAAAGATAGGATGGAAGAAAATTTTGAAATGGTAGCCAAAACCTTTTACGGTTTTGAAGAACTACTAGCCAAGGAATTGAGCCAGCTGGGTGCTCAAAAAATCAAACCGGGGAATCGTATGGTTTCTTTTGTAGGTGATTTAGGCTTTTTATACAAGGCCAATCTGTGTTTGCGTACGGCTTTAAAAATCCTTAAGCCCATCCATACCGCTAGGGTTCAAGATGAAGATGCACTCTACAAACTGTTTTATGAATTTCCTTGGGAGGACTACCTTGATGTTGATTCTAAATTTGTCATTGACAGTGTAGTGCACGGAACACTGTTTACCCATTCTCAATACGCTTCTCAAAAAGCCAAAGACGGTTTGGTGGATCAATTTAGGGATAAGTATAAGGAACGTCCTAGTGTTGATTTGAATCGTCCTGACCTTAGAATCAACCTTCATATACAGCAAGATTTATGTACCCTTTCACTGGATAGCTCAGGAGCCTCTTTACACCATAGGGGTTACCGAACGGCAACCAATATTGCTCCGCTAAACGAAGTGCTTGCCGCGGGATTGATTCAGCTTTCAGGATGGAAAGGGGACAGTGATTTTTTAGATCCCATGTGCGGAAGCGGGACTCTTGTTATCGAAGCTGCAATGTATGCCTGTAATATTCCTGCCAACATCAACAGAAAACAATTTGCCTTTGAAAAATGGACGGATTGGGATGCAGATTTGTTTGAAAAAATTCAGGAAAGCCAGCTGAAAAAAATAAAGAATCCAGCGATTGAAATAAAAGGTTCGGATAAAGCCCCTTCTGCCATTGAAAAGGCGAGAGTGAATGTTGAAAATGCCAATTTGAGTGCGTTTATTACACTTGAAAAAAAGGATTTTTTTCAAATCGAAAAAGAAACTGCAGGACCTTTGCATTTGCTGACGAACCCACCCTACGGGGAGCGATTGGATGGAGACATTAATGCGCTGTATCAGGGCATAGGGGATGCGTTCAAACAGAGTTTTCCGAATACGCATGCTTGGTTGATCAGTTCGAATAGTGAAGCGCTTAAATGTGTGGGTCTCCGACCGAGCAGGAAAATCAAACTCTTTAATGGGAAGTTAGAATCTCGTTTGATTTATTATCCCATTTACGAAGGCACCAAGCGCGTGCACAAACTCAAAAAAGACTAGTTACTTTTTAAACCGAAAAGGGAGGCTGTATGTAAGGGTATAGTTAAAGCTCGCACCGAATTTATTGTCCTCTGTTTTCTTATTAAAACCGGGTATGTGAATGTTGTCAAAATTTTCCGGTACGGTATCACGCAACAAGCGATTCAGTCTTAAACTCAAGCCCAGGTATACGTTGTTGAGCAATTGAACTTTAAATCCAGTGATGATTTCTAACCAATAGGCATTTAAATTCGGATAGTCTCTGTTTGCAAAGCCAGTAGTAATTTCAGTTTCAGGGACTTGCCAAAATGGGGTTCGATCCAACAGGGTATAGGAGTTTAAAAATTGACTGTGACTGCTGGAAGCCAAGCGAATGCCAAGGATGACATGATTATCCATACCTTCCCAATTATCATACATATTCAGGTCAAATCCAATTTTGTAATAGGTTCCCTTAGTGGTAAAATTGACCTGTTCGACTTGTCGGGTACGTTCTTCGTTACCAACTTCTGCGGCAAGAAACAAATTTTCTCGAATTCTCAGGTCGGCTACGGCCTCAAAGCCTTGAAAATCGTCACTTGCCCGTGAGCGAATGATGCGGTATAAATCTGCACCAAAGCGCAAACTGAGGGGCGTTTTTTGTTTGAGTTGTACGCTATCCAATACTTGGGTTTGTAGAGAATCCACCGAGGCAATCTCTTGCCCATATACTGAAAGGACACCCGTCAGTAGGCTAATGCAAAATACCCAAATGTGCAGCAGTTTCATCTGAAATGGTGTCTTTTAAAATTAATGCTCCTTTTATCCAATTGTTCCCGGAATTTAAAATAAAGACAGGGGGCTGATCTAATACAAAGTTGGCGCGATACCCACAGGCGCTGTTGATGAATTGATCTTGACGTCGGTAATTGATCTGAAGCGTATCGATGTTTTCGTTTTCGCTTCCTTGGTTTAAGATAAATTCAAATTGGGTTACCGCTTCGGTAATGCGTAGGGGAAGCCCTAGTGAGTCTCCGGAGCGCTGACTTAATTCTTTTTCGGTACCTATCGGCCGTATGCTAAATCCCGAGGGGGTTCGGCGTGTGCCGGTATCTTTGTCTAACAGAAGAATTACTAGGTCTGGGGTTCCGGCAATATCAGCCAAACAGATGTCGTCTTTTTCACATGCCGTAAAAAAACCTAAAGCAATTAGAGCAATACAAAGGGTAGTTTTAAGCGTACTCATCAGCAGTCTTGGATTGTAAAAGTACAACATTTTCTACATGATGGGTTTGGGGAAACATATCAACCGCCTGACTTTTAATCACCTCATACCTTTCTTTCATCAGCGCTATGTCTCTCGCTTGAGTGGCACTATTGCAACTGATGTAAACGATTTTTTGGGGGGCTAATTTGAGTAATTGAGCAACAACATCCTTGTGCATACCATCTCGAGGAGGATCCGTAATGACTACAGCTGCTTTGCCATGCCGCTGGATAAATGCATCATTAAAGCATTCTTTCATATCTCCCACCTCAAAAAACGCATTTGAAATACCGTTCAGCAAGGCATTTTCTTTGGCAGCTCCTATGGCTTCAGCTACGGACTCTACCCCAATGATTTTTTTACAATCCCGTGCAAGACTTAAGGCAATCGTACCTGTTCCTGTATACAAATCGTATACGGTATCTTGTGGTTTGAGTTGGGCAAAATCTTTAGCAATGCCATATAAGAGCCCGGCTTGTTTGGGATTGGTTTGATAAAAAGACTTAGCCGTGATGCGAAATTGTAAGTCGTCCAAGTGCTCTGTGATGTAGGGATATCCACTAAAACAATGAATTTCTTGATCATAGAGGCTGTCGTTGCCTTTAGAATTAATACAATAAAGTAAAGAACTGACCTGAGGGAAGTGCTCCTTAATAAAGCTTAAGAGTAAATCGATTTCTTTTTTACGGTCTTCGAAAAATTGGACGAGTACCATGACCTCCCCCTTTAGGGTATTTCTGATCATCAGCGTCCGCAAAAAGCCCTCTTGCGCTCTCGTGTCGTAAAACTCCATTTTATGTTCTAAGGCAAAGTTTTTAATCGCATTTCGAATCGCATTGGAAGGGTCGGCTTGAAGATGGCATAGGTTGACATCTACAATTTTGTCCCACATTTGGGGTTTGTGAAAGCCTAAGCCGTTGCGCTCAATTTCACTTTCTTGTGCAATTTCATCTGCGGTTAACCACCGTTTATTTGAAAAAGAAAATTCCATTTTATTGCGGTAGAAATACGGATTTTCTACCCCCAGTATGGGAATAATTTCTCGGGCTTTGATTTTTCCAATATGCTCAAGGTTGTGCAATACAGCCTTTTCTTTAAACCTGAGTTGGGCTGGATAGGAAAGGTGTTGCCATTTACACCCACCACAAATTCCAAAATGCTCGCAAGCAGCTTGGACTCTGTCTTCCGAAGTTTGGATCCATTCAGTTGGTTCAGCTTCAAAGTAGCCTCTTCGCTTTTTATACACCCGAACGTCCACCACATCTCCAGGAACCACATTTTTAATAAAATAAACAGCACCCTCCTCAGACTTGGCCACCCCCATGCCTTTGGCGTTAATGTCAATAATTTTAAGCCCCTGTACGATTCTATTGATACTTTTTCTCGACATGCTGCAAATGTAGGTGGCTTGAGAAAATAAATCACCATTTTCATTGGGTTTTTGAAAACCATATTGCGTACTTTTGAATGCGAGCAGATTACTTGCGAGAGTCCTAAACATTTCAATTATGGAGACAACAACCAAAACATCTCATTTTATCGATTTAGAGTCAGCTAAGGGTGCACACGATTACCATCCCATTCCAGTAGTTTTAGAACGTGGAGCAGGAGTGTACTTGTGGGATGTCGAGGGCAAAAAGTATTTTGATTTTTTGTCAGCCTATTCGGCAGTTAATCAAGGCCATTGCCACCCTCGAATCGTCCAAGCGTTACAAATGCAAGCGGAAACCCTTACGCTTACCTCCCGAGCGTTTCATAACAATAAGTTAGGAGCGTATATGGACTATGTAACGGACTACTTTAAGTTTGAACGACTCTTGCCTTCCAATACCGGAGCTGAAGCGGTAGAAGCTGCCATAAAAATTACCCGTAAATGGGGCTATACCGTAAAAGGAATTCCCGATAACCAAGCCGAAATCATCGTTTGTTCCCAAAATTTCCACGGCCGCACCTCTACCATTATTTCTTTTTCCAGTGATCCCGGGTCAAAAACCAATTTTGGTCCCCATGCTCAAGGGTTTATTACCATTCCTTATAACGATATTGAAGCCTTGGAGGCTGTACTGGAAACCCATCCTCATGTAGCAGGATTTTTAGTAGAACCGATTCAAGGAGAAGCCGGGGTTTATACCCCCGATGCAGACTTTATCAGAAAAGCCAAAGCCTTGTGCGCAGAATTCAATGTTTTGTTAATGGCAGACGAAATTCAAACAGGCATAGGACGTACGGGATCCTTGCTGGCCGTTTGCGGGTCGTGTACTTGCGAAGGGCATTGTGAACAACAAGCCGAAACCTATACACGTCCTGACGTTTTGATACTTGGAAAGGCCATCAGTGGAGGAACTTACCCTGTATCTGCCGTTTTGTGTGACAGCGAAATCATGGATGTGATCCAACCCGGGCAGCACGGAAGTACTTTTGGCGGAAACCCCATGGCCTGTACCGTGGCTATGGAAGCGTTGGAAGTCATTCGAGACGAGCAATTAACTCAAAATGCCCGTCGCTTAGGGGTGTTGTTTAGAAAAGAATTACAATCCTACATTGACAAAAGTGCCATAGTACTGAAAGTGCGTGGTAGGGGACTGTTGAATGCCATCGTTATTAACGATACTGAGGAAAGTAAAATGGCATGGAATATTTGTGTAAAATTGATGGAGAACGGCTTACTAGCAAAACCAACTCACGGGAATATTATACGGTTTGCCCCCCCACTCATCATCACAGAAGCACAACTGAGGGAATGTCTTCAGATTATCACTTCTACCTTAAAAACATTTGAACCCCAAAGCTAAATTTTCCTAATCGATGCCCATTTATTTTGACAATGCAGCGACCACACCTATGCGCAAGGAGGTTATTACTTCTATCTCTGAGGTGATGGAAAAATGCTTTGGAAATCCTTCCTCTACTCATGCTTTTGGACGAACGGCAAAAACGTATATCGAAACTACTCGAAAAGAAATAGCCAAGCAGATCAATGCCGCCCCACAAGAAATAATTTTCACCTCTGGAGGTACCGAATCGGACAACATGGTCCTGCATTGTGCGGTAAAAGATTTGGGAGTAAAACGAATCCTTTCTTCTCCCATAGAGCATCATGCGGTTTTACATGCAATAGAAGCTTTAGAGCAAATGTTTGGGATCAGCACGGCCTATGTAAACGTTAATGAGCGCGGCGAGGTAGATTTAGAGCATTTAGAATCGCTTTTAGAACAAAGCGATGAAAAAACTTTAGTATCCTTAATGCACGTCAATAATGAGATTGGGAATATTTTGGACTTGATTGCAGTGGGTAGTCTCTGTCGTAAAAACGGGGCTTATTTTCATACGGATGCGGTCCAAGGAATCGGACACTTTACTTACGACATGGAACACTTGGCTGTTGATTTTTTATCCGCAGCAGCACATAAATTTCATGGGCCTAAAGGAATTGGATTTTCCTATGTCAGAAAAAATTCTGGACTCCAGCCTTTTATTCATGGAGGTTCCCAAGAGCGAGGGCTCCGTGCGGGTACCGAGTCTGTTCATAATATAGTGGGGATGAACGAAGCTTTGAAACTGGCCTATCAACATCTGGAAGTGGAAAAGCAACAAATCGAAGGGATTAAAAATTATTTTATCGAACAAATTCAAGATCTCTTTCCCGAGGTAGCATTCAATGGGATGTGCCAGGACCCCCAAAATAGCACCTATACCCTGGTTAATGTTGCTTTGCCTATTCCAAAACAAAAAGCATTGCTATTGGATTTTCATTTAGATTTAAATGGAATTGCTTGTTCTAAGGGGAGTGCCTGTCAATCGGGTAGCTCGTCAGGTTCACACGTATTAAACAGCATTCGTTCGTCTGAGCAAGCAGACTGGCCTTCGTTGCGGTTTTCCTTTTCTGTATTCAACACCAAAGAGGAAGTAGATCGTTTGATTCAGGTTTTAAAAGACTTTTAGTCTTCTTTTTTTGGTTTACGGTAAAATTCCATTTCCAGTTTAGCGGCATTTCCAGCCCTGTCCTCTGCTTCTATAGTCAGTTGATGCAATGCCTTCTCAAAGCTTAGGTCGTTAAAATCGTAAATCAAGCTGTTGTTTTTAGGTTCGTGTTCCAACCGAATCCACTTACCATTGATTTCTCCTCGGTAAGATTTGATACCCGAAAAATCATCTGTGAGTTTAACCCGAAGGAAATTAAAAGAACTCAGCCATTGTTTGTTTTTAAAATTGACCGGTTGTATCTGCGGAGCAATACTGTCTCGACTTAAGGTAAACGATCCCAGGGTTTTGGATTTTCCAATCCAACTTCCCTCTTTCTGTTGGTTGCTGAAAAAGAAGGGTTTCCCATTGGAATCCAACAGGGCAATAAATGTTTGGCTTTTTGCTAAGCTGTCTTGCGTTTTGATGTCAAAACGAATTTCAAAAGGTTTTTGTAAAGGGTAATGATTTTCTCCTACTACCAACCTTTCTTCGTTTGTTTCAATCGTGAGGAGAATGGGATCGTAAAAACTGCCGGGGGGGAAATAGACCGATTTATCTTCAAAGTCAAAGAGGTAATCTTTAGCAGGGTCTAATGGATTTGTCTCCTTTGCAGAAGCAACCACCGGATCATTACCTGTAATATAAGCCTCTACATAACTCGTATTTCCATTGTAATCACTGACCTCAATCAGAATTTGATACGATTTACCCGGATTGATTTCCATTTCGCCATTGGCTGCAGCCCCTTCGAGAAAACTCGCTTTTTGAGCTGCATGAGCGACAAAACGTTGAATTCTTCTTCTGTTTTGAGCGTATTCTTTGTAATCGATTAATAAATTGATGAATTTGGAATCGTTAAAGGAGAGCTCGTCCATTTTCATTTCAAACTGAGGGATGCCATTGAGCCTTACTACTGCAGAATAGATTCCATTTTTATTGTAGGACAGATCTTGTCTGTCAAACAAACGCAAGCCAACGTTGATTTTTCCAGCGGCATGTACCCCAGCAGTGGTATACACGCTGTCGTTTTTTTTTACCAGGGGAAATTCTTTTTTATTGCTATCCGGATGAATGCCGTCATAGAGGTAAAGGTTTTGAATTTGAGGTCGCTGGCTGTCCTTAATTTCTAAAGGATATTCCATGGGGTTGATCGGATTTTGATTGGCTGAATTACGCACTTCAAAATGCAGGTGCGGACCGTAGGAGCCTCCCGTATTTCCAGAAAATCCGAGCAGTTCACCGACCTCCACTTTTAAAACTTCAGATTTAGGAAATAAATGAATGGTGTAAGACTCTTTTTCGTACTGTCTTTCCTTGACATAGGCTTCAATTTTTGGGGCAAACTTTTTGAGGTGGGCATAAACCGAAGTAGTACCATCGTAATGCTGAACATAAAGTGCTTTACCGTATCCACTGGTACTGATTCTGATACGATTGATCCAGCCATTTTTAAAACTCTTTACTTGAAGTCCTTGCCTCCCTTGGGTTCGAATATCGAGCCCCGCATGAAAGTGGTTGCTTCTAAATTCACCGAACGTGCCCGAAAGCTGAATGGGAATATCTAAGGGGGGAACCCATTCCGATTCCATTTGTCCGAAGTGTAAAAAGGGGAGGGCAGTAAAGAAAATGAGGCACGTTAACTTCAGATTTTGGATGTTATTCAACATAGGCTTAAAGATAAAAATCAATTTTAGTTTAATCTAATTTTCAAAACTCAAAAGCAAGGGTTTGTTAAAGTTTTTTAAAACTCCCCACATGTAGCAAACACAATAAGAAAAGTTTCAATAAATTTGTTTGAATAAGTTACTGCGTCAATTTTTAGAATGGAAAACAAACCCTCGGGCCTATTCAAATTAGAATCAAAAGTCATTGAATTGCTCAATAAACTTAAAGAGAACCAT
>Ga0181585_10005603_pt1 | contig 10854 bp, 9 predicted proteins | sample 071ome_29_FD_132469 | JGI IMG/M metagenome (GOLD analysis project Ga0181585, IMG submission 132469) | Coastal salt marsh microbial communities from the Groves Creek Marsh, Skidaway Island, Georgia - 071407BT metaG (megahit assembly) | ecosystem: Environmental > Aquatic > Marine > Intertidal zone... | reverse complement strand
TGTGATTGAGTCACTCCGCAACAACAGAAAGAAGCCCGCCTCAGCAGACCAACCTGCCCCGGCGACACCATCCACCGGCTCGGTTGACACCACCGAGCCTCAGGAAACCCAACCGCCACCGCCCAATCAGCAACGAGAAGGCTCACCCAAGCAGGGCACTGCCGCAAAACTTGATCAACTCCGAGGGTTTCTCCCACCAGAGGTCTCCGACGATCCAGCCACCGACACGGTGATTGATGCCGTCGGCGGCCTGCTTGACGAAGTAGCCAGACGGCGTGCCGAAAAGGCTGCCAAAGCAACGACAGAAGCGGGGCAACCAGCAAAGAACAGAGCTGACGCTGACCCGCAGGATCGACCTGCCCGAAGGCTGTTACGAAAACTCATCTCCGGGGATGAAAACAAACCCGCAGAGACCGATGCTGCCGCAGGCCAACCAACTCAGCAGGAACCGGCAGACAAGAGTCGTGATGACAATGAGTCTGGCAAAAAAGAATAGCGGGGAATGTGCCGGGCGGCGTTCTCCCGCATCGGTTCGCATCAGACTCGAAACTGCTGCCAACAGAAGCGCAAAAAAAACCGGATCCCACATCAGCAGGATCCGGTTCTTTTATCGAGAGCGCTGATTGAGAAATCTGGCCAAGTCTCAGGGTGGACTCAGCGGCGATTGCTCAGCCTGAACTCAATGAGCCCTTAGGCCTTCTTGGCCTTCTTGGCCTTCTTGGGGGCTTCTGGAGCAGCTTCGGTTGGAGCAGCTTCTTCGGTGACGACTTCACCACCACCGCAGGCACCGTTGGCACAGTCACCGGCTTCGCAGCAGCTGGCCTGCTCGCCATGGCAACGATTCTTGCGACGATGGAACAGACCACCGTGGCAGCCACGCTCACGCTGCTGACGACCGTGGCAACGACGGCCGCCATGGCAGTTCTTGCGAAGGCCAGCACTGGCATCACCGCAGACGAGGGCAAAGGCAATCAGGGCGACAAAAGCCGCGAACGAAATTCCGAGAAAACGCTTCATTTCTTCCTCCGGAGAAGAGATTCGGAAACGCACAGTGCGTTTCACAGGCCGTCACCAACGCTGGCATGATCCGGGACGGCCACCGAACCCCAGCTTCCGAGAACACACCTCATGTCCCTAGAAGCCCGTCGGAACAACCCGCGGCACCCCCCTGCAGGTGTTGCAGGTCGGCGAGAACTCCCAGAAATCAAGAGGTTTGGGAAAGGCTATCAGTCAAAATAAGCCTGTCAAGCAGTCTGGGTGGTTTGGAGGTTTTTTATTAATTGCACGAAAAATGCGGCAGAATCCCCTCGAAGTGACTGGTCCTGGTAGCCATGAACTGCGGGGAGGCGTCTTTTCATCGAGCCCATGGCATTTTCAGGCCCATAGAGGGGCACATAAACGCCCGCAGGGGCAGCCAGCCCGCCCACGCCCCTGACGCCTTTTGCCGAAAAACCGTCCTGAGGCCTGTTGCCGAGAAAGCTTGTGCAGGCCGGTGGCTACTCCACCACCTTGGCACCGCCCCCATCGGCTGTTCGAGCGGCAGGGCCGCCGGCAGCTTCGTCGGCTGCCAACTGGGCACGGCGGGTAATTTCTTCTGCCACCAGTTGCTGCTTGGCGAGCATATCTTCGGGGTCTTCAAAGTTCAGAAGAAGTGGTGGCAAGTCCGGGAAAATCCGCATCGCCATGCCAACCACACGCCAGCCCTCCGGATCGAGGCGGCAGACCCAGATCACATTGTCTGTCGTCGTGAACCCATCCGCATCGGTATCGGTCCACGTTGTCGCAACATGAACAATGTCATCGGAGTCGCCAACGGCTTCGCAGTCACCAATGGCGTAGGTGGCGGTATCCTTGACCGGAGGGGCTACCGAAAGGCCCAATTCCTGCGTTTTCGCCCGAGCCACATCAGTCAACATGGCCAGTGCCTTCTCTTCACTGCCCTGCTTGATGGCTTCAAGGAATGATGCCACTGCCTGCTTGGCTGGCTCAACGCTGGCTGCCGTTCCTGGTTCGGCCCCACCGGCCGAGCAGCCGGACTGACTGGTTACGGCAAGCATGCAGCAGCCAGCGACAAAGGAAACCAGCCAGACCGAAACGACCTTGGCCAGCCGCTGAGGATGACGCTTCAATGGTTCTTCCTGACGTGCCGGCTGGGGAGTACCCGTTGAACAGGCTGTCTGCATCCCTGTAGGCTCCTAAGGGTGTTCAGTGGCCCACCATAACCAACCAGCGCATTCCAAATGCACCGGAGACGACGGGCCGGTGAGCAGATCGTGACCGCTCGTTGGGGGCCGGGTCAAGGTGAAATCAGAGCCTTCGGCAGCCGCATCTTTCCTATCTTCCAATGACTCCGCAGCCTGCCAGAAAACAACGCACGCCGGTCGTGAGGCCGTTTCTTTCCATCACACAGCAGTCAATTCATTTCATGAACAACCGCTCCACCATCCCTGCGTCTGCCAGCCTGGTCTCGTCGAACGCTCAGGCTAGCCGGCTTTGCATCAGGGGCCTTTGGGCATTTGCGCTGATCGTGCCACTGTTTTGTGATAGCCCGCTTGCTCCGGCAACTGCTGCTGAGCCAATCCTTGGAAGCCGACAATTTTCCAGCCGCCGCCAGCCCGCCCCGCGGGCAGAACAGTTGCCCACCAGCAAGATTATCGTGCCTGACGCGTTTGAATTGCTGGAAGGTGAGCGTCCAGACTTTGCCGCGGCAGCGGCGGCAGCAGCTCAGACTCCTGCGGCAGGAGCCGCAGGAACCGACCAACAATCGTCATCTACCGGCTGGTCGCAGCTCATAGCCGCCTCCACCCTCACCGACGAAATCAAAGATGCGGAAATCGCCCTGAAAAAAATCACGGCAACCCAGACCGATTTCAGCAGAAGCATCTCTTCGGCGATCGACTCCTTCAGTCTGGTCGCCGTCGCCTTTGGCCTGATCCACGTCCACGACGACCGAGAGGGTGATATCCGTTCCAGTTGGAAGCAGCAGGCCGCAGGTCTCCGCGATCGGTTTGCCAGGGCAGCCAGCGAATGCGACCGGGAAGGCAGCAAGGCGTACGATGCCGCTCGAGCCGGCGCCGATGATCTGACAGCCCTGATTCGTGGAGAAACAATCACCGCCGAGCCCGATAAGAATCAGCCCTTTCAGTGGAGCCGACTCTGCGACCGAGCCGTCCTCATGCGGCGGATTGATCGGGCTGATAAGACGCTCACTGCTGGCACCGCCACAGCCGAGGCCATGGAAGACGCCCCCGAGCAACTGCGGCATGAAGCCGAGATGGTGGCCGTTCTCGGCGAGCTGATCATTCAGGAGGAATTCATCGACTGGGACGATGACGCCTACCGTGAGCTGGCCGCCACGATGCGGGATGAGGCAGTAAGGTGCCGGGACGCGCTGGGCGAGAAGAAGGCCGACCCTGCCCGACAGGCAGCCAAGGCGATCAAACAAAGCTGCTCATCCTGCCACAGCGAATATCGCTAGCTGTTCTGCGGCACTGCTCGCTTCTTTGCGGCCCCGCTAACGTCCCGCTGAGTCGCGGTCACTGGTGTCATGATCACTGGTCCTGCTCGAAGCAGTCAGCCACGGTAAGGGTGCCAGGTCAATCAGTTCAGCCAGACCTGCTGCAGCCAGTTCACTGCCGGTGACGTAACGATGCTCACGACACCAGCCGCGGATCAAGTCACCTACCTCAGCCTGTTGGGCCCCACCAAACAGATCGACCAGCAGCTGATCCATTTCCTGCTCAAGCGCTGAAAAGTGCCGCGACCACTCTGCGGCCTCGCGAATGCCAACCTGCTCTTCACTCTGCCATTTCATTGGATGAAATAACAGGACGCTCGCAGGCGTTACCAGGCGGCGATCACAGGCAGCAAACGGCCAGACGGCTGCTGACGAACATTCCCCAATAACGATCCCGGTGGCTCGGATTCCCCGCAGCCGCAGCAGCGACACCAACGAATTGGCGGTGTAGGGGTTGCCGCCGGGAGAGTCGAAATAAAGCGTGCACTCGCTGCCTGGCTCGATGCCAAGCAACTTATCGACAAAGTCGGTGGCGTTCTCGGTGAGATCGCCAACGATCGCAAGTTCACAGGGGCCTTCATTGGCTTCGTCAGCCGGCAGGTGATCAGCGGTTGCCGGCGGGTGGTCGTGTCGAGACATGAAAAGCACTCCAGAGAAAAGCGGTGACGAAGCCCAGCAAAAAAAGCAAAAAAACAAAAACGACAACCAGAGCAGCCCCTGATCGCATCGGTATCATCAAACCGGTATGATAGCGGTCAGGGGCCGGGGCAGGCTCCCAAAGATTCTGAACGAGAACCTGACCGAGACGGAGACCTTTCTCCAATGGGTATTGTTTCATTCTGTCCCAATGGACACCGCACCAAGCTGAAAGACCATTACGCTGGCAAGCGGGTTTACTGCCCGCAATGCGGCACCAAGTTTCGTGTCAACACCGCCGGCACTCCCTCGCCGGCAGCGGCAAGAGAGATGATGCCAGAGTTTGAATCTCCGTTTGCCGCCACGGCTGTCTCTGTCGCCGTGGCTGCCGCCGAAGCACCGACAGCATTAGTTGAGCACAAACCACCTGCCAGCGGTCCCACCCCCGTCACCACCGGGCCTGCTGCCGTCACCGCCGAGCCTGCTGCCCCCACCACCGAGCCTGCTGATTCACAGTTGCCGGCCGCTATCGCCACGGCCACAGATGCACTCTGGTGCATTGCAGTCCCGGGGGGAGAGCCCAGTCCACCCATGACGGGCACCGCGATGGTGGCCTGGCTCACCGCAGCTCGTGGGACCGGAAAAGAGGTGGTCTGGCGGACCGGCTGGGCTGACTGGCAACCGATCACGTCAACTTTTCCCGAGTTCTTCGGCCATTCGACCTGACCCTCCCGAGGCTTCTCCGGAGTACATAGCGAAGCCGCCACTCCCGTCGCCAGCGGCGGGTCTTCTGGTACGATTGGGGAAGAGTGCGGCAACGCGTCTCTCCCCGCCTTCCCCTTTCCCAAGGATTCTGCCATGCAGGTGCAGCCTTCCCTCCTGACCGCCCGTTCCCCCCTGGCGACGTTCTTTGCAGTTCTGACCATCTTCGCCTGCACTGCTCTGGCCCACGCCAATGATCCGGCCCCGGATGCCGCCGAGTTCACCGTGGCCGACGGCCGATTCTCGCTGGCTGCGCCTGCCGACTGGCAGCGGGTTCGACCTCGGTCCATGATTGTTGAAACCGAGTTTTCAGTTCCCCCAGTTGGAGACGATAGCCAGCCAGGTCGCCTGACCGTCATGGGAGCCGGCGGCAGCATTGAAGCCAACATCGACCGGTGGTGTGGTCAGTTCTCACAGCCCGATGGGTCCAAAACAGCCGACAAGGCCTCAACCAAAAAACTCCGCGTTGCTGGCTGTCAGGTAACCCTCGTCGATATCACCGGCACCTACAAGGATTCTCCTGGTGGTCCCTTTGCAGGAGGCCGCGCCATCGACAGGCCGAACTACCGCATGCTGGCTGCCATCGTCGAGACGGCAGCGGCCGGCAACTACTTCCTGAAGTTGTACGGGCCAGCTGCCACCGTCGAGAAATCGGCCGATGGCTTTCGCTCGATGATTGAGGGCATGGTACCGACCGGAAATTGACTGCCGCTTACGACTGAACCTGACACTCGCTGCCAAAGGTCGCCATGAAGATCCAGGAGTTTTTTGAACACCACGGCATCGCCGGCAATCCTTTTGCTGAAGCGGATGCCCAGAACGATACGGTCTTCAAACGGACCTGCTTGGAATCAACATTTCATCCAGCCTGGGACAAAATCTACGGCTCACCAGACGACCCCAGCACCTCTATCGTCTTTGGCGAAAAAGGGGCCGGCAAGACGGCGCTCAAGCTGCAAATGGTGCGGCAGTTTGAGCGGCATAATGCTTCCTGCCGCAACGCCGCCGCGTCAAGCAACCCCGATGGCAAGCCGACCTTTGTCGTCCTCTACGACGATTTCAACCCATTCCTCGATCGGTTTGTCAGCCGGGTTGGCCGGCAGCGACCGGTCGACAAAGTGCTGGGGCAGTGGAAGCTCTGGGATCACATGGATGCGATCCTGTCGCTGGCGGTCACCAAACTGGTTTCGGCCATTGTTCACAACTCTCCTGATGAGCCTGTCGGCGATGGCCGCAGCCATGCCTGGAGTGGCCCCCATGCCCGGGACATCACACTGCTGGCCGCGCTCTACGACCAGTCAACCGCCGAGACATTCCCAGCCCGATGGCGACGGCTGCGGTGGCGGGTGGGCTACGGCTCGTTGCTCGGGCTCTGGCCGCTGCTGCTGGCAGTTGTTGTCTCCCTGCTCTTTGCCGGTGGCGTGCTGGTAGCCGTTTCCCGGGGCCAGACCGCTTGGCTCTCCGCCTGGTGGCCATGGCTGCTGCTAGCGGCAGGCTGGGGCCCGTGGGCCTGGCGTCGTCTGCGGTGTTGGTGGAAAGCGGTGCGAATCATCCGCAACATGAAGACTGGCAACCGCACGATTGGCCAACTCACCAAGGCATTAGCCCGCATGCCCGAAGTTGATCTGGCGGGCCAGCCGCTCCCGCTGCTGGCCCGCAGTGACGATCGCTATGAACTGTTTGCCAAGTTTCAGGGCATTCTCGAGTCCGTTGGCTACGGCGGCATGGTCGTCATCATTGACCGGCTTGATGAACCCCACGTGATCAATGGTGCAGCTGAACGCATGCGGCAGGTGATCTGGCCGATCCTCGACAACAAGTTCCTCAAGTCTCCTGGCCTGGGCTTCAAGATGCTGTTGCCCAATGAACTCTACCGCTTCATTGAGCGGGAGGATGAGTCGTTCAACCAGCGGGCCCGCCTTGACAAGCAAAACCTGGTGCCGTCGCTGGAGTGGTCGGGCGAGACGCTCTATGACATTGCGTCGATGCGGCTGAAGGCAGCCAGCGTGAAAGAGCCGCCAGCCACACTGGCTGAACTGTTCGAGCCGGCCGTTGATCAGCGGCGGCTGCTCGACGGGCTGCGAAGCGTGCGGGTGCCACGCCAACTCTTCAAGTTTCTCTATCGGCTGCTGGTCGCCCACTGCCATGCCCACACGGCTGAAAACCCGGTTTATGCAATCCCCCTGGAACGCTTCGACACCGAACTCGCCGTCTTCCGCCGTGATCAGGATGCCTTCGATCGTGGGCTGGCGCCACGCTGACGGCGACCCGAGGGGGCACCACCGTGGATGCAGTCCACACCATCGCCGTCAGCCGTGAGGCCATGGCCTGTTGCTTCGAGGCCATCTTCAACATTGTCGACAACGATGTGGCAACGGCCTGGGGGGTTGAGGCACTCGACCTCATTGAGGCCATCGAAGACCGGATCACGATCTATCGACCAACAAGTGAACTGTCGGTCCTGAACAGGCGGGCTGCCAGCGGGTGGCAGCCAGTGTCGCCGGAACTCTTTCAGCTGCTGATTCTGGCTCGTGATCTTCACAAGCGAACCGGCGGCGGCTTTGATGTCACCTCTGGCCCTCTCGTGAAGGCCTGGGGATTTGTGGAGCGGCGTGGCCGAACCCCATCGCCAGCCGATCTGGCAGCAGCCCGCAGTTGTTGCGGCATGGACAAGCTCGAGTTTGATGAAGCCAAGCGGCGTATCCGCTTTCAAAAGCCGGGCGTTGAAATCAACCTCGGCGGCATCGGAAAAGGCTGGGCTATCGATCAGGCCATCGACCTGATTGGCCGGGGTGGGGGAGTCAATGTGTTGCTTCATGGCGGTCAAAGCAGCGTGCGGGCCCGCGGCACCCAAGGTGTTCCAGCCGCCACCACCACGCCAGGCTGGCCAGTCGGCCTGCGGCACCCGCTTCGTCCCCGCGAGCGACTTGGCCAGATCATGCTTGATAATCAGGCGCTCGGCACGAGTGGCTCGGGGACTCAGTTTTTTATTGAACGCGGTCGCAAGCTCGGGCACATTCTCGACCCGCGGTCAGGCCAGCCAGCAAAGGGTGTCCTGTCAGCCACCGTCCTGGCCCCAACGGCAGCCGAGGCCGACGCCTTAGCCACGGCGGCCTACGTTCTTGGCCCGGCTGGGCTGCCCCGCATCGCGCCGCCGGCAGGCTCCGTTTCTGCCGTGCTGGTCCTTCCCGGGAAGCGCGCCGAAGAGCTCACCGTAGTCCTGGCGAACCTGGCGGAAAATCAGTTTCAGTTGAATGAAAATCTGCGCGGACTGACGATTGTGCAGGCAGAAAACGATGAAACCGAGTCGACTGCCACCCCGCAGGCCGAACCACCTTTTTGCCACGACTAGTTGCGACGTGAGGCGGCTTTCTTCGCTCGATCGACCGCCGACGCAGGTTTTCACCGGTCTTTACCCGCCTAGGCTGAGAGGGCCGATTCAGTCTGCTAGACTTACGTGGGCTGCAGCCGTCCGGCTGTCGGCATCGCCCCGCCAGTTCCCATTCCCCGTTTTGCGACACCATCGGTCATGATTGAGTGGTTGGAGCAGGGGTCGTATCTGGGAATCATGCTGTTCCTGACGCTGACGGGTCTGGGGCTCCCGATTCCCGAAGAGGTCCCGATCGTGGCCGCCGGGGTGGCAAGTCGAGCTGGGGCACTCCATTGGTGGTATGCCCTTCCTGCATGCCTGATCGGGGCTTTGCTCGGCGACAGCCTGATGTACGCCATCGGCCGATTTTTCGGGGCTCGGTTCCTACGCGAGCACCGTTTTCTGAGCGGTTTTCTCACCGAAGAGCGTGAGCAGAAGATCGAACTGCTCATTCAGCAGCATGGCATTAAGGCCTTCTTTGTGGCCCGATTTCTGGTTGGCCTACGCAGCCCCTTCTATCTCACGGCCGGCATCCTGCGAGTCAAATACCGCTGGTTCCTGTTTGCTGACTTCGTCTGTGCCTCCGTGGTGATCAGTGGTTTTTTTGGTCTCGCCTACGCGTTCGGTGATCGCATCACCGGTCTGATTCAGTCGGCCGAGCGTGGCTTCACGCTCGTTGTGCTGGCCGGCAGCCTGATTGCGTTGGCCGTTGCCGTCTTCCTCTGGTTTCGCAAGCGCCGCATGCGGATTCTTGATCGTGATCCCGATAGCCTGTTTGAGAATCGGGAGATCTTCTTTGGGCCAGCCGGCGACCGGCTGGGCGATTCGAGTCGCTCCGGCGAGATGCTCGCCTCGTCGGCAGCGCGGCCTTCGCAAGCCACTTCCAATGCCGCCTCAACTGACACCCCACCGGTGGCAACCGAAGACTGATCCTCCTGATGAGGGTTGGGTTGTAACGGTTGGGACGACTTGACGACGGCCGCTGGAAAAAAACCGGAGTTAGGCCGAGTGGGAAGACTTTTCCGGCAGCCTTCCATGACCTAGGAATGCTCAGAGGGATCTCGGTTTGCCGATGGCGGTAGGTCTCATGCCGTACCGCCAGAGCCTGTGGTCGCTCATCCTCAGCCCCGCCATGCTCGTCACGGGCGATGCGTTCATCGCCCTTTCTGAGGTCTGGCTCAAGTCTGGAAACGTCATGCCCGCTTCTGAGTCACAGCCTCGCGTCCAGGCGATGACGCCTCAGGCAGCCCAACACGGACAGGAACGCCACCGAGTACTGGTTGTCGATGACGACCGCCGAATGGCTTCTTCCCTGGCCCAGTGGCTCTGCTCACAGGGATGGCATGCGACCGCAGTGGGAACGCCAGAGGAAGCAATTGCCGCAATCGGCCGCCATCGCTGCGACTGCTGCTTCGTTGATGCTGGCCTGCCAGATTCTGGCAGTGAGCGAGTTGCTGGGGTTCTTCGCACCACCTGGCCAGATGCCCGGCTGATTGCAGTTGCCTCGGCCTTCACAGCGGCGACTGCCCAGGGCCTCGGCGCCGATGACATCCTGCTAGAACCCATTGCCGATGCTGCCGTGCTCGCTGCGTTGGCGGCAGACCCGACAAAGACCGCAAGCCCCAGCCAATCGCTCAGCCACGACGGCAGGCGACGGTTTCTCGGCAGGAGCCCTGCCATGCGGGCCGTGCTTGGTGTTGTCGACAAAATTGCTGCCACCCCGGCCACCGTTCTGCTAACTGGCGAGAGTGGTACCGGCAAGTCACTCCTCGCCCGTGAAATCCACCGGCGGAGTGAACGGGCCCAGCGGCGACTGGTTGAAATTGCCTGCGGCAGCCTGAGCGAATCGTTACTGGAAAGTGAGCTCTTTGGTCATGTGGCCGGCGCATTTACTGGTGCGACAACCTCCCGGGAAGGTATGTTCGCTCGCGCAGACGGCAGCACGATCTTCCTCGACGAGATCGCCACAGCCACTCCCGCCATGCAGGTCAAACTCTTGCGGGTCCTGCAAGACTTTGAGTTTGAACCGGTGGGCGGAAGCGAACCCCGTCAAGTCGATGCCCGGGTCATCCTGGCCACTCATGAGGATCTCGAGGGCCTTGTCGCCGAGGGCCGCTTTCGCGGTGATTTGTTCTGGCGAATCAATGTGATCTCCATTGAACTTCCGCCCCTCCGCGAACGCCGGGAAGACATTCTGCCGCTGGCCGAATCATTTCTGCCCGATCTGTCCAGCAAAACCAGCCGCACACTGGCTGGCTTTACCGACCGGGCACGGGAATGCCTCGAGGCCCACCACTGGCCGGGGAACATCCGTGAACTCCGGCACGCTGTTGAGCGGGCCGCCTATCTCGGAACCGGGGCAGAAATTGACCTGAGTGATCTGCCCACAGCGGTTGTCTCAGGGGCCCGTCGCTCACGTTCCGCTTTAGCCAGCACAACATTGCGAGAGCAACTGGCCAACCCCGAACGGCAACTCATCCTCGACGCCCTCCGCCGGCATGACGGACGAAGGGATGCTGCCGCCCGAGCCCTGGGAATCAATCGGGCCACGCTCTACAAAAAGGCGAAG
>Ga0181585_10005591_pt1 | contig 10868 bp, 14 predicted proteins | sample 071ome_29_FD_132469 | JGI IMG/M metagenome (GOLD analysis project Ga0181585, IMG submission 132469) | Coastal salt marsh microbial communities from the Groves Creek Marsh, Skidaway Island, Georgia - 071407BT metaG (megahit assembly) | ecosystem: Environmental > Aquatic > Marine > Intertidal... | reverse complement strand
TTTGGATCTTCTCCATAATCCAAATGTCCTCCTGGCAAACTATAATAAGTTTCTGTGTGTGAATGTTGTACAACCAAAAGTTCATCGTTATCTATAATAAGAGCTCTGCATCTCACTTTAAATCTATCGTGCATTGGGTAAGAATAGCACAAATACAAAATCCCAGACGTGCGTCCGGGATTTTGTATTTGTGCTCAGGACTGGAGTTGAACCAGCACGCCCATATGGACACTACCCCCTCAAGGTAGCGCGTCTACCAATTCCGCCACCTGAGCATATATTTGAATTCCCCTATTCTAAGGATTTTCTGAGTAATTGCAAATAAAAAAGACTCTTTTAAAGAGTCTTTTTTATTTGCAAGAAAGTTAGTCTTTCTTTTCTTCTTCTTTCACTTCCTCTGCAGCATCTTCAGATGGAGATTCTTCAACTGATTCTTCTTTTGTCTCAGCTTCTGTAGAAATTTCTTCTGTCTTTTCTTCAGGAGCTTCTTCCTTTGGAGTTTCTTCCTTTTCAGCCTCTGCAGCTTTTGCTTCGGCTTCTTTGGCTTCTTCAGCTGCCTTTGCTTCTGCTGCTGCTTTCTCTTCTGCCTCCTTCGCAGCTTTTTCCTCAGCTTCCTTTGCCTCTTGTTCTCGCTTTGCCTTCATTTCCATCTCAGACTCAGATGCAAGGTTCATGAGATGCATTCGGCGCATTTGTCGCTTGATTTCTCGCGCAACCTTCTCTCGGATGTAGTAGAGTTTTGCTCGACGCATAGTACTTCGTCGTACAATTTCAATTTTGTCGATAAGTGGTGAATAGAGTGGGAAAATCTTTTCTACGCCAATACCATCTACTACTTTTCGTACGGTAAAGGTAGCTCCTGCCTCTGCTCCATGCTTTCGTGCAAGCACAAGTCCTTCAAACACCTGAATACGTGTCTTTCCTTTATCCTCGATTTTCTGGTGCACACGAACAGTGTCTCCAGCCTTGATGCCGAGGTTTTTTCTATCTTCCATGTTCACAGAAGATACATTTATTGCTGCTGTTACTGAATTCATAATACTTAAATAATTTTTGTTACTTGTGTGTCCCCACACAAAATAGCCCTAAAAAGCGTGGTGTACTGTAACACACTACTTATAGTGTCGCAAGAGTCTTGAGTGCCTTTTCAAACTCCTTGGGAAGCGGAGCTATAAAAGTTTTGTCTCCAGCGTTTGGAAGCTCAATAGTGAGAGAGTGTGCATGGAGTGCGAGTCTCTTCAATCCAAGTGAATCTTTGCTTAGAAAATTTTTGCTTGCATAAAGTTCATCGCAGAGTACTGGGTGTCCTACTGATTTCATATGAACCCTAATTTGGTGAGTTCTCCCCGTTTTTGGTTTAACACTAAGATACGCATACCCACCAGCTTGCTCGAGACACTCCCAGTCAGTTGTGGCTTGTCGTAATAATCCTTTTGCACCTCTATCCGCACTGCGGAGCCTGAAGTCACGTGCGCTTCTCCCTATTGCTCTATCTATCGTCCCCCACCGCTCTTTCATTGTGCCGTATACAATCGCTCGATATTCTTTTTTTGCGTGCCTGTCATGAAACTGTGCTTTAAGATGCAAAAATGCATCTTGGTTTTTAGCGAGCACCAACACACCTGAGGTATCTTTGTCGAGCCTGTGTACCACCCCGGAGCGCTCAAGCGCAGTACCATCTTGCGCTTTGCCAGGTTCTCCAACCCCGCGCGCCTCCGGCGCGCGGATCAAAAACCAATCAACCACCGTTTTCTCATTACTCCTGCCGTCTTCATGTACCAAAACGCCATATGGTTTATTGATTACCACCACATCATCATCTTCGTAGATAACTTCAATGTTCATTACTGATTAGTCTACCGTTTTAATGTCAGGAAGCAAAACATCAACAATCCCTATGAGAGTGTTTTTGTTCTCATCAGAAATGTCGAGAGTTCTGGCTACTTCTTTAGCTTCTTGCGCATATTTTTTATACAAATTTTTGGTGTGAGTATATACATCGTGAGAATCAAGAATCTGTACAATCATTTCTGCATCTTGGACGGTCACATTATCTCCATTAAATACCTTCCTGAGTTTTTCTTTTTCTTCTTCATTCCCCAGCTTATATGCATACAATATTGGAAATGTTTTCTTTCGCTCCAAAATATCGCCATATGCTCTTTTCCCAGTATCTTCCTCACTTCCCCAAATGGATACGCAATCATCACAAAGTTGATACGCAAGTCCGAGGTCATAGCCATAAAGAAATAGCCTCTCACACTCCTCTTCACCTTTACCCGCAACAATGCCTGGCACTTTTGTTGCTGCCGCAATGAGGTCGGCGGTCTTCCTTCCTACCATTTTGAAATATTCATTTTCTGTAACATGTTCGTCTCCAAGTGGGAGCGCGGTTAGTGTAAAATCGAGAAACTGCCCTTCAACTACTTTCCGATATTGTTCTGAAAGAAAATTGTATACCGCAATCTTCTCTTCTGGTGTACACCTGCTTGATTTAGTAATCACTTCGAGTGCAAGTAAAAGCTGACCATCTCCACTATTAATCGCATGGTCAGTCCCAAAGAGTTTCCAGACTGTTTTTCTTCCACGGCGCAAATCATCTCCATCGACAATATCGTCATGGATGAGTGTAAAGTTATGAAAAAGTTCAATAGACGTAGCGACGTCAAGCATCTTATCGCCTGCACCATACCAGTCGCCAAGCATATACGCGAGACTCGAGCGGAAACGCTTTCCTCCATACTGTTTCGTTGGCTCTAGGTTTTCATCGCGAAATCCCATGAAATACGACATGTGTTTATACATCTCAATGTCTGGATAGCAGTCAAAAATACTAATGAGGGCTTCATCAATTTTTTTACAATAATGAGCAAATAGCTCGCGTACTTTCTCACCACCTGCCATGTTATTTACCAAAGTTCCTGTTACGAGTTGCGTAATCGAGCAGAGTCACATCGATGATTTCTGCTGTCAGATCAGGCCAAAGTGTGTCTAGAAAGACAAGCTCGCTGTAGACTGAGTGCCACGTCATAAAGTTTGAAAGTCGCTTCTGACCACCGGTACGAATGATGAGATCTGGGTCGGGCATCTCGCCGCTCCATAAGAGCTTGCGGAAAGACTGCTCATCAACCTTTTCCCCTTTCTCAACTGCTTTGTTTACCGCCTCAACAATCTCAGCACGTCCTCCGTAGGAAAGCGCAACCCAAATCGTGGTACTCGTAATATCTGCACTCTTGACTTCCACATCCTTCATCTTTGCCTGGAGTTCTGTTGAAAATCGACTCATGTCACCAACAAATCGAATACGAACACTTTTATCTAATTCTTCATGGTTGGTAAATTTTACAAGCAACTTATCACTATACTCACCAAACAACTTTAAGAGGTATTTGACTTCGTCCTCGGTACGCTCCCAGTTTTCGCTTGAAAAAGCATAAAATACTGCATGAGGAATCTTCTTATCCCGCACGTATGACACCACATTAAAAAATGTGTCAGCTCCTTTTTTGTGCCCTTCAAGAGTATGTTTCTTTTTTGCTTTCGCCCAGCGCCTGTTGCCATCCATGATGAAACCAATGCACTCTGGGTTTTGTAATTGCTCCATGTATTAATACGTATTTATGATGATATAACCTTAAAAGAATCAAAAAGTTTCTTCGGTGTTCGCCAGTCTACTGTAATAGAGTCTACTTCTGCAAGCACCGAACCTTCATGTAAGACTTCAATACACTCCTTAAGTGCTTCTGGCGATCCTTGTAGGACTAATTCCACTGAACTGTTCTGCCTGTTTTCAATCCAACCAGTAAGCTCCAAATCTTTCGCGTACCCGTCCACAAAGTCACGGTACCCAACACCCTGTACCTTTCCACTCACTATGCAGTGAATTTCTGTAGACATGCATGAGAGTATACACCATTCTAATGTTGTGTACGGTGTGGAAACGTTGCATAAAATGGTTTTTTCGTTATACTTTCCCCACATATAGATATACGCGGTTAGCTCATGATGGTGGAGTTGAGAAAGCACGGGGTGCTTTCGAAACGTTTACACATGGAAACAAGCTGGTCGCAAAACATGCGCGGTTAGCTCAGTTGGTAGAGCAGCTCGTTTACACCGAGAAGGTCAGGAGTTCAAGTCTCTTACCGCGCACTTGCAAAAACCGGCTTAGGCCGGTTTTTTTGTATGCAAGTGCGCGGTAAGAGACTTGAAAGGCTTGCGATGTGAGCTTCTATGCATAATGAAGCGAAGCAGCAAGTCCGGGCAGGTAACTCTTATGAACATAGTGAATTAGAGTTGGACGCCAAGTCTCAAACTTGACCAAGTTTTTATAAGTATGTAACCTGGTCATGAAAGTTCCTTACAGGATAATGTCGTCATGGCAAAAATTAAGCGAAAGACTGAAGTAGGCATTAGAGTGGTCAAATCTAATACTAAAGGTAAATTTGCTCAGAAATACAAACCTCGACCTTTTAACAAAGAGGCTCACGATAGTTTTGTGACAAATATTTTTTCAATCATTGAATAGGATATTACCTATGAACGAAAAGTGGTCTTTACGCAAAACAATCAAGAATGCGTTCATTGATTATTTTATGCCCATCATCATCTTGTATCGATGGGCCAAAGCTCCGGAAGGTGCAAAAACAATTTCAATCGAACGACCTTTTTGATCAGATCCACTGTCACTTTTAAGCCCGACCTGGTCGGGCTTTTTCATTTAACATACTCCCCCACCTCCTCATACACCTTCTCTGCAATCATCCTGTACCCTCTTTCGTTTGGATGAATACTATCGAACATAAGGTCAGCGTTCCCGAAGATACCATCGAGCACGTCTGGCACAAACACGGCACCAGTTTCTCTTGCGAGTGCTTCAAGTTCACTATCAAAACGTTTTGAGAAAAAATTACCCTTTACGCCAAGGAGTACGACCATAGCGCCTTTACTTTGCAGAATTGTAATAATCTCGCGCAAATTCAAAATAGTCTCTTCTTGAGAATATTGTTTGAGCCTATCGTTGCCTCCCAAAAGTACGAAGACGACACTTGGGTTACGCGAAGTCACATCAGATAGCCTTGTTAGTCCATCGTGCGTTGTGTCTCCTGGGACACCGAGGTTTGCAATATCCTTCCCAAGTTTTTGAGAAAGTGGTCCAACAAACCCTTCTTGTCTTTCTGCGCCCACACCATAGACGAGACTGTCCCCAAAAGCAACAATAGGGCCCGATGATGGTGGGTAATTGGTAATCTTATAGTCGTTTTCATACAGTACAAAGACAATGGTAAACACAGCAATGAGCGTGATGAAAAATGCAATGGCTACTTTCATGCATATATTGTACCAATGAAGTATTTACAATTCAATTTTTTAATGCATAATACATGCAGTTCAACTACAGGAGACTCGCCAGATGAAAGAAGGAATGAAGAAAGTTCTTATTTCTCCTAAGTCAATTATTGACGAAGGCACCTTGATTACTGACAACTTTTCCCAGATTCCGCATTGCTTACAGACAGTAAGCAACAGTTCTTGGGAACAAGTTAAAAATAGAGCCGATGAGTATGACGCTTTTATTGTTTACTTAGGTGAATACCCTGAGAGTGTTATTCGAAAAGCACACAACTGGGGACTGCCGCCAGAAAAAACTGTATTTTTCGCACCCAAAGGAAACCCGTTGTACCGTGAATCATTGCAAAAACTCGCAGAAAATCATGGCTTTAACAAGTCAATAAATTACTGCGACGATTTCACAAGCATCGCCTTTGACATTGTTTTTCTTAACGAAGGGCAATCGTGTCACTAATACCCCGCAACCTTTCCGGTTGCGGGTTTTTTATTGATAATTCTACTATTCGCCGGATTTCTCCTTCGCAACAATCATTGCCTTCACCCGCATAGTAGACACCACCGCGTCTCGAGCGCGTTCTTCGAGCTGACTCGTGATGAAGCGAATTGTATCCTGCAAGTTTGGGATGCGTGTGTTCTCAAGCGCAGATACACGACGGCGCGTGCGCTCAATCTCTTCGGCGAGGTTCTCCGCCGTCTTCTCGAGCTCAGCAAGCTTTACAATGTCAGTGAAGACCATATCGAATTTCTTTACCGCAATATCAAGGTCACCATTTGTTTCGTACATGCCGTACGCAAATACATTTCCTTTTTTCTCAATCGCAAACTCAGGCACTGGCACGGACATAACGTTTTTCACTTGCACCTCAAGATTGGTGTTCACACCAGGAAGCATAAACGCTGTTTCTACTGTTTTGGTATGGAGAAGCGCGTTTGCGCGTGTATACGCTCCAAATGCATCTCCAAGCCTCTCCTCAACAGACTCCCTGAGTGTCCGTGCCTCACGAATCACACTCATGAATTTTTTCATAAGTCCGTCTCGTTTATCTTTAAGGAGCTTGTAGCCTTTCTCTGCTACCTTAAGCTCCTTTTTAAGATTGAGAAGTGTTATTCGTGTTGGATTTACTTTGAGGATTGCCATAATTTATTTCATGTATTTCTCAATCATTTCTGGTTTCACGCGTTTGAGTGATTCCTTTGGAAGCACCTTGAGAAGTTCCCATCCAATGTTGAGTGAGTCTTCAATACTGCGCTCAGTTTCTCCTTGGTTGATGAACTTTTCCTCAAATGCGTCAGCAAATTTGAGGTGCGCTTTATCGGTATCATCAAGTGACGACTCTCCAAGCACCACTGCAAGCTCCCTAACCTCACGTCCTGTTGCGTACGACGCAAAGAGCTGGTCTTTAAGTGAAGAGTGGTCTTCACGCGTCTTCCCCTCACCCACTCCTGCTGACCACAGTCGTGAAAGTGAGCCCTGCACATCAACTGGTGGGAAAAGGCCTTTCGTATGAAGATCACGCGCTACCACGAATTGCCCTTCCGTAATGTACCCGGTAAGGTCTGGGATTGGGTGGGTCTTGTCGTCATCCGGCATACTGAGAATTGGAATCTGAGTAATAGTACCCTTTTTCCCCTTCACACGACCTGCTCGTTCGTAAATGGTTGAGAAGTCAGTGTAGAGGTACCCTGGGTAGCCACGTCGTCCTGGAACCTCTTTACGCGCTGAAGACACTTCTCGAAGTGCTTCTGCGTAGTTAGTGAGGTCAGTGAGGATAACGAGTACGTGCATATCATGCTCAAACGCAAGGTATTCAGCAGTTGTGAGCGCAAGACGCGGTGTTGAGATACGCTCAACCACTGGGTCTGCTGCAGTATTGATGAAAAGCACTGAACGAGAGAGTGCTCCAGTCTTTTCAAAGTCTTTCTTAAAGTATTCTGCCTCTTCGAACGTTACACCCATCGTTGCAAAAACGATTGCAAAGTCTTCTCCTGTAGTTACCTTAGCCTGACGCGCAATCTGCGCTGCAAGTTTGTTGTGAGGGAGTCCGGAACCTGAGAAAATTGGAAGTTTCTGCCCACGCACAAGCGTGTTCATTACATCGATTGATGACACTCCGGTTTGAATGAAGTCATTTGGAAACTCTCGAGAGTATGGGTTAATCGCTGCACCTGCAATGTCGAGCTTCTTTTCTGGTATTGGTGCTGCGCCACCATCGATTACCTCTCCTCCTCCTGAGTACACTCGTCCGAGCATATCTTTTGATACACCGAACTTGAATGTCTCGCCTTTGAAGCGCACTTTTGTACCTTCTGTCTGTACGCCAGTATTTGGGGTAAACATCTGCACGACTGCTTTTCCTTTTGCTGAATCGAGTACCTTTCCAAGACGCGGTTCTTTCTCCCCCGGCACAGTCACCTCAACGAGCTCTTCATATTTTACGCCCTCAACACCACTTACTACTAGAAGTGGCCCTGACACGGATTCTACTGTTTTGTATTCTTTCTGCATGATAGTTAGCTTGTCGCTTCGTTAAGGCTCATAATTTCTTTATGAAGTTCGTCCTGGAATGACACAAACTCATCCCCCTTCATTTCTTTTACACGTGGAAGCTTCTTGATAGATTCGAGTGATTTAAATCGGTTGAAATCAAATTCTTCTTGCATAACCACCTCCTTTCCGTAACGATACGCAAGAATGATGGTCTTCACAATCCCATACTGTTGGTCTGGCGTGCTGTACGCATCGTCCTTATCGAATGCGTTCTGGAAGAGATAGTCTTCACGGATTGAACGCGCAATCTCAAGAGTAAGCTTCTCCTCATTTGAGAGCGCTTCCATACCAACGAGACGTACAATCTCCATAAGCTTTGCTTCTTGCTGCAGAAGGCTTAGTGCTTCTGCACGTACTTCTGAGAAGTCTGGTGCAATATTCTTCGCCCAGTACTCCTTGAAGTTGTCTACATAGAGTGAGTATGACGAAAGCCAGTTGATTGATGGGAAATGCTTCTTGTACGCAAGTGCGCCATCAAGTCCCCAGTAACACTTCGTCACGCGGAGTGTCGCTTGTGATACTGGCTCTGAAAGGTCTCCACCTGGAGGAGACACGGCGCCAATTACGGTGAGGGCTCCCACTCGTCCTTCGCTACCGAGACAGTTCACACGACCTGCTCGTTCATAGAATTCTGCTGTTCGAGATGAAAGGTATGCAGGGTATCCTTCTTCACCCGGCATTTCTTCCATACGTCCCGAAATTTCACGCATAGCCTCAGCCCAGCGTGATGTTGAATCAGCCATAAGTGCTACTGAGTAGCCCATGTCGCGGTAGTACTCTGCAATCGTAATACCGGTGTACACAGACGCTTCACGCGCTGCCACTGGCATGTTTGATGTGTTTGCAATAAGCACCGTTCGCTTCATGAGTGGTTCCCCAGTGTTTGGGTCGATGAGGTGTGGGAACTCGTCGAGTACTTCCGTCATCTCATTTCCTCGCTCACCGCATCCGATGTAGACGATTACCTGCGCGTCACAGTATTTTGCAATACTCTGCTGCGTCACCGTCTTTCCTGCACCAAATGGTCCAGGAATACACCCGGCTCCTCCTTTGGCAATTGGGAAGAACATGTCGATTGATCGTCCTCCCGTTACCATTGGTTGATCTGGGAAGATTTTTCCCTTTGTTGGTCGTGGTTTTCGAATAGGCCAGTACTGAAGCATTTGTACTTCCTGCTCACCGTCCGCTGTCTTAATAGCTGCAATAGTATCGGTCACCGAATGAGCTCCCTTTGCAATCTTCGTCACAGTTCCAGAAATGCCTGGAGGCACCATAACCTTGTGCATGATGAGTGTTGTTTCTTGTACCTCTCCAAGAAAGTCTCCTTCCACGACTTCATCACCTTCTTTCACAAGGGGGCTAAAGTCCCATTTCTTTTCGGTATCAATACCTGACGCTTCAATACCACGCGCAATGTAGTGGCTTCCACTCTTCTCCTCAATAACTGAAAGTGGTCGTTGAATACCATCGTAAATTCCCTCAAGTAATCCTGGGGCAAGCATCGCAGACATTGTCTTTCCGGTTCGGAACACTGGCTCTCCAGGACCAATACCCGCAGTCTCTTCATATACTTGAATAGACGCAATATCGCCTTCGAGCTGAATGACCTCTCCGAGAAGCTTCTCATCTGAGATTTGCACCACTTCATACATCCGCGCTTCACGCATACCACTTGCTTCTACAAGCGGTCCGGTGACTCGTGTGATGATTCCTGTGTTGTCTTTCATTATCTCTATTAATTTATTTCTAATATGTTACTCGGCTGATTTTTCGAGCATCCCGAACAAGCGGGATGTCCGCTTTTTATGCTTTATACTCATCGTTTATTTAGCTAGTTGCCAAAGATATCGCTACCGATAGCCTTTTCAGCAAGTGTCTTAAGTTTTGCAACACTCGCACCTTGTGAACCTTCAATACCTGGGAGCACAACGATTGCAGGAAGTGCCCCACGTGAGATTCGCTCCATATCCTCTGGAGAAATATGTGATGCAATTGATTCTATTAAAATAACAATGCCAACTTTCTTAGCATTCCCTGTCTCGAGATCTTTCTTCATGTCTCGAATTATTGAAACCGCCTCATCTCCTGTCTCTGCACCATAGGCATGCACACCGAGTGCTTTAAACCCTGAGATAACTGCGCCTGGACCAACTATAGCGATATCGTACGTCATAACTTAGGTGTGTACTTCTCTTAAAATACTTCGAAGTTCTTTCTCTGGCATACCTGACTGTTTTGCAGTGAGAATAGTGCGAATAATTTGTCCATCGTTCTCAATCTCCCTGAAGTAGAGGAAGAGTGCTGCGGGAGTAAAGATTGCTCTACTCTTTTCTTTCACAAAGTCTGCGATGTATTCATCTCCAATCTTCTCAAGGTGATTGTAGTACCCAGTTTTCTTGAAGTGTTCGATCCCTTCAGACCACCGTACTTCTCCACCAAATCGAGAAAGTTTTGAAAACACGTGCTCTGGTGACTCGAGTTCTTTGCAGTCATACGAACCACCTTTTACACACACATCCTCTACTTCGATACCATCAATAGCAAAGCTCCGAAGTGCTGCCTTAAGGTTAAAGAGATCAATGTGAAGGCGTACATACTCACTCACAAATGAATCCCCTACCTCGTCAGCAATCTCCTTTCGAAATGCAAAATACTCAGAGTTCGCATAGAGATCTATCTCAAGCTCTTCTTTTGCTTCTTTCATCTTCTCTCCTGCAACCGCAAAATGCTTGTTTAGCATAGAAAGGGTATTTTCGTCATAATGCTTAAGCATTATTTCAGGATTAACTGTTGCTTTCTTGAAGCAATTTTGAAGAATTGCTTCATTATCCATTCCAACCTTTCGACCCTTATGAATGGTTTTAAGGTTGTGGAAGTCATACCCGAGCCAGATGATATCGAGTGCTCGTGGGTTTGGAGAAATACCAACCAGTACTTTTTTTGCTTCCCGTAAGCTCGCGTCTATCGCATC
>Ga0181585_10005586_pt1 | contig 10870 bp, 10 predicted proteins | sample 071ome_29_FD_132469 | JGI IMG/M metagenome (GOLD analysis project Ga0181585, IMG submission 132469) | Coastal salt marsh microbial communities from the Groves Creek Marsh, Skidaway Island, Georgia - 071407BT metaG (megahit assembly) | ecosystem: Environmental > Aquatic > Marine > Intertidal... | reverse complement strand
TTCCTTCGGCTACTTTATTTAGTTCCACAGCACATATTAATAACCCCTGCAAATTGGTATTAACCATCAGATAATCTGTGGCATAACGACGCGTAGCACACCTCGCCTGGGATGGAATAGTAATGGTTGATTTAAAACGAAAAGTGATATGCCTAACGTATTAACGCCATTACACTAGTAGTAGTTCACATTTCGAAATAATTCACTAGTCTTAGGTGATAAACGTTATGGAATTTTAGATGACTGATAATCAATCAAGGTGGTTGACCGAAACTGTCCATGCCAGTAAGATCTCGTGCTCTCTGTTCCTCGGTAGCTCAGTCGGTAGAGCGGGTGACTGTTAATCACTAGGTCGGCGGTTCGAGCCCGTCCCGAGGAGCCAAGTCAATCCTAAAAATATCAATAAACGTACCTCACTCGCTTGAATTAATTTCCTGGCTAATAACATTTCAATTCAAGATTTTCACATCCCAGAATTCTAAGAAACATTTTTTGCAAACACGAAATTTATGTCCTAATTCCTGCATTATCAGATACCCATTCTTAACTCATGTCCTGCTTACATAGAAACCCAATTTCTATGCTATTTCTTGATGTTGATCACACAAGAATATGAAGACAATTTAATTATAAAATTCAGCTCTATATCTTTTATGAAATAGAACTCCATATTTCTTCAAAATTTATTGTAAGAATTCTATCTATATGATCGGTCACTAAAACATTGAGAATATATTTTGTGTAGGCTGACGAATGAAAAAATTATGCACTTGCTGCAACTCAGAAACTGATGATTTGTATAGAATTGGTGAAGAATATTTAATTAATCAAATAAAAAAAGAACACCCCGAGTGGGTCGAGCAAGATGGTGCATGTCATAAGTGCATTGAATATTACCAAGCGTTAGATTACGTAGTAAAAATATTGTAATTAATTTCCTAACGACACTTTTCTTTTAAATATTTTGAAAACTCAGGACCTATTTCTGAGTGTTTTAGCCCATACTCCACTGTCGCTTGTAGATACCCTAACTTACTACCACAATCGTAACGACGACCTTCAAATTCATAAGCATAAACAGAACGTTGCTTTATTTGATTGGCAATAGCATCTGTTAATTGAAGTTCCCCGCCGGCACCCGTATTAGTATTTTCTAGAATTTGAAATATCGACCCATCAAGAATATAACGACCAACAACCGCAATATTAGAAGGCGCTTCTTCAGGTTTAGGTTTTTCAACAATGTCCGATATTCTCCAAAGGTTATCATTCACTTGATCCCCTGCAATCACGCCATAGCTACCGACCGCTTGTTGAGGCACTTTCTGGACACCAATGACACCACTATTCTCACGTTCATAAATCTCTACCATTTGTTTCAAACAGCCCTTAGATGAGCCATCAATCAAATCATCAGCCAGTATCACTGCGAATGGGTCATTCCCTACGACAGGCTTACCGCACAATACAGCATGCCCCAAGCCTAACGCTTCAGCTTGCCTTATATAAATACATGAAATACCAGCAGGTAGTATATTTTTAACTACCTCCAACATTTTTGTTTTGCCTTTTGCTTCAAGCTCCGCTTCGAGCTCATAAGCCTTATCGAAATGATCAGGGATAGAACGTTTACTTCTCCCTGTAATAAAAACTAGTTCTTCTATACCCGCATCAACAGCTTCTTCAGCTGCATATTGAATGAGAGGCTTATCCACGATAGGCAACATTTCTTTGGGATTTGCCTTTGTTGCGGGCAAAAATCGTGTCCCCATCCCTGCGACTGGAAAAATTGCTTTACGAATTTTTTTCATTGATCTTCATAGACAAGTTTGTTTAAGAATTGAAGATGATACCGAATTGTCAATCTAATACAAATAAAAAGACCCGCCTAGAAAGCGGGCCTTTTTATTTTGTTAAATACATTATTTATTGCAAAAGAATATTGTCATGATTTTTTTCTAGTGTTGCTTCACCTATACCTTTAACATTTAGTAATTGTTTATGTGATTGGAACCCACCTATCTTCTCACGATATTGGACAATTGCTTGGGCTTTCCTAATGCCCACACCTTGCAAATTCTCAGCAAGTTCTTCAGCAGTCGCATTATTAATATTAACAGGTGCAGCAAGTAATCCATGTGCAGATAACATTGCTAACAGAAGTAAACTTAATAGTATTTTTTTCATATATTTCTCCACAATTTATGTTTGTCACTCTGTGTGAGCGGAGAAACAGTCTAGATAAAACACTCATTCGCAGTAAACGAACTAAGTGCACTACGCACTAGAGAACGCTTCTTGAAATACTTCTAGCGCAGCATTTGGATCATCTGCTTGTGTAATAGGCCTGCCAACAACAATATGTGTTACCCCTAGTTGTTTAGCATCTGAGGGACTAACTATTCTATGTTGGTCATCTTTATTATTGTTAGGCAAACGTATACCCGGCGTAACAATCATAAACTCAGGGCTACATTGAGAACGAATAAGAGACGCTTCTTGGGCAGAACTCACAACACCATCAAGTTTTGCTTGTTCCGCCATAGCTGCCCAGCGAGAAACAACACTATCAACTTGCCCATTAACTCCAACCGAATTCAATGTATTTTGATCCATTGAGGTTAACACTGTGACCGCGATTAAATGAGGTTGCTCATTTATATCAAACTTATCGATAGCTTCACGTGCAGCTAACATCATTGGCTCTCCTCCAGATGCATGAATATTTACCATCCACACTCCTAATCGCGTCGCTGCAGCACAGGCTTGTGCAACAGTATTAGGAATATCATGAAATTTAAGATCTAAGAAAACCTTAAAACCTCGCGCAACCAAGCCATCTACAAATGCTGGGCCAGCACTAATAAAAAGTTCAAAACCAACTTTTAGAGCACAAGACTTAGTATCCAATCGGTCTACAAACTGCAGGGCTAAATCTGCACTGGGATAATCCAGAGCAACAATTACTAAACGACGCATACTAAATTTAGATAATTTTCAGAAAAATGCGAGATAATCTCGCAGAAGTTGGCAGGCAGTTAGCTGTTTTCTTCACTAGATAAATTTTTATTTACCCGTTCTCTTAACTCTTTTCCAGGCTTAAAGTGAGGCACATATTTACCTGGTAAAGACACTGTTTCACCGGTTTTTGGGTTACGGCCGACTCTCGGAGGACGGAAATGTAATGAAAAACTGCCAAATCCACGAATCTCAATGCGCTCTCCAGAGGAGAGCGCATCACTCATTTGCTCAATGACACTTTTAACAGATAATTCGATATCTTTATGCTGAAGATGACTCTGCTTCTGTGCAATTTTTTCTATCAACTCAGATTTTGTGATTACATTCCCCACTGAACAGATCCTTTATTTTGTTATTAACATTAATCGCCCATCTGTTCCTTCAGTATATCTCCTAAAGAAGTAGAACCACCGCCAGTATTACTACTACTGTAATCTGACAATACATCTGCTTCTTCTTGCTCTTCCTTAGCTTTAATTGAGAGTGTCAATGCACGCGTTTTACGATCTACACCTGTAAATTTAGCTTCAACTTCATCACCTTCTTTTAAGGCAGTGCGAAGATCTTCAATTTTATCACGGGCAAATTCAGTTGCTTTCAATACCCCATCAATACCTTCGGCTAATTCAATTGTAGCAGCTTTCGCATCTACCTCTTTCACTACACCTTTAACAATTGAACCTTTGTCATGTTCTGCAAGATATGCAGATAATGGGTCTTTATCTAGCTGCTTAATACCTAGTGAAATTCGTTCTCTCTCAGCATCTACGGCAAGCACAATAGCCTCAATTTCTTCACCCTTCTTGAAATTACGAATTGATTCTTCCCCAGTATCATTCCAAGAAATATCAGACAAATGAACCAGACCGTCGATACCACCATCCAAACCAATAAAGATACCGAAATCAGTGATTGATTTAATTTGACCACTCACCTTACTACCCTTGTCATAAGAAGACGCGAACTCATCCCATGGATTAGACTGGCATTGCTTAATACCTAAAGAAATTCGTCGTCGTTCTTCATCAATATCAAGGACCATGACTTCTTTTTCGTCACCAAGTGCAACAATCTTTGCTGGATTAACATTTTTACTTGCCCAGTCCATCTCAGACACGTGAACAAGACCTTCCACACCATCTTCAATTTCAATAAAGCAACCATAATCAGCAATGTTGGTAACCTTACCAAAAGTGCGCGTACCTTCAGGGAAACGACGCATTAAGTCAGCCCAAGGATCAGATCCAAGCTGTTTAAGACCTAGGGAAACACGAGTCTTTTCTTTATCAAACTTAAGAACTTTCACTTCGATTTCATCACCGATCGCAACAACTTCTGAAGGATGTTTAACGCGCTTCCATGCCATGTCTGTGATATGCAATAAACCATCAACACCTCCAAGGTCTAAGAAAGCGCCGTAATCAGTTAGATTCTTAACAATACCTTTAACAACACTACCATCTTGCAGACTCTCTAATAATGTTTCACGCTCAGCACTGTATTCAGTTTCAACAACAGCACGACGCGAAACCACTACATTATTCCTACGCTGATCAAGCTTGATCACTTTAAATTCAAGCTCTTTACCCTCTAGATATGAAGTATCACGAACTGGTCTAACATCAACAAGGGAACCTGGAAGAAATGCTCTAATATCTGGTAGCTCAACAGTGAAACCACCTTTCACTTTACCTGTGATAATGCCAACAATCGTTTCACCAGACTCACTGATACGTTCTAATTCGCTCCATGCTTTAGCTCGGCGTGCTTTTTCACGTGATAAACGAGTTTCACCATAACCATCTTCGACAGCATCTAGTGCAACTTCAACTACATCACCGACGGCAACGTTTGTCTCACCACGCTCATTTTTGAATTGATCAATTGGTATAACGCCTTCTGATTTTAGACCGGCATTTACAACAACGACATCATTGCGAATGTCAATAACAGTTCCATCAACAATGGAACCAGGTTTCATATTAAGGTTGGAAAAACTTTCTTCTAATAATTGTGCAAAACTTTCGCTCATAAATTTATACTTTTAATAATGTTGATTAGTTAAAAAGATTCACTCTACTTAAACTATAGACAAACGTTTTTTAACGTATGCAGCTGCGTTTTCGACGACGGCTTCAATAGTCATTGTTGTAGAATCAATCACCCATGCATCTTCGGCAGCAACCAAAGGTGCTATATTACGCGTACGATCGCGCTCATCTCGCGCACGGATGCTGTCGAAAAGGTGGTCAAAATTAGCACTAATTCCTTGATCAATCAACTGTTTATATCGCCTGCTAGCCCTTTCTTCACAACTTGCATCAAGAAATATCTTCACCTCGGCATCAGGAAACACGACGGTTCCTAAGTCTCGTCCATCTCCAACTAGCCCTGGAGGTGTACGGAACCCTCGCTGTAAAGCTAAAAGTGCCTGCCTAACATCACTTAGCACCGCAAGTTGTGACGCAAGCTGTGAGCATTCATCAGTCCTTAAACTTGCATCAATATTTTCATCATCCACATGTGCAGCAAAATCGTATTCATGCGGAAATGAAAGTTTTAGCGACCTGGCCATTTCCACAAGAGAAGAAACATCATCACTAATAATGCCCTCTTTTAGTGCCTTTACGGCCAATGATCGATAAACAGCTCCACTATCTAGATAGTGGAACGAAAACATATTTGCTAGTTGCTTAGCTAATGTGCCTTTCCCCACACCTGCTGGCCCATCTATAGAAACAACTGGAGCAGAAATCTTTTCCTTATTTGGCATTTACACTCAATCCGATACTGTTAGCCAATTCAACAAAGCCAGGGAAAGAAGTTGCCACATTTTCACAGTCAGTAATCTCAATGCTCTCACTTGCTCGGAGAGACGCTATTGTAAATGACATAGCAATTCGATGATCGTGTCCACTTTTAATGACACCACCAGCCATTTCCCCGCCTATGATTGTCAAACCATCATTAAATTCTTGGACTTGTATACCCAAGGTGTTTAATCCTTTTGCTACTTGGCTAATACGATCGCTTTCTTTGACACGCAGTTCTTCTGCGTTAGTGACTCTTGTCTCACCTTCAGCACAAGCTGCAGCTATACATAAAATTGGAAATTCATCGATGGCCGAAGGCACAAGATCAGTAGGCACTACTATTCCTTTTAATTGACTAGATTTAGCTGTAATTGATGCCGTTGGCTCTCCGCCTACTATTTTCTTATTGTGGATTTTAATATCAGCATTCATCGCTAACAGAATATCAATGACTCCTGTGCGCGTTGGATTCATACCAACATTATGAATTGTTATTTGGCCTTCTGGTGCGATACATGCTGCGACGATAAAGAATGCAGCAGATGAAATATCTGCGGGTATTTTTATATTAGTTGCAGATAAAGGTAAGCCACCTTGAATAGAAATCGTCCCTTCTTGAGACTTTATTGGATAACCAAATGCCATAAGCATGCGTTCAGTATGATCACGCGTTGGTTTAGGTTCAATGACTACCGTCTCGCCATTCGCATACATACCAGCCAACAATATGGCTGACTTCACCTGAGCGCTAGCAACAGGCAATTCATAGCTGATAGCTTCCAAATCGTTTACAGAACTAATCACCACCGGTGGAGTGCCATCAGTATTTGTTTTTAGCTTAGCACCCATCACAGATAGTGGGTCACATACACGTCGCATAGGCCTTTTCATTAACGAGCCATCCCCTACAAGGGTGGTATTAATAGACTGACCAGCCAACAAACCAGTTAACAACCTCATCGACGTTCCTGAATTACCTAAATCTAACAAACCACTTGGTTGCGTTAGACCATGCTTACCTAAACCATGAACAAGCAATTCTCCTTCATTAACACGTTCTATCTTTACTCCCATTTGCTGAAAAGCATTCATTGTAGCTAAACAGTCTTCACCTTCTAAGAAACCAGTAATTCTGGTTTCTCCTTCAGCAATCGAAGCAAACATAATGGCGCGATGCGAAATTGATTTATCACCAGGCACAGTGATTTCACCACTTGCGCATTTTTGAGGGTCAATTTTATATTTCAAAACAGTTTGGGTATGTAGATTTCTTTAAGAATTTCTGTATTCATCTCGCGCATTTTTTGCCTGCGTGAAAATTTTCTCAAGCGCATCACCGTCATTAGCTTGCAAGCTATCTCTTAGCTGTAACAAACTTGTATCAAAATGTTCTAACGCTGCAAGTAATTGTTCTCGATTCGCCAAACATATCTCCCGCCAAACAACAGGATCACTCGACGCTATGCGTGTAAAATCAGCAAACCCGCCTGCAGCGTAACGAAAAATTTCTTCTGTGTGTGATTGAGTTGATAAACAATGCACCAGCGAGTAAGCAAGTGCATGCGGCAAATGACTAGTGGCAGCCAGTATCTTATCGTGTTCTTGTGGACCAAGCTGTTCGACATTCGCACCTGTTTGTTCCCACATATCTGATACTAAGTTAATACTATCCTTACTAGTACTTTTTAATGGTGTGAGTATTACTTTCTTTTGCAAAAATAAATCATTTACAGCTTCTGCCACACCGCTTGTTTCTCTACCAGCAATAGGGTGTCCTGGCACAAAACAATTTTCACCAGAGCTCGCAAAAACATCTTCATATGCTTGAATGACATTCATTTTAGTACTACATACATCAGTCACCGCTTTACACTGACTTTTCCATGGCTGTAATTGCGCAAATACATCTTTTACTCTTAATACTGGCACCGCAATAACAACAACATCTGGTACTTCGGTACATTGTTCAACATCAGCAAAACCATCATCTATTACATTCAGTTCTAGAGCGGTTTCTAAGGCTTGTTGATTAGTATCAATTCCAATGACACGCCGACACCATTTTTTTTTACGCAATACTTTTGCTAGCGAACCACCAATTAAGCCCACGCCAATCACGCATAAAGTGTTAATCATGAGAATTTATAATACTGCTTTAGGGTATGAGCCGAGTATGTTAACCATATCAGCAACTTCAGCAAGTTCATTTAATGCTTGCTGCAAGGGTTTATCATCGACGTGACCATCAAGATCTAAAAAGAATACATATTCCCAATTTACACCACGAGAAGGACGCGACTCAATACGAGTCATACTGACATTATTTCTAGCAAATGGCTGAAGCAAATTATACAACGCGCCTGGTTTATTTGGCGCACTGACAATTAAACTGGTTTTATCCACACCCGACGCAGCAGCAGTATTAGTGCCTATAATTAAAAAGCGCGTTGTATTTTCAGGCATGTCTTCAATATTTCTAGCCAGAATATTTAGTCCATATTTGTCTGCGGCAGAACGACTGGCAATAGCAGCAACACCCGGTTTTTCGCTAGCATTGACCGCTGCTTGGGCATTACTCGCAACCGACTCCCGATCTATGGTCGACATATTTGAATCCAACCATTTACGGCACTGGGCAAGCGCTTGCTGATGTGAATTAATGAGCGTGACATCTTTTAAAGTTGACTCTTGTGACAACAGATAATGATGTATACGTAACTCCACTTCTCCAACTATTTTCAACGGCGAACGCGTGAAATTATCTAAAGTATGAGTAATAACACCTTCAGTAGAATTTTCGATGGGGACAACACCATAATTGGCAGCACCAGACTCAACTTCTCGAAATACTTCACTTATAGAACTTAGCGCACTAGTTTGCACCGAGTGCCCAAAGTGCTTTAAAGCAGCCTCTTCTGTGAAAGTTCCTTCAGGCCCAAGAAAAGCAATATTTAACTGCCGCTCCAGTGCCAAACAGGCTGACATAACCTCACGAATCAAACGAGCCATTTCCTCATTAGACAATGGGCCAGGGTTTAACTCAGCAACCCGCCTAAGAACATTTGCTTCACGCTCAGGCCGATAAAACTGGCAATCATCTTGATCACCATTTTCTCGTTTGTAAGCACCCACTTGAGAGGCACACTTAGCGCGCGCAGAAATAATCTCTAACAACTGCTTATCTAACAGGTCAATGGATTCTCTCAACCGTGTTAATTCATCTTTCATTTGGTGGATTATATATTTAATAAGCCGCCGATTTTAGTAGCAAACCACCCACGAAGAACAGTTTATTTTTATAATCCAGAGAAATTATGGGTAAAGATTAGTCGGTGGCTTGGACAGTTTGGGAATACTTTAGCTTTAAACTCTTTAATTGATATTTGGCTTTATCGACTGTGGTGACAAATATTCCGTATGGGGTGAGCATGTTCAATGCGCATATACCATGTAATTCCCTAACAGACTCCATCCAATCTCTTTTATAGGGCTCACTTCCTACACCATAATCTATTTCTTTTACTTTGTCCTCATCAATTGCCACTCGAAATAATTCACGTGAAAGTATAGATCCTGCAGATAACTTCCCATACCGCTCATCACAAGCAAGTTTATATATTAGTGTTTTCACTTTGGTAGTTATCCAGATTTGCGCAGCAGCTGCATTGCCTTCCACATAAATGACTCCTAAACGCAATATGCCTAACTCTGCTGCACACTTAATCAATTCAGGAGTGAAAGCCTGAAATGGCTCAGGATTTTTCCAGCTCTTGTTATATATATTTGTGTATTCTTGTATAGCTTGATCTAAATCGTTTCCTAATTGCGTAAAAATTTTAATTTCATAACCATATTCTTTAGCTAATTTTTTCTCTTTTCTTTTAATCGTATTTTTTAACTTAGACGGCCTCTCAGAATAATATTGTTCGAAATCTCTATTCTCTAATGACAGATACCAGTTTTGATACATAAAATAATTTTCTGCATAGAATGAATTATTTCGCAATGCAGTTAAAATATGACTATTGTCAACGAAACTTTTCATCACAAACTTAAGATCAATTTTATTCCACTTTGGTTTCTCATCTTTCATATATGAAAAAATGTGAGACATAATCTCTGAATTAGAAATTTCATTTGAAACACTTATCAAAGCATAATCTTGAGTATAAAAATTACTCATTGCTTGAAGGTGTCGTTTTCCTTTCACAACACAACAAAACAACACTCCACTTAACTCTTCATTATCATACAAACAGTATATTCTTGGAGCATGGGTTTCTTTGAGTGAATTTTCATATAGGCACTAGAACCACTGATAGGATACAAAAAAGTTTTGCTGTATAGGATACGAGCAAACCTCAATCACATCGTCTGGCAAAGATGAAAATGAATGATATGTTTTAATATTCATGAATGGCTTCGTGTTCCATAGCGGACATATAACTGTTTAAAGTGAACTTGATATATAAGACCAACAATTAAACACCATTTACTAGCGACATTAATTGACAGACTGCTAAATATCGATAACTTTTTAACAATTTGAACTAATTCTCAAATGCTTTAGTAACTGAATGCTAATCTAATTACCGTTATAGGCGCGTAGCTCAGTGGCAGAGCACTGCTCATACTTGGCAGAAGCCGGAGGTTCAATTCCTACCCGCGCCTACCAACACTTCTTCAGTCAAAGTCTCTTATGTAAACTTTCAACGACCCGAAACGCGGTCGCACCATCCCACAACTTAGGACATTGGCCTTTTTTCCATTCACCAGCAAGTACTTTGTTGACTTCCATTTCAAGCACATCAGGCTGAATCAATTTATTTGTACCATGCGTGATTGTAATTGGTCGCTCTGTATTTTCACGCAACTTTAAACAAGGAATCCCCAAATAAGTAGTTTCTTCTTGAATGCCTCCTGAATCAGTGATTACAAGCTTTGACTGAGTCACTAGATTCATAAATTGTATATATCCCTGAGGTTCAAACACCTCAATATTACCTGCATCATTTAACAACCTAAACAAGTTAAAG
>Ga0181585_10005583_pt1 | contig 10873 bp, 8 predicted proteins | sample 071ome_29_FD_132469 | JGI IMG/M metagenome (GOLD analysis project Ga0181585, IMG submission 132469) | Coastal salt marsh microbial communities from the Groves Creek Marsh, Skidaway Island, Georgia - 071407BT metaG (megahit assembly) | ecosystem: Environmental > Aquatic > Marine > Intertidal zone... | reverse complement strand
GAGATTAGTGAAGTAACAATTAATAAATGTTATAAAAAACTTAGTAAAATTCACACAAATGATGCCGCATTAATTCCAACTTGTATTCTTAAGAAGTACCAATAAGCTTTTAGAAAAACTTTACAAAAATATTTATGTTTTATTTTAAACTTTTTTTTAGTAGTTTAAATTAAATAAAATATGAATGATATTAGCAATAATATTCCAGATATAATATTTATTGTTCCATATAGGGATAGAGCACCTCAACGTTTTGCATTTACATCTATTATGGAAAAAATAGTTGAAGACCTTAATTGTAAAATTGTATTTTCACATCAAAAAGATACAAGACCATTTAATCGCGGAGCAGTAAAAAATACAGGATTTCTATTTGTTAAAAATTCTTATCCAGAACATTATAAAGATATTACGATTGTTTTTCATGATATTGATATAATGCCTTGGTATAAAAATCAGTTTTCATATGATACTATGCCTGGAATTATAAATCATTTTTATGGTTTTAAGAGAGCTTTAGGTGGTATTTTTGCAATAAAAGGTATAGATTTTGAAGAAGCTAATGGATTTCCTAATTATTGGTCGTGGGGTCTCGAGGATAATTTATTAAAATGGCGTTTACAAAAATTAGGCAAGGCGTTTAAATATAACCAATTTGTAGATTATAATGATAATAATCAAAATATTATTGGTTTATGGCACGGTTGGGATCGTAATATAAATGATAAATTAGAATTTCGTGCACGATACAGAATGAATGAAATGATTGAAGGTATTAAAACATTAAACAATGTAAAATATAGTGTTAATGTAATTGATAATATTTTTATTGAATTGAATATTTATTCATTTGAAACGGGTGATTCATACAATTCTCCTTATTTACAAAATATACAAAAAAAAGATGCAAGGACATCAATAAAATTAAATAACTATGGTAAAAATTCTAAAAATATAAAAAAAAGAGGGACACAAGGATTTGGAAAGATTCTAATGTTTTAATTTATAAAAGTTTAAAAACAATTATAGTTACTAAAATAAAAATGCTTAAGATTTATCGTTCAGAAAAATCTGTTAGAAAAACATTAAATGATGAACCAATTACATTAATATATCAGTTTTTTAAACATAAGAATATGAAAAGATTTCATGAGATAAGAGAATCTTTATGGAAAAATGTAAATAATAATAATATAGATCGAATTATATTATTAAATGAGAGGATGTACTCTGAAGAAGAAATTGGTGTATCAAACCCCAAAATTCAACAAATAGTAATAGGTAATAGGTTGAATTTTTCAGATATTTTTGAATATGTTGAAAAATTAAAAATAAAAGGTTATATAGTAACATGTAATGCTGATATTTTTTTTGATAACACACTTCGTAATTTAAAATTTACAAATATTCATGAAGAAAAGGTTGTATATTCACAATTACGATTTGAATATAATAATACACAATTATCTAAATGTAAACTTTTTGGACCTCGTTGTGATAGTCAAGATAGTTGGATATTTCATTCAAACTGTAATATACCTCAGAAATTCAGAAAACTTTTTAAAATAAAATATGGAATTAGAAATTGTGATCTTAAAATTAATTACCTTTTTAGTATTTTAAATTTTAAAATTATTAATGAGCCATTTTTTATAAAAACATATCATTATCACAGTTCAAATATTCGTGACTATTTAAACAAGCCAGCTTTAGAAAGACCAATAATGTTTGTAATACCTCATTTAAATCCAGCAAATGATTTATCATTATACCCTTTAAATATGTGGAGTGGAAAGTCAAAAACAAGTTATATGCATTATTCAAATGATGAAAATAATTTTATTGATAATAAAGATATGCTTAACATGTGCTCTCTTATTAAATATTCAGATGATAATAATTTAAATTTTACAGTAATGAAAACAAACATGCATAATTGTAATTTGGCTTATTGTAGTGACAAACTTCAAAAAAATTATGATAAAAATGATAAATTTAGTATCAGCACAATTATTTCTGAAATGCAAGGGAGTATTCTTTTTTATAAAAATTTTGGATTAAAATTGGATTCATTGAAAAAAATTTCTTTGTATGTTGCTAAATTTTTTGAGATCTGTAATAAATGTCAGATATGTATTCATACACAAGTAGGACATTCGGATTATATTAATGTAATTAATAAAGATAATCCCCATAATATTAAAGTTGGTCCTGTGATACATCGATTTGTATTGGATTTTATACGTAAATGTAAAAATATACCAACTTCTGAAAATATTTTAAATATTGGAGCACATATATTTAATCAAGGTTGGTTTGATATTTTAACGAAAAAAAAAATATTGATAATTTCAAAACACTATAAGTTGATAAAAAAACAGATTGATATGCTTACTACAAATAATAACAATTTTTATAGACGACCAATCTTTAAAGATTGTGTATATGAATATTTTGATATTCCTCAAACAAAAACCGATAATGAAGATATGGTAGATACCGTAAATAATTATATAAAAGATTTTAGAGAGAATATTTCAATAGATTCATTTGATGTAGTTTTTATTGGAGATACTGTTTATGATTTTCTTATTTTGGATTATATCAACACCATTGGAAAATCAGGTATAATTGCTGGTAATTTCTTACCATTGTGGTATGGATTATATAGCAAATATCATATGAAATACAACAGTGATATTGTTAAAATGTTTATGGATGAAAACTGGAAACTTTTAAATGAGTAAATTTTGTTATAGTATAATAATTTAAATATATTAATTTTTATAATACTATATGACTAAAATAGGTATAATAATGCCGAGCACTAACAGAGGTATTTCATGTAAAAGTTATAAAGATATACCTTTCTATAAAATTTTTTTAAAATATTTTGTAAAATCTTACAATAATACTGGTAAATATAATTTTAAAATTTATATGGTTATTGATAGAGATGATCCTATTTATTCAAACATAAATGAAATGAGTAAAATAAAAAATTTTATTTCGTTGATTAAATTTTTAGATATTGAATTTATTTGGAGTGATAATATTGAAAAAGGGCATGTAACTGCAATGTGGAATCGCGCTTTTACATATGCTTATAATGATGCTTGTGAATATTTTTATCAAGCTGGAGATGATGTTTGTATTATGGATAAAGGATGGGAAGAATATTTTATCTCATCACTAAAAAAAACAGATAATTTTGGTATTTCTGGACCTTTTGACTATGGTAGATTTTTATATGAAAAAGAAACTGGTTCAAAACAAAAATTTATATTAACTCAGAGTTTTGTATCAAGAGTACATTATGATATTTTTGGATATTACTTTAATCCAGAAATAAAAAACTGGTTTTGTGATGATTGGATTACTAATTTATATTTGAATATAAAATTATTATATTGTGACAAAAAATATAGAATTCAAAATATGGGAGGTGATCCGAGGTATACACCTGTTGGCGAGGGAGATCAGTGGCGCGAAACAACAATGTTATGTATGAGATTAGTTAAAGAAGATACAGAAAAGATAAGAACATATGTTAATAATCTTGAAAAAAAAAATAACAATAATATTAAAACGAATATGAATAAAAATGATAAAAGTATAAAATTATTTTGGCAGTATCCTGTTATAACAGAAAAAGCTTTTTACGAACAAAATAAACAAGATCCTAATTATTTTGGATTACCATGGGCTACAATTATTGATAAACGAATTGATTTAAATGAAATTTATAAATTTATTATTCAAACTAAAATAAATGAGGGTAAACCAGAATGTTATACATGTTGTCAGCATATTTCATTTCGAAAATTAATTAATTTTTGGAAAATATTAGGTGTAAAAACAGTATATTCTCCTCATAAAGTAATTGGAGAAAATGAAATTAATGGGATTAAAATTTTGCCTTGTCCTTTATATGCAGTAAACATAGAAGATCCTTCAAGAAATAAGTTAATAAAAGAATCTAATCTTTTAAAATGTAAACGTAGTATTGCATATTCTTTTGCAGGTGGATATCAACCTGGAAATTATTTAACAGATATACGTGCTAGAATATATAAATTAAAGTCTCGTAAAAAAAATGACGTACATATTGTTAATACTGGAGATTGGCATTTTAATTGTGTTGTTTACAATAATAAGCAAAATTCTAATGGTGAATTAAATGAGGACATGAACCATAAAGAGAAAACATATAAATATAATGAATTATTATTGAAATCTAGATTTACATTGTGTCCCTCAGGTTCTGGACCTAATTCTATAAGATTTTGGGAATCTCTTGGTGCAGGTTCTATACCAGTACTACTTGCTGATACATTGGAATTGCCTGAAAATAAATTATGGGAATCTGCAATTATAAGATTACCTGAAAAAGATATTGATAAAGTTGATAATTTAATTCGTAATATTACTCCAGAAGAAGAGAATGCTAGACGTGAAAAATGTCTAAGTTTATATAAATTTTATAAGAATAATTATAGAAATGAAAAAATGATAATAGCGCATTATTGTTGTGGAAGTTACGATCAAGGAGCTATTGGAGGAGTAGCTAGATATGATTATCACATTAAATTAGCATTCCCGAATAGAATATTTATAATGCAAAAAGATCCCAATTTTGTAAATTTTTGTGAAAAATATAAAGATAGACTTATTGTAATTACAGATAATCATTTAGCATGTGATGTGCCTAATTATGTAAATACGTATTTAGTTCATCATGGAGTAGCAGAAACTCATGCAGAACGTGAACCAGGATGGAATGAATATTGGAAAAATTTATGTTGTGAAGGGCAAAAAAAGATGCTTTATTATAGAGATCCTAAAACCACAAAAATTATTAGTATTGCTGAATTTTGTACGGATGAATTTAAAAGAATTTATGGATCAGTATATACAAAATTTAATATACAAAAAATATTACATACAAGTGAATTAGATGAATCACTATTTAAAACAAACTTTAATAACAAGGCTTGTATACTAGGAAATTGGAAAGGTGTAAATAAAGGAGAAATTATAGTTAATAAACTTAAAAAAATATGCAAAGCTTATAATTTTAATAAATTAAGTGTTCATATTGATGATAGAGGAATTGATGATTTTAACAAAAGAAAACAAAATATTTATTTAGAAAATGATATATTTTTAAACTTATCATTGTGTGAAGGATTTTCATATTCTGCATTAGATGCTCTTTTATGTGGTTTATTAGTAATATCAACCGATGTAGGTGTTTATTACAAAGATGTACCTGATGATTGCTTTGTTAAATTAGAGTGGGATAAAATAAATGATATTGATTATGTAATATCAAAGATTGAGTATGGTTGGAAAAATAAAGAAAAAATAAGTAAAAAAGGGAGAGAGTGGTATATGAAAAATTGTAGATTGATTGATTGGAAAAAAAAAATGAGACAAATAATAAATTAAAAACTATTATAGTAAATATATATGTTTGTTGCATTATGTTTTTGGGGTATAGCAAGATCTTTAAAATATACGATAAATTCCATTGAAAATAATATATTAAATATTTTAAAAGAAAATAATATAGAATATAAAATATACTTTCATACTTATACAAGTAATTCTAAATATAATAATCCAAGAGCAAATGAATATGATTGTAAACTAGACAATAATGAATATAAAATTTTACAGAGTGATTACATTGAAGTTGAGGATCAAGATAAAATTAAATTAGAACTTGATGTTAAAAAGTATAGAACACACGGAGATGCTTGGCATTCAAATTTTAATACATTGGATAATTTTATTTTAGCGATGTATTCGAGAAAAAAATTATGGAAACTAATAGTTAATAGTAAAGAATATGATAAAATAACACATTATATTTTTGTAAGACCTGATGTAAAATTTTTAAATAAATTTAATATTAAGTGGTTAAATATTATAAATGAAAATCAAATATTTATTCCTAATTTTCATTTATTTCATTTTGGATTCAATGATAGAATGTGTATTTGTAAAAAAAGTATTGCTGAAGTATATTCTAATATATTTACTTATGTATATTTGTATAGTTTACGTAAAAAAGTTCACTCGGAAACTTTAATAAGAGATATATTATTATTAAGACATCCTGAAATAGAAATAATTGGAATTAATTTTTACTTTAATAGAATACGGGCAAATGGTTTTGAATTATCTGATAATAGAATTTATTAATAAATTAAATTTTTAAAATAAAAATAAGTTATTATATTAAAATAATCAATGTTTAATAAATTAAAGAAAAGATCAATATTAACTGCACCAACAAATCAATATCAAAAAAGACGTGAATATTTATTACGACAGCGACAAAAGATAATATTACAACAAAAATTATTAAATGAAAAAAAGTTGAAAAGAAAAATAGCTCATGATAATCATTTACAAAATGAAAAAAAAATAATACAAATATCTAAAAATAAAAAATATTTTATAATTAATAATAATTTATCTGGTGGTTCTTATAAATGGCAGAAAGATATAGAAAAATATATTCCATTGATAAGGATATATAAGTATGATATTTTTAATAATATATTACAAAATCATAATGATGTAGAAAATATAGTTGTATTAATTAATTCATTTATTAGGACTGATTTCACAATTAATAAAATTATTGAATTGTATAAAAAATATAAATTTAAACTAATATTACCAATTCATGAATGGTTTTGGTTTAATGTTAGTCGAAATTATAATTTGAAATATCACAATATATATTTAGATTCAGATATGAAATTATCAGAAGAAAGTAAAAATTTATTTGATATATGTTACAAAATATTATGTCCCTCAAAATTTGTTTATGATATTTTTATAAATTATTATGATAATAATAAAGTAAAACAAATAGATTGGATTGATTATGATAATTATAATATTATACCAACTTTTAAAATAAATAAAATAGATAAAATAAATATTGGTGTTTTAATTAGTATATCTGAACCTAAGGGTGGAGAACAAGTCCATTATTTACTCGATAGATTTAGTTCAAAAATAAATTTCTTTATAGTAGGTTTAAACGTTGAGAAGTATCAAGATAATTATAATAGTTTTATAAATTTAATTAAAAAATATAATATACATGGATTACTATATCTTAATAAATGGGGCGAAACTTGGTGTTATGAATTATCGAAAGGTTTACTATGTGGATTACCAATACTATACAATAATATTGGTTCATTTAAAACGCGAATACCAAAAAATGTAGGTAAATACATTATTAATATTAATAATGAGTCAGAATTTTATAATTATAATATGTTAGATAATAGTTTTCAAAAATTATTAAGTTATATAAAAGATAATGAAATCAAAATAAATGATACAAATCCGATAATTAGTGAAAATCCAAAATTAATTGAATCTATTAAGTTAAATCATAATAAAAACGAGTAAGTGTTAATAAAAATTATTCGATAAAAGAATATATAACAACTATATATTTCATAATTAATAAAATTTACATAAAATATATATTAAAATATATAATTATATTAAAAATATATGTTTAATCAACTAAAAAAACAAAGTGATTTATTAACAGTAAATAATAATACACAAATAAATGAAAGACGTATGTATTTAATAAGACAAAGACAGCAACTTATTTTACAACAAAAAAAATTACAAAAAAAAAGAATACAACAGCAACGAAAAAATCAACAAAAAAAAATATTAAAATATAAAAATTTAGTTAATGATATATCAGAAAAAAATAAAAAAAAATTAATTGAAAATAATGTTAAAACTGGAGTTATAATAACAACTCATGGATATTATGGTATATTTGCAAGACAATGTTTATCTTCATTTGAACGCGAACTTCCCAATAATTACTTTATTGTTCTTTTTATTAATGAATCTGATGATGAAATTACATTAAATTTAATTGAAAAATATAAAAATAATAAAAATATTCAAATTATTTATAATAAAGATCAAAATAAAACAGGTGGATTAACTGGAACTTGGAATAAGGGTATTGATTTATGTATAAAAAATAGTTGCGATATAATTGTTATATCGAATGATGATATTTTATTTGATAATTGTGTTAACAATATTTTATGGTATTGTTATGAAAATAAAGATAAAATGCAATATTTTGGTCCAATTAGTAATAACCCTGGTCCAAAAAATTGTCCTGTAAATATGTGTCAGTACGGAGTTAAACCATTAGATAATAAAAATAAAATAGCAAATTATAATAATAATTTGTGTAATTTGAATGGATTTTTTATGGTGTTTTCGAAAAAAGTTTTAATTGAAAATAAATTTGATAATAATTTTTATTTTGATCCAGAAAAGCCATTTGGAGGTAATGAAACTGAATGGTTTAATAGATTTAAAAATAAAAATGGGGAGCCAATAATTGTTCCTCAAACATTTATTTACCATTATAAAATTGCAAGATGGAGAAAAGATTTTAAAGAAAATAATACCTGTATTTATACTATAAATACAGGTTCATATGAAGGCTCAAACATTTATTTAAAAAAATCAAATATTGATACTCTTTATTTTACAGATAATTTTGATTGTATTTATAATTGTATAAATAAAGGATTACTGCCTTTTTATGTAGACACAAAAAATAAAGAAGCAAAATTAATTCAAAGAACAATAAAAACTAATCCTACTCAATTTTTACCATATAATTATGAAAAGTCAGTTTATATTGACGGGAATATCTTTATAAAAAATTATAATTTGTTAAATAATTATTTAAATTTATTAGTTGAACATGATGTTATTTGTTTTAAACATCCAGAAAGAATTTTAGTTTTAAATGAAGCTAAAAAGGTTGTAGAATCAAGATTAGAAAAAATTGATAATGTAAATAAAATAATAATTGAGATGAAATAAAATAATTTTAAAGATAATATAGGATTAACAGAAACCAATATATTACTACGAAATCATAAAAAAATTAAAAATTTTAACGATGATTGGTGTCGTTGCATAAATATTTGTAGACGTGATCAAGTAAGTTTTGATTATCTATTATTTAAACATAAAATAAATTATGTAAAACATGAAAATAAAGAAAAATTGATTATTATAAGTAAATTTAATCATTTAAATCCAGTAAATAGAAATATATGATAAATTAATGTTTATAATTTAAATAAATGTTATTTATAATAAATATAATAAATATAATGAGTCAAATAAAAGCTAATGGTAGAATTTATGATTCATATGATAAAATAGATTTTATTGATATTGGCTGTAGTAAGGGGGGTAGTTATAAATTTATTAAAAATATATTTAATTATACAAGTGGGTTGGCTATTGATATAGACATTAGAAAAGTAAATGAGTGTTTAAAAAATAACGTCCCTGCTATTAGATTAGATGCTACACAAATGAATATTTTTAATAATGATTCATGTAAACTAATTTCTATTATGCACACATTAGAACATTTACCAAATGAAGATATTATAGAAAAGGTGTTAAAAGAATCTTCTAGAGTTGCTAGTGAAAAATTATATATTTCTGGTCCAATGTATTATAGTGAATATTTATCTAAATTAGGATTACAATTCTATTGGAGTCATTGGACCGGACATACATGTTTAATTGAACCTCCTAGAATAATAGAAATTATGAAAAAGTTAGGATATAATAATTATAATTTAATTTTTAATAAAAATAATTTAGTAAAATCATCTTCTGATAGCTGTATTCATTCTATTAATGGATTAATTGATAGACATCATTATGATAAAACTATTGACCCTCCAAAGAACAGTAATATAATTTTTGAAAAGGATATCTATAAAGAATTTACATTAGTTTTTGATTTAAAAGATAAATAATTGTAATAAAGTAATTATTTATATCACAAATATACATATAGATGGCAACTATTACTTTGAAAATAGAAAAATCTGCTCTTTGGTCTCACTTTGTTCATTACATGCAGTTTTTATATTGGTGTAGTGATATAATACTTAATGATATTAATTCTAAATATATTATAATTGAACCAGAAAATAAATCTAAAATAGAATATATTAAAACATATTGTAAAATAATATCAAAAAATTTTAATGTAACTTTTACTAATAAATATGATAAAAATAATGTAAATTATAAAAATATTATTTATAAAACCTATTCCCACAATGGTTTACGAAAGATATGTTATTTTATTTTAAATGATGAAAAAAAAAAAGATACAATTATGAATTGGTTTCAAAATTATAATTCTATAAAGATAAAAAATTTATTTTTAAATACTTCTAATTGTAATAATAATATAAAAATAGGTTTAGTGAATCGTAAAAGGAATAGAATTTTAACTAATTATAAAGAAGTATGTAATCATATCAAGAAAAGTTTTAATATGGAAGTTGATATTACATATTTTGAAGATAAGTCCTTTGATTATCAAATAAAATTTTTTAATGAACATAAAATAATAATTAGTCCACACGGTGCTCAACTTTGTAGTATACCATTTGCCCAAGAAAACAGTTTAATTATAGAGTGTGTTCATGAAGAATGGCATCCTTATTATTATTTTCCAGGATTATCACATTCTTCTAATATGTATCATGCAATGATATGTGATGACCATTCTGTTTTTCCTACTTGGTGGAGTGATAATTATATAAATAAAAAAAGAAATCGGTCTGATAATTCCAAATTAAATATAAATGTTAATATAGAAAAGGTAATAAATATTATTAACAAATATTTAAAAAATAATAACAAATTGGAGAGCCATGATATATACCTTATATAATATAATATAATATAATTTAAATGTAAATTTGTCTCATTTTAAGTTTCAAGGGTATAAAAAGATAAATAT
>Ga0181585_10005573_pt1 | contig 10880 bp, 18 predicted proteins | sample 071ome_29_FD_132469 | JGI IMG/M metagenome (GOLD analysis project Ga0181585, IMG submission 132469) | Coastal salt marsh microbial communities from the Groves Creek Marsh, Skidaway Island, Georgia - 071407BT metaG (megahit assembly) | ecosystem: Environmental > Aquatic > Marine > Intertidal... | reverse complement strand
TTTATAGAGGTTTTCCTGTACCCAATTTATTATCAAGGTTTTTCTTAATATTAATATGGCCAATTGGATTAATTATATTTTTAAGGGCTTTGTTTGATTCAGATAACTAAATCGTACCAGAAATATATTTATTGTTATGAAAGATATAATACGTAAGGTACTCCAAGAAACTATTAAGGAAAAAGAATTGGATGAAAAAACGAGAACATTAAAAAATGCTCGTAAGGTTACATTATATCCAAAATCTGCTAAGAAATCAAATCCGTTAAGATTTAGACCTGAGCTCAGAGAAGATAAAGTAGAATATTCAAACAATTTATCACCAGTACAATTAAGTTATATTGAAAAAACAATCGATAAAACAGGTAAAGTAAATTGGGATAACTTAAAATTTATAGGTATTGATTGGTACAAAAATCATAGACAAATTTATAGATTACTAAGTAAAAGGATTGGTTCACGTGAAGATATCCAAAAAAAAGTTGATGACATATTACTCAATAAAATACATACTATTGATAATTGTGGTACTTACAACTTTAACTTTATAATTAACAATTATGATTTAGAACAAGATACTGATGGTGTTTATTATATAAATGAAATTGATTGTATAATAGACCACCAAAGTGGTACTGTAACACTAATTAATATATCTGATGAACCTATTTCATTTGAAGAATTAAATTCTAACGATGAATATGCGGATTTTTTATGGGAGTTAGGTTATGAAATGCAAGATTGTATTAAAGATGAATTAGGTGATATTTTAACAAAACATACAGGTGTTGAAATTGAAGATGTTGATGTTAGGGGAGGTAAAAAAGAATTATTTAACTAAAATGAACTTACAAGAAAACATATCAAGGATTAAAGAAATGATGGGACTTCTTACTGAAGAAGAGAAATCATATGAAAGTAAACCTATTGTGTTTATTGGTACTGCGGGTGCTGGTAAGTCCACCACTGCGAAATCGGTTGCTGAAACATTAGGTATTGAATATATTGATGTTGATGAAAGACTGGGAAGTACAGATTATGAAAAAGTATGTAAGGGTAAACCAAGTGACGCTTACGACAGATGTGTATTAAGTAAACTAATAGAGAAGTACGGCAATTCAAAAGTGGTATTAGATATTGGTGGAGGAACTGAAAAGAGTTATGATTTATTAACCCATCTACCAAATTTATTTATTTTAGGTGTTCCAACAAATCCTAATGATGATGAGCCATATCTTAACCTTTTAAAACAAAGTAGGATTGATAGGGCAACAAAAATGGGGGACCAAAAGTTGATTGATGCTGAAACAAATATGGATACATCCCATATCCAACAATCAATAGATTACATACGAAAATATTATGAAGGGAAACAATATATTTCCATTCTAAATGATTTAGGTAAAAGAAAAACACCTGAGGAATTAACTCAAGAAATTATATACAAACTTACGTAATGAACCTAAAAGAATCCATAAGAAGAATATTGAGGGAAGAATTAGAAAATTTTAATTCAGAAACCCCATACATTTATGATAACCCAAAATTAGTTCAGATGATTGAGAAAGTAATAGAACCTTCTTCGTTTATTTGTAGTTTTGTGACTTCCGCAATAAAAATGTTAGAGGGTGATAAAATTAAAGTATATGGGTTTAGTGCTATGGAAAACCCAGACGCAGAATATTTTGTTGAAGATTATGGTGATGATAGTGATGAAGGACATCATTTTGCGGTTATGAATGGTAGATACATAATAGACCCCTGGGTTTATGATAATTTTAATAGAAGTGTCTTTGATTTACAAAGTAAAGAAGATGAAGATATAATTAGGTACATATATGGTGATGTAAATAAATGGACTGATATCACAAATAGGGTGGATAATTTTAAACTATTGTTCCCAAAAACCTATAAAAAACTAATAGAGTTTTATAATAAAATAATATGAATCTACAAGAATCCATAAGAAGAATATTAAGGGAAGAATTAAATAAACCTTCAGAGAAAGAATTTGAAGAAGCGATAAATGATGTTAAGGTTATCATTCCTTTAATATCCCATAAGATTTTACATGATAAGAATATGGAACATAACGAAGAAAACATTACCAAACTAAATAAAATTCTACTCAAAAAAGTAAAAGAAGGAGACAATGACATTCTTGATGAAATGTGGGAACTCGCTGGCAATACTTTAATGAAAAACGCAATCAACATCATTACTTTCTACACAAAATGAACCTACAAGAAAACATATTAAGGATAAGAGAAATGATGGGCATTCTTAATGAAGAAGAAATGGTATTCTCAGATTCAATTGATTCTAAGCACAAAGAAAGAATTGATAGAATTCCAAATGGTATTTTTGCAGATTATGACTATGAATCTTTTAAAAATTTAGAACATCCTGAAAACATCAGTGATGAAGCCGAAGAAGAGTTAGAATTACTTGCCGACATTGACGTAGATGAACAATTTGTGGAAGATAAGGACGATGTGTATAAAACCTTCCAAAAATTCCTCAAATCAAAGGATTTGAGGTTTAATGAGGAATTGTTTGATAACATCTTAAAAGATGCTGGTGCGGTTATACTTGATATTAAGTACCACTACAATAGACCAAGACCATTTCAATTAAATAAGATATATGATATTGATATGAAAAATCAAATGATGGATTCAATGAAAAGTCCTTCATTTCCTTCAGGTCATTCAGCACAAGGTAGATTAATGGGTGAAATATTATCTTACTTTTATCCTGAATATAAAAAAGATTTTATAGAAATTGCTGATGATATATCATACTCAAGAAACATGGCTAAAGCTCACTTTCCATCAGACACTGAAGTTGGAAAAGAATTGGGCTATGATATGTTTAATTTTCTAAAAGATTCTGGATACCTTGATAGTATCAAAGACCAGTTGTAAATTTGTGTCCTATGGACATCATTCAGAGACTTAAAATAGAAAAACAACTTGAAATCTTAGACAATCTTACAGATATTGCTGCCGAACTTTATGGTGATTTGTTTGTTTGTGAGGATAAATTTTGGAATTCACCAACAGAAATCCAAATGAAAAAAGTTAATCAAGAACTTTATGAGTTAGGTTATAGAATTAAACCAACTCTCAAAGAAAAGGTTGCCGCCAAAATTATTATGAAAGAAAGGAAAAGAAAGTGATTTATATTCCTATTGTAGTTTTTCTAATATATTTTGTGATTACAGTAACTTATCACGTTCATGAGTATTCACTTAGACATCCTGATAAAGAAATTTCTAAGAAATGGAGAAAACTATTTCCTCCTGAAGATTTAGATGATGAAGATTAGTAGGTCCAAGTCCCTTGTAATTCCTCACCAACTTCTTCAGTATTCCAAGTAAACTCTAATGTAAGTTTGCCTTCATTTACATGAAAAACTAAAAAACCTGAAGAACCTTCATTGATTTCCCATCCACCAAAATTCCCTAAAATGTGGTAACAATCATTTTCGGCTTCATTAAATAATTGAAATCTATTGTCTTTAGAATCGTAACCTGTATCTTCAACATAACCAGAGTCACCACCACCTGAAAAATCAAAATGTACTGTATCAACAGCACCTTCTGCTTTGAATTTATCACACGATTCTTGAGCGACCATTTCTTCTTCATATGGTCCATCTTGACCATATACTGTGTAGTGGGCAAATACTTCTACAGTACGATTTTCAGGGTTAATTTTGATTTCGTAACGATAGACTTCAGAATCATCAATCTCTTGGTCTAAAGATGATGATATAGATTCCATAAAGTTATCAAGCTCTTTACTGATGTCTATTGGTAATGCAACTCTACCACCACTACAATATACGTAATTACCACCATTAACTTGATGATTGTATGCTTCGACATCAAAAGTTATTTCACAATCCATTTTTGAGAAAAAAGGATTTAATATATTCAATAAAGTTTTTAAGTTCTTAGTTACTTCCATAATAAATAAATATTAGTCTTCAATGTTTAATTCAGCGGTTCTTAACATCCACATAGGTTTTTCTCGTGAATGAAAAGCATCTATCCAATCTTTAGCTGATGGTATTGTATTAAAACAATCTTCTTTAACATGTTGTTCACCAACGTAACGAGTGTATACGGTCTTACCATCGCTATTTACAAATGATTTACCAAATATCTTTTCACATTCAAAGATTCCTTCAGAGTGATGTCTAAATGCTCTATGGTTTGAATGTCCAATCCATGATTTAGTTTCATCAAACCAATCGTGAATGAATTGATAATCCTCAGGTTTTCCACCAAACTTTTTTGCGGAGGATTTTGCATGAAGTAAAGGATGTGCCATAATTAAATTATAATGGTATTTATAATTAAATACACAAAAAATGTTTAAGTATATATCTGAAATATTATCTCAATTTTCGATAACTCAAAGAATTTTGGCTCTATTAATTGTTTTATCTTCAATTGTAATTATAACCGTTGGTCCATCATTAATTGATGCTAATACACAAGATTGTGAAGATTTAAGTGATAAAATAAAAAGACAAGATACTGAAATTATCACTTTAACTCAAGATGTTGATAATCTAAAACAACAGATAAGAAAAAATAGTCAAGAGTGTACAGATGAAATAATAAAACGTGAAAAAGAAATTATGGAAGAAATTGAGATTCTCAGAAATAGAATAAGAAGTATGGGGTCATATCATAGGGAATCCAATCCAATAAAGATTTATGATGGTCACGACACTATAGTAACATTACCATCACCTGTCATAATAGAAGACCCTCGTCCTGAGATGATGATGGATGGATTGAAAAACATCCAAAGAAAAATACAAATTGATTTGGACAAAAGGAGTAAATAAGTTTTACTATGTGATTTTATTATAGTCTTATTTATCTATTTTGTTTTTTACTTAATGGTTTATTATTGTAAAAAAATAAATAAAAACTAAAATAGAAAACAATGAAAAAACTATTATTAATGATTGCGGCAACAACACTATTATTTAGTTGCAACAACGAAAGTTCAAAACCTGAACAAGATGAACCAATTTTAGAAATCCATGAAGGTGCTTTTGCATTTTGTGGTGCTTCAGGTGCGGTTCCAACAGGTAGAAAAATTATTGTACAGGGTGTGGAGTATGACGAAGGTTGTGCTATTTGTCCTGTAATGACTGGTCCATCCATATCAAACTTAGCGATGTGGGGTAATGGTGGTACATGGGGAGAGTTTAATGTTAGAAACAACCCGCAAACACCTGATGGTACAGATAAAACCGTATGGTCATTCTTTTGGTATTATGATTCAACAACAGTTGTTCCACAATTTAATCCTGAAACAAAAGGTTGGGAACTATTACCACCAGTAAACCGTTCATTCATTGTAAATACAGATTCGGCACATCTTAGTGAAAGTAACATGTTTGCAATGCCAGGTCGTATTATCGATACATTAGACAATGGTATTATTTTAGCTGAATGTTATGGACCACTTAATGAAGCTGCGGTTCCATTACGTAAAGCTATTCCTGTAAAGTCGGGTATGAAATCAATTACTGCGGCTAAAGAAGGTGCACCCTATCCTGTTGGGACACCAATCCCAAACGGTAAATTAAATAGAAGTTCACAAGAGGGATGTTGTGAAGGTGAAGTACCACCAATAAATCAATATGAAGATAGATTATAAAAAACTATGAAAAAACTATTATTTGGATTGTTATCCATAGGACTATTGTTCACTTCATGTTCTACTGAAGAAGAGCAGGTGAGATATGTCAGAAAAAACGCACATTCAATTGAAGCTGAGGCGGACATTCAGGCTATGAACACAGCGTTCGAGATTATGAAACAAAAGGGTTGTGAAGACCCAACAAGTTGGTATTACCAAGCGGCAATCCACTGGGTTCCAACTAGAATCTACAACAATCAGTTATGTGCATCATACACAGATTGGACTGAATTAAAAATTGCGTGGGACGAATGTACACACTCACACAGCGGTGCTGAAGAGATTAACTTCTTGATTTGGCACAGAATGTATATTTGGCATTTGGAGAAGATTGTAAGAAAGACATCGGGTAAAGAAGACTTTGCTCTTCCTTATTGGGGATATACAAATTATGATAAGTTGGATAAAGTAATGCCACCAATGTGGAGAGACTCAACAAGTTATTTGTATGAAGAATCAAGATTAGATTCATTAAATGCTGGATATCCTATCAACGGTGCTGCATTGAGAATGTTGCAAGGTCAATACCCAAAGGTAATGGAAATTACTGATTATCAGACATTCAATAAGACTCTCGACCAATCTATTCACGGTGGTATGCACAACTACATTGGTTCAGGAAATGCTCACAATGAAGAGCACTATAACAAAATATCACAAAAAACATCTAAGACAGGTATGATGTCTGATGTTGCAACTGCAGGGTTTGACCCAATATTTTGGGCTCACCACTCTAACATCGATAGAATCTTCCAAAAGTGGTTGAATTCACCAAACGGACAGAAAGTTACCTTAGAACAATTACAGGATAATCCCTGGAAGTATGAGTTCTTTGATGAGAATGGAAAGTTGGTAAATTACAGTGCTGAAGAGGTATTGGCAATCATTTACAATATGGATTACGATTACGATGATGTTGTTGTTACTGAGAATTTAAAGGCAACCACAGCACAAATTGGCCCAAAGGAAGTTATCAGTACTGCAACACCAAATGTTTTTGTTTCAGAACAAACACAAAGTATCGGAACAATTGATAACAATGAAAATTATAATGGGGTAAAAGTATTGTTAGATATCTTTACAACATTCGAAAACCAACCAAGTGGTCTTTATGAGATTTATTTGAACCATCCTGAAGGTCAAGAATTTGAGGTAGATTCACCAACATTTCTTGGAGCTATAAGTTTCTTTGGTGCCAATCACGGTGACCCAAGAAACACAGAATGTTTAAAAGGATGTTGTAGTCCTGTAAGTGAAGATGGAAAATTAATGACAGTATTCACTTTCGAGGTTAACTCAACAGACACATATAATTTGACTATCCACAGAAGTGGTGGTCATGAAGATTTTGGTTTGAAGATTAATAAATTAACCCTAAGAGATTACAACTTGTAATAATAGTAAAAAGATTAGAACCCTCACAGAAATGTGGGGGTTTTTCTTTTTAATGTTTAATAATTAATGTAAATTAATGTATTTATACATATGAACTTAAGAGAAACTATAAGAAAAGTATTAAGGGAAGAGATAAGTGAGGCTTATTATAAACCAACTGAAAAGATTGACAATTTAATCAATGGTTGGTTAGATGAGCTTTTTTTGGGTTCTACAATGTATTACGATAAATTATATGAGTACAGACATGATTTTGTGTGGTGTAATAATGGGTTAGAAATTGCACATATAATTATGTATCTCGATAATAATGAAAATGTTTATCGTGATAAAAGACCAGCAACTGAAAGAAAGTTTAAAAAAGGTGACTTAATGATACCAAAAAGTATTATTGATGATTTAACCTTGTTTGTTCCTATTAGAAGAAATTACTTAAAATATAAGATAGAAGAATGGTTTGAGGATAATTTATTTCAAGGTATAAATGAAAAACTGAGTAGAAACGACATGCACATTGATGAAATTATTGAACACCCTAAAAAAGCTCAAGTATGTGTTCCGCCTGTAGAAAAACCTGAGGATGTTACACAGGATGAGATGATTGAATTTGTTTATAATACAACCGCATATAGAAAAGATGAGTTAATACAACGTGCAAAAGAAGAGCCAGGTTGGATTGAAAATTTATATTTAAGAAAACTTCGAGACGAGAAAATAGAAGAATTAAGAAATTAACATAAGACCCTCACAGAAATGTGGGGTTTTTATTTCATAAACCATGCCTGTATTTCTTCATCCACATTCATATTGTTAGATAGATAATCTTCAAATTCTTTTTCAAAGGCAGTAATTAAATCACTACCTTTACCACTAACATTAAATGAGACGCCGAAATGTGGTTTGCCGGCACCATGACGATGAGATTCAAAGCCAGGGTGAAACCATAAATTAATGAGTTTAACCGTAGGATTTTTTTCATACCCACGATATTCTTCGGGTATATAATCACTTTCAAAGAACATAGGAGTTAGGTATTCAATATCTTTAATATACTTTTCCAAATAACTTCCTTTTACTTTAGAGACAACAAAATCAGGTCTGTCGTTTAAACGAATATCATCAAAGGGAATATAAGTCATCGCCTCTTCAAATATGTCTTGTATGTTTTCAGTATACATAAGATTAGCATATTCAGAGTTATACTCAGGACTATTCTTCAAAAACTTATAAGGATAAACGATAACTGTTGGTGTATAACCAAAACGGTCTTTTACCAAATACATATCCAAGTCATAGACGGTTCTGACGAACTTATCCAAGAAATTGTTTCTTAAATGTATGTTTTCCTCTAAATTCACAATTATAAATATTATAATTTAGTTAGAATAATCAGTGTTTTTTAGGTTGAATCGGAGATAATCCCATTCCAGTATACACCATTTCACGAGCATAAAGACCCCTCGTATAAGTGTTTTGTGTTGCACTAGGATTTGCTACATCACCATACCAGTTATTAAACAAGTAATTAGCAGCATCAACACTTAAATCATCCTGACTATCTTTTAGAAGAGCACTGCTATTTATTTGATTTTCACCACCCTCACACAACAGTGTATAATACGGTTGAGGTGATTGAGCGTAATATTGATTTAGTACCTGTTGTTCTTGTTCTTGAGTTGGGTCACATTCACCACCACCAGCAATCGCTACTGTATTAATTTGAAAGTTTTGCAATAAGGTAAACCACACCACTTGGTCGGTACCATAGACAAGAATGTTAACAAGGTTTTGGAATCCCTCATCATCAGGACCAGGAATAACAACATTTGCCAAGTCTGACAATGAACCACTAACAGGAGTGGTACCAAAGGCGTTAACCACAGAACCACCATATACCACATCCCAATACTGTTCAACATTACTATGGAACATTTCCAAATCAGAATTAAATTGATAGTTCGTTAATTGGAATCGGTCCAAAAGAGAACTTGCGGTTCCCAATAAAGATGGAGGTGTTACGGTTGTATAGTTGGCAACCACAGCACAAGCAAAGGTTGCGGCAATAACTCCACCAGGGAATAGGTCACCCGCCATAAGGAAGGCACTATCCAATAGGTTTGCTCCCACATTAATACCAGGGTCGGTATCGTCATTCATAGACACAAGGGTAAATGCGTTTTCGATTCTCATATTGCCACCTTCTAAAAGGGCACTATTTAATGAGATAAGGTTCGCGAGGTTTGTTTGGACTTGCTGAATTTGTTCTGTTGTAGGTGTTGCCATAATATTTTAATTTAATAATAAATAGGGGGTTGGGGGTTAATCGTTCCCGGCATCAGAGTCATCATCCAATACGAATAAATTTACTTCCACATAGCTTGGTCCAAGATACTTCAAAACGTCTTTAATTTCCTTTTCAAGCTGACTATCAATACCGCTAAGTGGATTACCTGTATAGTTATCCATATTGTAATATACTTCGGGGTTAACAATAACACCCATAACGACTCCACTGAAACCATTGTCAAGATTAACTGTTTCAACCATATAGTCATGAATCAAGTCAGGGTAATTAGGAGTTACCAACAGATTCAAAAGGCTTTTAACCATCTCGGATGTTATTATATTTTTCATATATTAATAAATATAATATTTATAATAATATTATAACCACAATGAACAATCAATCTGAAAAAGTAAAAGGAGCGGAGAAGGTATTTAACATGATTCTTCCAACAATATATCCAATGATAACAAAGGTGGAGATAGAAAGAATGCCCAAATTATTTAGAATGGGTAATCCCGATTATACGGTGGCAATATATACTGACCTACCAAGTACAATAACAGATGAAGATTACTGGGATAATGAGTATTGGTTTAAAGATGGTGGAAGTGATGGTATATTATTAGATTATCATTACATGAATGATGTTATTATTCCACAGCTATTAAAATATGTGGGGATGGACGATATGAACTTTTCAAGAAATGTGGAGTTGTACAATGTGGATGGAGGACACATTCTAAGTACCAAATGACGTATATTCACGAAATAAAACAAACACTGTGGGTTAACACTCCACACGGAAAAGGACAAGCATTATTCATTGTAGATTACGGTCCTCACCAAAATACCATATGGGTTGTTACCCTAAAAGATGATGGTAAAGTAAAACATTACGATTCAAATCAAATCAGTGTGGAAGTAAATCACACCATAGATTTCAACAAAGAAGATAAGTAATTCAATACATTCACTCATTCAAAAAGGGGACTCCGAAACGGGTCCCTTTTTTCATTCACAAATGTATTAAATTATTTGTGAGAACAGAATAAAAACAATATATTAGCACAATGAATAAAGAGTATGTGTATTTGGGTCAGATGTATGACGTTCTTGGTCGTGAGTTAAACAACACGGACAAGAAGATAGGATTTTCAGAAGTACCTTTAACTCGTCAGAATAGTCTTAACAGAACAAAATCTCCGATAGGATATGAGATTGTATTGTTATTCGAGGTGGACAATATGAGAAAGGTAGAAAAGATGTTACACGCAATCTTAGACAGTCGTAGAGTATATGGTGAATGGTTCTCTGATGATGAAGATACATTAACGGGGGAATTTAATAACTTTATGATTACTTATGGAGCCACACCTGTACATATAGAAGAACTTAAACCTGAAACAACGGGGGAAGTAGACAATAGACTAAAAGATTTGGCAGCCAAATTAAATGAAGATACTGTT
>Ga0181585_10005572_pt1 | contig 10881 bp, 7 predicted proteins | sample 071ome_29_FD_132469 | JGI IMG/M metagenome (GOLD analysis project Ga0181585, IMG submission 132469) | Coastal salt marsh microbial communities from the Groves Creek Marsh, Skidaway Island, Georgia - 071407BT metaG (megahit assembly) | ecosystem: Environmental > Aquatic > Marine > Intertidal zone... | reverse complement strand
TGCTTGCTGGAGACCGAACGGTTATTGTCCCGTTCCAGGTTGTAGACTTCGGGTTTGTGAATGAACCTCAGGAAATTGAACTCGTCCTCTTCCGGAACTTCCATCACTTCCATCGTTTCTGAGTCGGGCTGGACGTATTCGACGGTTTCCCTCCATTTAAAGTTTGCATCATTGAAGCGGTTGGTTTTAAGCCACTCCTCCACCTCTTCCTTGGTGCCTTCCACATAAATTTCCTTTTTCAGCACCACCACCTGTTTTTTTTCTACGATGCTAATCTTTGCCATGGGCTTCCTGCCATTGGAGGTTTAAAAAATCCGACGCCCATGGTTTACCAAGACTCCGGGTGCAGAGCAAGACTGTATCGAGATTTTTTCATTATCGACTCACCTCGATGATCAACCGTCTCTTTGTTTTTTCCATCGGTCTGGCTGCTTGAACTGGATAAAGCATTGTTTAAATTAGGAATTATTTTTCCAGGTTACAATTCTCTGAGTCGCTTCTGAGCAAAATCCATGGAAAAAAACCAGAGTCCATGATTTAAACTCAAAGATGAAGATCCTGGTCATGAGTTTATCTTATTGACAGAAATTGGAATCATTGGGTTGGAGGGGAAATGACGATTCCTCGAAGAGAGAACTAACTAAGACCTAATAGTTGTTTCCTCCTTTCTGCCCAAGTTCGAATGAGATTGTCCACTGCTAAACCGATAAAGGCGACGCAGAGGCCGAGAATCAATCCTTTTCCTCCTCCTTTTAGATCAGACAGGGCTTTCATTATATATTGCCCCAAATCTTCAGTTCCAATAAATGCCCCGATGATCACCATGAACAAAGCAAAGACTACAGTCTGATTGAGCCCGAGCATGATATGGGGAAATGCCAGAGGAAATTCTATTTTCAATAATCTTTGAATGCGGGTTACTCCGGACATCGAACCCGCATCATGAAGTGCTGAAGGGACACTTCTTAGGCCTTCGACCGTATACCGGGTCGCGGGAATCGTAGCGTAAATTATCACCGCAATAAGGACTGAAGTGTCTGTGACTCCAAAAAGCATCATCACAGGGATTAAATAAACAAATGAAGGGAAGGTCTGGAAAATATCACATACCGATAAAACGAATTTGGATGAAAATTTGTTTTGAGCGCAGAGGGTTCCGACGAGAAGTCCTAATATTCCGGAAGCAATCACACCAAAGGTGGCCATATAGGCCGTTACCAACGCGCGATCCCACCATGGACTCAGTGCAATAAATAAGATAAATGCTCCCACCACCAAAGCCGATCTGAGACCTCCTATGATGTAGCCTACGCCCATCACCAGGACGAAGGTGGCGACAACAGGCATCCTGAGATAGATCGCACGCATCGGCTGAAGTACTTCTACAATCAGCCAGGTATTAAAAATTTTTAAAGTGTAAAAAAATGTATCCCAAATCCAATCCACCCCGGCATTCCAGAATTCTTCAGTCGATATCCCCTTATTGTGAGGAACCATAAAGAGGTAATTGAAACCTTCTTTGAAAAAGAAAGATCCTATGTATGAAAGCAGATATCCGATAAAAACGAATCCCACAAATAACATTGCAAATTTGTTGCGCTGAAAAAAAGTGAGATTGGCAAAGTAATCCGTTTGTTTATAGGCCCAGGCCAAAGATATTTTATCCAACAAAACAGCCAGTAAAGTTATGCAAATACCTGCTTCCAATGCTAAGCCGATTCTAAGTTGATTGAGTGCCAATAAAAGATTCCAACCCAATCCTTTAGCACCGATGAAGGATGCAATGACAGCCATCGCTAAACACTGCATGATCACCTGGTTCACCCCTATTAAAATATCTTTTCTGGCCGTAGGAATTAAGACTCGAAATAAAAGCTGAAATTCATTACATCCATTCATTTTCCCAGCTTCAATCACCTCAGGAGGAACTTTTCTAAGCCCTAAAAGCGTTAAACGAACCATCGGAGGAGTCGCAAATATAATGGTCGCAATTGCCCCTGCATGATCCCCAATGCCAAAAAGTACCGTGATCGGAACCAGGTAGGCATAATGAGGCATGGTCTGCATCACATTCAGAACAGGATTAAGCGTTGCCTCAATCCATTTGTTTTTATAAGCCCAGATTCCTAAAAAAAGACCGAGAAAAATTGATATCGGTGCGGCAACCATGACAAAGGACAAAGTCTGCATCGATGGTTTCCATTGTCCGAAGATCGAAATATAAATCATGGTAAATGCAGCAAAAACAGCTAAGCCTTTACCGGAGAGTTTATAGCTAATGAGAATGACAGCGGCGGCAACGATGGTCCATGGAAGACCGGGAAGTTCCGCCCAGGGATTTTCATCGATCCAATCCCAACTGGTGAATGCGACAATGGTCTCGATTCCACCAATGAGAATTTCACGAATGGCCTCAATTAAAAACAGCGTAAAGGCTGAGACCATCCTGGTTATTTGGAGAATCAGTGGACGCGTCTCAAACTCCTCGATTTCAGCATCCCAAAATTCCATCGGCATCCAGTCATTCAATAAGAAAAACATGGAGTCGTTGACCCAAACCGGAAGCCAGGCTAGGAAAGGAGGCAATCTCCAAAGAGCATCATAGGCAATGTATCTGATTTCGATTCCCGCAAAACTGTAGGATACCTGGTTGGGATCTTTAACATGCTCGGCCTGCGCACGAATGAACTTGTATCCTTCAGGAACCTCTATCGCAAAACATAGAGAAAAGAATACGATCAGCAAAAAAAACCACTGAATTAATTTGGGGTATTTCCGGATGAGATCCATTTAATTCACTGATGTTGTTTTTATATTCTTACCCGATTGTATGAAATCATTAAATCGCCTAATCAATTTTTCAGGTTTGCTTCCCAAATAAGACATTGATCACATGGGAAGCATGTAAAGTTCCCACAACATTGTTATTTTCATCAACCACTGAAATTGGTTTCTTTTCGTTCAGGACGGCTTCTGCAACGGTTTCAATGATCGCATCTTTGTTGATTTTAATATCCGCCACTTCTTCTGCTTCGTCGACCTGATCCATCACCGATTCAATCTTAAGTACTTTCTCTCGGGGAACTTCTTCCGTAAATTTTCTTACGTATTCTGTAGCTGGATTGAGAACGATGTTGGCAGGGGTGTCCAGTTGTTCAATGATTCCGTCTTTCATGATGGCAATGCGGTCTGCAAGACGAAGGGCTTCATCAAAATCATGGGTTACAAACAATATGGTTTTACTCAGGGCGCTTTGAAGTTTTAAGAATTCATCCTGCATTTCTTTGCGGATCAGAGGGTCCAGGGCGGAAAAAGGTTCATCCAGGAACCAGATATCCGGTTCAACGGCTAAAGATCGGGCAATTCCCACTCTTTGCTGTTGTCCTCCCGACAATTCTCTTGGGAAATAATTTTCTCTTCCATCAAGACTGACCAGCCTGACCATTTCCATCGCCTTTGAAATGCTGTCATTGGTACTTACCCCCTTGATTTGAAGTGGAAATGCAATGTTTTCCAGCACTGTTTTGTGAGGAAGAAGGGCAAAACTTTGAAAAACCATCCCCATTTTATTTCTTCTTAACTCGATCAGTTCTTTATTGTTCAAAGTCAATAAATCCTGACCTTCAATAAAGATCCTTCCTGCGGTAGCTTCTGTTAATCTGGAGATGCATCTGAGCAAAGTAGATTTGCCTGAACCTGACAAACCCATCACCACCAACATTTCTCCTTTAGAAACCTCAAAAGAAGCATCGTTCACACCTACGATGCAGCCCGCTTTCTGAAATGCAGCAGCGTCCACGTTTCCGCTATTGTTTTGGAGCATTCTTTTCGCATTTGCTCCAAAGATTTTGTACACAGATTCACATTTGATGACTTGATCAGATGACATAACAATGGTTCCGATTAAAATAAGTACTGAATAAAAACGTCCGCAAAAAAATAAGGGTGTTTTTCATAAATGCGAAAACAACAAAAAATTGATTGGTAAACAAACTAATAGTTTTTTATGAAATAGACCCTGGTATCGATACTGGTCTTTAGAAAACCTTTGGCTTGTCCTGATATTTTTATTGAATGTTCTTTGCCGTCGACAACTCCATTCAGGGTGTAACCCGCATAACATGCTTCCGCATCGTTTTCCCATTTGACAAAACTTTCAACGACCAGATTTCCGTTATTCATATAAACCTGTTGCGCCAGTTTGTTGGTTATGTTTGCACCCATAACTGCTCGCTGAGTCACGATTTTTGTGTTTTTACAAACGGCTTCGTATTCTTTTTTTGATAATTTGTGACCTTCCTGACTTTCGAAAAAATTCAACCTGCCTTTTGGAAGTGTAGAAATCATCTTTTCATTTTCTTCAACCACAGCGTTTTTTTTTGCAAGATTTTCATCCAGCCCAAAAAACAGGTCAATCACATTAAAAATAAAAATAATGGCAACCGTTAAGAAAACCAGGCCAGATATTTGTCTTATTGCGTCCGATTTCTGATTATGTTTTTGGGCAATTTCAACTTCCATATCCCAACTAATTTGAGTTGATTAGTTTCCCTTTTTCCCAAATTCCTTTTTTTACCGAACCATCGGCATGGGTCAAAGATCCCTGACCATGCCGGTTACCATTTTGAAATTCCCCAATGTACTGATCTCCATTGGCCCAGGTAAAAGTGCCATTCCCATGCATATTGTCATCCTTCCATTCACCGACATAAGTAGCTCCATCAGGAAAGGTCAAGGTTCCCGAACCATGCCATTTACTTTCCTTAAATTCTCCAACGTATTTGTATCCGTTGGGCCAGGTCACGGTTCCTTTTCCATGTTTTTTACTGTCAAGCCATTCACCGACATAAGTCGTCAAATCGGTATAGGTCCAGGTTCCAGTTCCGTTATTGCAATCTCCTTCTGTGCATCCAGTTGAACGGGAATGTCCGATTTGAAATTGTAAAAGAAAAGCAAAAACCAGAAGAAACAATCGATGCATTTTCAAAATATAAAAGTTCTCTATTAAAAAAACAAAACCCCCTCCAGGAAAATCCCGAAGGGGGTTAAGCAAGTGTAACCCCCCAAAGCCATTAACGGGGAGTTATAGGATTTAATATTCCTGATTAATTAGTCCAAGGCTTCCAGACAGCCTCATTGTCAGCAAGCCATTTTTTCGCTGCATCTTGATGAGTCATTTTATCTTCATCAACCAATGCTGCCATGGCACCAATCTGACTTGTTGTGAATGACAACTTCTTGAAGATCCTTGCTGCATGGGGATGCGTCTTGGGGAATTTTTCATTCACGGCCTTTTTCAGGTAACCGTCTGGAGATCCGCATTTCCCATCTCCTCCATCAACCGGTCTGCAACCATCATAGTACGGAGGAAACTTGATGAAAGTAAAACCTGCGCCGTCAGTAAAGTTAGGAGTCCAGTTGAAGATGATGGTCCCTCGACCTTCCTTCTTTGCAGCTTTTAATTCTGCCCAGAGTGCATCAGCACCACCTGCAAACTTTACGGTCCACAAGTCACTCAATCCGAGTGCCTCAAGTCTTTGTGGAATCAAATCCTGGTGCCAGTCCTGCGGCCCCTCGAGCCATCGTCCCTTTCCACCGGAATCTGGAGTGACGAAATTTTTTGCACAATCAGGATTTTTGAGTGCTTCCCAATTAGGTAACCCGGGGCATAGACCTGATTCTGCAACCCAATTCGGATAACCCATGTCTTCCAGGGTCCTTGCTTCATGGTCACCCCAATCCAGCAACCCCCCCTTATCTCTCGCGGCATTGAATGATGCTCCGAAGGCCGATTGCCATACCTCGTGGGAAATGGTCACATCGCCAAGGCGTATTGACTCATAGACTGCCTGAGAGTTTGCAGGAGTATAAGCTACTCTATTACCAATGCTTTCAAAAATTCCGCCGATAACATAGGCCATCACAACTTGGCTCGACCAATTATGAACGGGAATAATTATTGGTCTGCTACTGTCTTTAGCATGAACATTCATACCAAACAACATCATTCCTAATGCAATCGCGATTGCACCAAGGGTCCATTTTTTCACCATATAAAGTCCTCTTAATTTAAAGTTGACTATCAATTCATTGCTGAGAACCATTCTCAGCATTCTGATCAATTTCAGAAGTAGCACGAAAATACTGAATTAAACTTACTTGTCAAGTTATTATGAATTCTAAATATCTTGATTTACTTAAAAATATGATGGACAAAAGGTTTGAAAACTGAATTTCAGAAAAGATAAAGAAGAGTATTTTGGCCCCTCAATTCAACGTAACCCAACCATTTGAACCTGGTCTTTGGCAGCTTAAGCAGAACCGGGAACGTTACCGGGTTCCTGCAAATGGTTCCATCTTGGTTGAACTTAATCCGGGAGACCAACTGGTCCTCCAGGATCCGGAAGGAGGGCAGCCTGCAGAAATCATTTCATTTGACCAAAGCGGGAAAAGCAATTTAGGAATTTTCGGAAAATCGGAAAGTAAATCCGCAAAGGGTCTTCATGACATCCTGGAATCAGGGACACAAAGTTCTGCCAGATTGAAACTTGAATTGGAGAAAAGATTTTTTGACTGGTCGAAAGCCAACGCGATTGGATGCTTTTCCATTGAAACTCCTCCCGGTGAAGAAGAAAGCTTTGAGATTCCGGAAAAAACAGCGTGTTTGATTTCCGCTCCCGGAAAAAACATGAGTGTTGAAGGAGAAATTTTCCCTCCCACCGATTTGAGGGTTTTTATCGAGCGGGTCACCCCCCCTGAAGAATCAGAAGAGTTCTTACCCGAACCCTTAGCCGATCCGAGAATCGATTTAAGAGTCAATAAATGTACTGCAGAAGCATTCCTGGTAAAAGCTGGTGAGTTCATCCAGGTGATTGATGTCATGGGTCGTGAATGTTCTGATTTTCAGGCGTTTGATCAAAGACAATTAGACAAGGGGGTTGAACGGGGAATCGATGTCACCACCACCCGTACTTTGATGGGGTTAGGATATCCGGGGCCCGGGCTCTCGTCCAAATATTATGATGTGGACATGCAGCCGCTGGTCGAAGTCCTCCAGGACACGGTCGGCAGGCATGACACCTTCGGGCTGGCCTGTGCAGCAAAATATTACGAAGACATGGGCTATTTCGGCCATGCAAACTGTTCCGACAACTTCAACCATGCGCTGACTCCCCATGGAATCCAGCCTCGAAAAGGCTGGGCTGCAGCCAATTTTTTCTTCAATACGGGTATTGACGATCACAATATCTTATTCAGCGACGAACCCTGGTCAAGGCCTGGGGATTATGTTTTGATGCAAGCCTTAACCGATCTGGTCTGTGTCTCTTCCGCATGCCCGGATGACACGAGCCCGGCCAATGCCTGGAATCCCACGGACATTCATGTGAGGGTCTATCCCGGCAGCAACTCCTTCACCAAAGCCATCGCAACGAGAATGACTCCGGACGCAGACGCGAAAATGACTCAGGGAACGGCCTTTCATCCCCGAACGGAAGCCTTGACGCGCAATTTTACGGAATATCGGGGATATTGGCTGCCCACCTGTTATCGGAACAACGGCCCCATCGAGGAATATTATGCCTGCCGTGAAAAAGCCATTGTCACTGATCTTTCACCGTTGAGGAAATTCGAAGTCCTCGGTCCAGATGCGGAAGCCCTGATGCAGTGGACATTGACACGGAATGTGAGAAAACTTGCTGTGGGACAAGTGGTGTATTCCGCAATGTGCTATCCCCATGGAGGGATGATGGATGACGGCACGCTGCTCCGTTTGGGAAAAGATAATTTCCGCTGGATTGGAGGGGATGACTACGGTGGCGTCTGGCTCAGAGAAGAGGCAAAACGACTGGGTTACAAGGTTTGGGTTAAATCATCGACGGATCAACTGCACAATATTGCCGTTCAAGGCCCGAAAAGCAGAGAAATCCTGAAAGAGATCCTTTGGACACCCCCCACTCAACCCACCATTGAAGAAGTCGGTTGGTTCCGATTTACCATCGGAAGAATCGGTGATCAACATGGAATCCCAATCATGATTTCCAGAACCGGTTATACCGGTGAACTAGGATTTGAAGTCTGGTGCCACCCTCAGGATGCGTTATCGGTTTGGGATGCCATCTGGGAAGCAGGTCAACCCCACGGACTCATGCCTCTTGGCTTGGATGCATTGGACATGGTCCGTATCGAAGCAGGTTTGGTTTTTGCGGGATATGAATTCTGTGACCAAACCGACCCCTTTGAAGCAGGGATCGGCTTCACCGTCCCGTTGAAAACAAAAGAGGATGATTTTGTTGGAAAATCAACACTGATCAATCGTAAAGCAAATCCACAGAGAAAACTGGTCGGTCTTGAACTGCAGGGCAATGAACCCGGGGCTCATGGAGATTGTGTCCACCTCGGAAGGGCCCAGGTTGGAATCATCACCAGTGGCATGTTATCTCCAATTCTCCGGAAAAACATCGCACTCTGCAGAATGGATATCGCTTACTCGGAAAACGGTACTGAAGTGGAAGTTGGGAAACTGGACGGTCACCAGAAAAGAATCCCGGCAACCGTTGTCCCCTTTCCCTTCTATGATCCAGAGAAGACAAGGGTACGTGCATGATTAATTTCGTTTCATCATGGATAGCAGGGAAAATCCAAAACCCATAAGGGCAACACGGTTTTGAGTCAAAAGACTCTCAAACCACAGATCATACCGACTCCCCTGCACTCAAGTCGGTATTCTTGATAAAGGAAGGCAATGACAGACTTAGAACAATATGTTGAACAACCTGGCCGTGATGAACTGATTAAACAGGTTCGTTCAAAAATCAACGAACTTGGCATCACTTATATTTATTACCAGTTCATATCGGTAACAGGGCGAATCGTTGGAAAAGGGATTCCCGCAGATCATTGGGAACGGACCGCTATGAAGGGCTTCCAACTGGTTTACGGATCTACAGCAAACCTGTTCATCGACCGTCATGGGGATTACATCGGTTATGGTCCTGAGGCCATGGAACTGGTTGGGATTCCCGATCCTGAAACTTTCTGTCAGCTTCCCTGGGACAAAAGGGTCGCACGTGTGTTCTGTGTCTGCTTCCGAAACCGTGAAGAACGAGTCAATCCTGGAGCAGCCCTGACCGCAGACTGTCGTGGCAACCTGAAACGCTTCCACAATGAATTCAAGGACAAATACAACCTTGATTTCCGTGTTGGAACCGAACCAGAAATGATGTGGCTGAAAAGAGGGGAAGACGGGAAGCCGGATGGAGGATTTTCAGAACCCTACTGTTACCATATCGATCAGTTCGAATCCCTGCGCCCCGTCTTTATGCGGGTCATCGAATACTGCCATGCCATGGGACTCGATATGATCCAGGGAGATCATGAGGATGCCCCTGGTCAGCTTGAATTGAACTGGACCTTTGATGATGTGGTTCGCAACGCTGACCGTCTCTCGACTTATCGCCAGATATGTTCACAGGTCGCAAGGGAGAACAATCTGATCGCCTGTTTCATGACCAAACCTTTTATGGGGGTCTCCGCATCAGGTTGTCACACCAACATCTCCCTTTGGAGAGGGGGTGAGGAAGGAGTCAACAAGCTCCACAACGATACACTTCCAGGCATGGAAGGAGTCTTCACCTACCGGACCGGAGGAGAAAACACCTTCATGCCGGACACGGACGATCCCCAGCTTCCCGGGAAAGTTGGATTACAGTGTGTTGGCGGAATCGTCAAGCATCTCGGAGCTCTCACCGCGATTGGATGCTCCACCGTAAATTCATACCGGCGTCTTTGGGATACCGGCTTCTGGGCTCCGGTGTTTGCCGACTGGGGTTTTCAAAACCGGACAACCGGACTCCGAATTTCCGCACCTGGAAGATTCGAATACCGTGCGGTCGATTCGATGGTCAACCCCTATCTGCTTGGTGGAGCACTGCTGAAGGCGTTTGAGGACGGTATTGATAACGATATCGATCCCGGACAACCGGAAAACAGGAATATCTATCAGGCAATGGAAGCAGGAAAACAGGTTAAAAAGCTGCCGATGTCCCTTGGAGAGGCTCTTGACCGGTTGGCAAATGACGATGTCATTAAGTCATCCATGCCTGACGAAATGTATAAAGTCTTTCAATGGTACAAGAATGATGAGTGGGAAAGGTTCATGCACACGGTGACCGATTGGGATCTGGAAACCTATCTGGACTGCCTCCCCTAAACACATTATAGTCATGCGCCATCAATAAAAGATGGCGCCATAATAAACAACTTAACTTGAAGAGAAAACATGTGCGGTATTGCAGGAATCATCCATAGGGGCAACCCAGGCGGCATCGGCAAGGAAATGACATCCATGCTTCAGTCGCTGAAACACCGGGGACCAGACTCGACCGGGTTTGCGATGTACGGGGTCCCCTCTGAAAACGAAATGGTAATGCGTTTCAAGGTTGCTGAACAGGAAGACCTCAACTCGGGTTTTGAAATTCATCAGCAGATCAAAGATCGAAAAGCATTAGTTGATTCACGTTTGAAGGAAATGGGAGCAACCATTTTAAACCAACAGATAGTCACAGAATACGCCTATCGGTATACCCTGAACCATTCAGGAGACATGCGAAAACTGGCTGATTATGTCGAAGATATCGAAGGCGCAGAAATTCTATCCCTTGGAACAGCCCTGGAACTTGTCAAAGATCTTGGCGATGCCACCGTGGTATCTGGACAATACGATTTAGGAGGCTTCATGGGCATCCATGCGATTGGACACACACGGATGGCGACAGAATCCGATGTGGACATCCGCTCCGCTCATCCGTACTGGGCCTATCCATTCAAAGACATCGCAGTCGTCCATAACGGACAGTTGACTAATTACTGGAACTGGAGACG
>Ga0181585_10005558_pt1 | contig 10892 bp, 14 predicted proteins | sample 071ome_29_FD_132469 | JGI IMG/M metagenome (GOLD analysis project Ga0181585, IMG submission 132469) | Coastal salt marsh microbial communities from the Groves Creek Marsh, Skidaway Island, Georgia - 071407BT metaG (megahit assembly) | ecosystem: Environmental > Aquatic > Marine > Intertidal... | reverse complement strand
GTACGTTTGTTATGCTCAAGCCAGACGCAGTACAACGCGGTCTTATTGGCGATATTATCAAGCGTTTCGAAGCAACGGGACTTAAGTGCTCAGCAATGAAAATGTTCAATGCTGATGAAAAGCGACTTTTTGAGCACTACAACAAGGATGATGCGTGGTTTATGAAGAAAGGAACAGGAATTGTTGAAAGTCTTGAGAAGCAAGGACTACCAGTAGAAAAAGAAGCGATTGAGTATGGAAAGGATATTATTCGAGCCAATGCAAAGTTTATGATGTCTGCGCCAGTAGTTGCAATGGTGTGGGAAGGAAACCAAGCTGCAGCCGTAATTAAGAAGGTTGTTGGTTCCACAGAGCCGTCTACCTCAGATGTAGGAACGGTTCGTGGTGACTACACGGTAGACTCGTATGAGCACGCAGCTGTTGAAGACAGGGCAGTACGAAACCTTATTCATTGTACAGATCCAGAAGACGGAGAAGAGGAAGCTGAAAGAGAAATTGCACTTTGGATGGAGGATGACGAAATCATGAATTACGCTACTGCACAAGAACGGATTATGTATGATGTAAACTTTGATGGAGTACCTGAATAGACTGCAAATTGGGCAATAATTCAAGTTGTTCACAATTGTAAAAATCACAGCGGTTGCACCGCTGTGATTTTTGTTATACTAAGGAAGAGCAATGGTACGCATGTATCTGCTTAAAGCATATTAAGGGAGCTTGTAGTCACGAATACGGATGAGAACCCGACGCGACGGGATTTCACGAGTGTTCGGAAAAGGCACCCACCTGGATTTAATTCAGGTCGCATGCTCCATTGCTCAATCAAGAATGCGTGGGAAACCACGTTTTTTTGTTTGTCTAATTGGTATAATGTAGGTATGTCACGCATTTCATTTTACGGTGGTGTCGGTATGGTAACGGGAGCAAACTTTATGCTCGATACAGGAGATGCTAAGACGCTCGTCGACTGCGGTCTCATTCAAGGAGACCGTTTTGCTATGGAGGCAAACGCAGACCCGTTTTCCTATGACCCCAAAGAGGTTGATACACTGGTAGTTACCCACGCACATGCAGACCACATAGGCAGAATTCCAAAACTTGTTGGAGACGGTTTTAAAGGAACCATTTATTCTACAACTGCCACAAAGGAGCTTGCTGCAACAATGTTTCGTGATGCGTACAAGGTGATGGTATATGAGACAGAGAAGTATGGCACACCCCGCATTTATGAAGAAAAAGATATCGATACCGCTCTTTCGATGTGGAAGGTGCATGAGTATCATGAACCGTTTGAAATCTCTGGTGGCATAACGGTTACCTTTACAGACGCAGGACATATTATGGGTTCGGCAATGGTTACGCTTGAGAGAAATGGTAAAAAGTTTCTTTTTACGGGAGACATTGGAAATGTGCCACAACCACTCCTTAACCCACCTGAAGTCGTGAAAGATTATGACTACCTACTCATTGAAAGTGTGTATGGAGATAGGGAGCATGAAGAAGTTGAAGAGCGTTCCGCACTCCTTCGTTCATATGTTGAAGAGACAACGCGGAAGGGCGGCACGCTTATCATTCCTGCGTTCTCTCTTGAGCGAACGCAGGCGATGCTTTTTGAACTAAACAATTTCTTTACTAATCAAGGAGTAAAACCAATTCCTGTTTTCTTAGACTCACCACTTGCTATCTCAGTAACTGAAATTTATCGGAACTTCACACACTACTTAAAAGATGAAGTCCAAGAGCAAATAAAGAATGGTGATGATATTTTCAATTTTCCTGGACTTGAATTTACACGCACCGTAAAAGATTCATCTGAAATTGGTAAAACACGGGGTGCAAAAATTATTATTGCAGGAAGTGGTATGAGCCATGGTGGACGCATCCTTGAGCATGAAAAACATTACCTTGAGGACAAGAACACAACACTCCTTCTTGTTGGATATCAAGCAGTAGGAAGCCTCGGGAGACTCCTTAATGACGGAGCTAAGCGAGTACGCATTCTTGATAAGGAAGTCCGTGTAAAGGCCAAAATTGCCCGAATTAGGGGGTATTCAGGACATGCAGACCGAAACCAACTACTCGATTTGGTCTCAAAAGGATGTGATAAAGCGAAGAAGGTGTTTGTGTGTATGGGGGAGGAGCGTTCAGCACTTTTCTTTGTGCAAAGACTTCGCGATTATTTAGGACTTGACGCTGTTGCACCTGATGTTAACGAGGATATCGAGATTGATTTTTAAGTGAGATAAGGAACGGCAGTGACTATATCAATACTTACTCAGAGGCTTGTAGGATTTTTTCGACCTCCTCAGGAGAAAAAACCACAAGCCACTGCATAAATAAAAAAACCGGCGCCTAGGGCGCCGGTTTTTTTGATGGTTTATTTAGTCTTCTCGATAATTCGAGCGAATGATTCAGGGTGATTTGCAGCAATCTCAGAGAGCATCTTTCGGTTGAGGAGAATTTCCTTATCTTTAAGAGTCTTCATGAACGTGCTGTACTTGAGGCCAGCTGCTTTAAGTGCTGCATTGAGTCGTACTGTCCAAAGTTGCCTAAAGACATTTTTCTTTTGACGACGGTGCGCAAATGCATAGGTATATGCATGAAACATCGCTTCACGTGCTTGGCGCTTTTTCTTTGAGCGACCAAATCGGTAGCCCTTTACTTCTGAGAGAATTTCTTTTCGGCGCTTGTTTGCTCGTACGCCTCCTTTTACTCGTGCCATGGTTGATGTGTTAAATAATCAAATTTGTTGCTAATAATAGTTGTGGGACTAGGCTCCAGATTTTGGAAGAAACCGTCTTGTAATCCGCTTTGAAAGTGAAAGTGACTGTGTTCGCTTACGACTTTGTCGCTGTGTACCAGTTTCACGTGCATTAAAGTGGTTTTGACCAGCTTTGCGTGCTTTAAGCTTACCGTTCTTGGTCACTTTAATTCTTTTTGTAAATGATTTATTTGTTTTCATAATATTGTATACATTCAGTGTACCTCCTTATTCTTTCTTGCCTCCTTTTGTGGACGCGCGCTCGATAGTGGTACTGAAGCCCTTTGGACTCTTCTTAATTTCGTCGGCTATTTTATACTCTGCGGGGATTATTTTCAAGAACCGTTCGAGACGTTCTTTAAGGAACGCTGGTTCCATGTATTTGTAACGACCCCATAGAAACAAGTCAATCTTCACTCGGTGACCTTCCTCAAGCCACTCTGATACTCGCTTTGCTTTGAGGTTTAGGTCGTGGTCACCTGTGCCAATCTTCACTTGCACGCTTTTTGTTTCAGTGACGTGAGATTTAGCCTTTACTTCTTTAGCTTTTTTCTTGAGTTCATATTGATACTTACCATAATCCATTATCTTAGCGACAGGTGGATTGGCGTTCGGGGAAATCTCAATTAAGTCGAGATCTGCTTCATCAGCCAATTTCTGAGCTTCTTTTGTAGTTATGACGCCAACATTTTCACCAAGGGCACCAATAACACGAAGCTCCTTCGCCTTTATAGATTGATTGATTAAGATACGTTCTGATTTCAAGGTTGTTTTACACTAAATTGGTCTCTGACCGTTATTTCTAGCCACCTTCTTTCTAAGACTAAAAAACTAGCTGAACTCAAAAAGGGGTAGCAATAAAGAGAGCAAAGCTCTCTCTAGATACAAAAAATGTACCATAGGATACCTAAAAAAGCAATATTTCTAGGCCAATTACCCAACTAACCACGAATTAAGCGCATAGAGTGCTATAAATAGCGCGATTGCAATTAAAACAGCTTTCATGCCCGCATTTTAGCATGTTTTATAGGCTACATGACTTCAAAATATGGTGGTATACTACACACAACAAATTACCTATGCCTAAAAGTAGTGCGCCAAAAAAAGTAATTTCTGAAAATCGCGAAAGTTCAATCAAGTTTTACGTGGGACTTTTAGGCATGACTGTACTTGTAGTGATTGGTGCGGTGCTTCTTGGAAAGTCTGATCAAGGTGAAATTGATGTGAATGCAGCAATCATAAACTCAAATCAAACGATGAAAGAGTCTGGAGAACCAGTCGAAGAAGTAAATACAATACCAAAACGACTTCGCGATCTTCCAAACGGAGGTCTTGTCCCATCAAATACCCCTGTGGAAGAGACGCCGACTCAAACAGAAACACCCGAAGAACAAACAAGCAGTACTACTACTGATGATGCAGAGGAAGAGTCAGAAGGGGACGAAGCTACTGAAGAAGAAACTCAAACAGATGACGAAGCAAGCGAGGAGGAAGGGTCTCCAACGGATGAACCAGAAAACGCTCCCGTAGAGGAAGCGCAGACTACTGAAGCAACTCAAGAGTAAATTACTTTTCTGGAGCGTGTTTTTGGATTGTTTCTGCGACTTCCTTGAAGCAATTTGGATGCGAGAAGATAATACCGTTTTTTATCCGGTGATTTGATTCCCCATAGGTGAAAGGGTTCCCAAGACAGTCAGTTACGGTACCACCAAGTGCCGAGTAGATTGCGTGAGGTCCACACACGTCCCATTCTCCAAGTTCACCCCACGAATAATAAAAGTCACCACCTCCCTCGATGACAACAGAAATTTTTATACCAACACCACCTCGAGAAATTTTTTCAGCTCCAAGGGTATCAGCAACCATACCAAAATGTTTTGCGGGATGGTTTTTGCTGTAGACAAGTCGCGGTGGTTGGTGTGGTTCCTTGAGAGCTAAGCGTGTTGTTTCTCCATTCTTTTCGAGGTAGGCTCCATCTCCCGCAACACCGAAGTAGAGCGTTTGTGTTGCAGGAGCGTACACCACACCAAGCACTGGAACGCCATCTTTAAGAAGGCCAATCATAACCGCAAAATCTCCATCACTTCTAATGAACCCACTTGTGCCATCGATGGGATCAATAATCCAGAGGAGTTCTGGGTAGGGTGTATCGATGCCCTCAGACTCTTCAGTGAGTACGGGAATATGTGTCGTAGCAAGGTGCGTGAGCAATATTTCGTTTGCGCGGAGGTCTGCCACAGTCACTGGGGTACCATCATCTTTCATTTCATATTTAGAGCTATCGTAGAGTTCCATAATAGCTTCGCCAGCATCGAGTGCTGCCTTTTTTGCTACTGCAAGTAATGTATCGAGATTTGTTTCCATATAGTCTTTATGCCATACATGTCGCACATTTGCACCCTTTAGGTTTTATATATTCATTAAAAAAGTCTTTGCCGTAGTCATAGGTAATTTCATCTCCGGGTAGAATTTTTTTTCGCGCCACTATATCAATCTTCCCCTCATCTTCGTCATAGACCGCTTCAGCGTTTGGTTTGCACGCATGATTAATATATCTTGAAATGTTTTCTCGCCCTTTACCATCTATTACGAAGTCTTTATTGAGCGTAAAAAGATACTGGCCACCACGTTCGTTTGCCTCATCTTCAGTGATTTTTTCACCAGTATATTCAATAATGTGGTCGCCTCGCTTGTACTCTTTGAGCGCAAAGAGCCCGAGCCCTGCACTTGAACGCTTCACTTCATATTCCTTTTCGCTCTTTTTCATCGTGGTGAGCATACCATGTATATTTTTTAAACTGAAACAGTTGCCGTGTGTAAAACAAAAAATGCATGCACCAAACCTGTTATGATTACTGTATGAAATCACTTTCTGCTAATTTGCGTGCAGTCCTTTCTTCATTGGTAGCGCTCATATTTATGCTCGGTTTGGGGTATTTTGCATGGACGTACTTTGGCGTACCTGAAGAATACAAAGACCAAACTATCATTGGCGTGAGTGTGTTTACCATGGTGGTGATAGCGGTCTTGGTCTATCAATCCCGCAAAGTCTATGAGAGTGCTCGTGCCATTGCCCGGGGTATGACACGGAGTATGCTCGAAGAGTCACATGAGCTTTTTTCAGAACTATACCGAAATAGCCCCATTCCGTACCTTGTAGTTGATAGCAGAGGCATTGTTGATTCAATGAATGTGGCGTCAGCTCGGTTTTTCCATGTGGAACTCAATGCGCTTGAGGGCATAGACATTTTTTCATTTATTGAAGCAGAAGACGACAATGATAAAGCGTCACGAATTCCTGATTTCTACAAGCAAGAAAAAAATGTAAATGAAGTCGTCACACAAATGAGGCGACCTGATGGTGTGTGTCGATACGTATTGCTTTCTTTGTATCCATTCCGTGATGGCGATGGCAGAAAGCGAGGCCTTCTTACGCTCGTCGATATCACAAAACAACGAAAGATTGATAAAGCAAAAACTGAGTTTGTGTCGCTCGCGTCTCACCAGCTTCGCACACCAATTTCATCAATGAAATGGAATCTTGAACTCCTCGAAACTGCAATGAAAGATAGTCTCGATGAAAACCAGCAACAGTATATTGAAAAAATGAACCACAGTATTGAGCGCATGGATATGCTGGTCGCAGATTTCCTCAATGTATCAAAGCTCGAACTAGGTACACTTAAGCCTGAATACACCCAAGTTGACCTTGTTGCGTTTGTCACGAGCATCACCGATGAATATCAATCACCTGCAAAGAAAAAGAATGTTCGTATTGATGTCAATTGGTCTGAAATATCAGGTATTGTCATCACGGATGCACACTTACTTCACATGATTGTAAGTAACCTTATTGGAAATGCTGTTAAATACACACCAGAAAACGGAATTGTTCGTGTTGAGGCACGGTACGATATTGACCATGTCATCTTCACGATTACCGACAACGGTATTGGTATTCCAGAAGATGAACAAGAGATGATATTTACTAAACTCTATCGCGCGAGCAACGCTAAGTCAGAAGTGATAGAAGGTACGGGACTTGGACTGTATGTGGTGAAGGAGGCAGTGCAGGTACTCGGAGGGAAGATTAATTTCACGTCAAATCCTGGCAAAGGCACCACTTTTACGGTCGTGTTGCCCAAATAGTGATTTAGCGTATCATAGTAGTAAATAGTAACGAACAAGTTATATGGATAGTGATAAAAAGAAAATCTTGATTGTTGAAGATGAAATCGATTTACTCGATGCGCTTGCAACCGCACTTGAGTATGAAGGTTTTGAGGCGCTTAAGGCAGATGGAGGTAAGAAGGGCATTGAGATGGCAAAGGATGAAAGGCCAGCACTTGCAATTGTTGATATTTCTATGCCAAAGGTAAATGGTATCGAGGTAATTAAGAAGTACAAAGAACACGATTGGGGTAAAGATATAAAGATCATTGTCATGACCGCACTTGATGATTTGGAGAAAATGGCGGAAGTTATGGAAGCGGGAGGAGATGAATATGTGGTGAAAACAAAGGTGACACTCGGAGACATAGTTCAGAAAGTAAAAGACAAATTGGGAATGTAGTTTCATAATCCATGCAGACCCTCGTGTGTATGGTATGATGTTCATTGTCATTCAGACAGTTTTGTTAGTAATCAAAAAACAAAAATATGTCATTTTTCGACGACGAAACAACAGACGCTCCAATGACTGGAGAAGAAGCTTCAACAGACGCTGCACCAATGGTTGCTGAAGAAGCACCAGCGGAAGCTGCACCAATGGCTGATGAGGGAGGCTCAGACGATACTGAATCAACCGAAGCGCCAGCAGGAGACGATACTCCATCTGAAGAACCAGCAGCGTAAGTTGCCTAAAAGAGCGAGGGAAACCTCGCCTTTTTTTGTATTTGAAGATTACTCGAAGATAGGGTACTGTTGTGGTAAATGGTCTTTTACACATAGAAGGAGGAGAGAATTGGCTACTTTCAAACCTGGCGCAAATGCCAAACGCAACCAAGCACTACAACTTGCGGTTATTGCACACGGTAATCAAGTGCGAAAAGGAAACGAACATATTCCATATGTGTTTCACTGTGTTGATGTTGCTAATGAGGTTATCTACTACTCAGGACTTCCTGTTAAAGAGCTTCTTGTTGCATCAATTATTGCAATACTCCACGATACTGAAGAAGATACCATCGTTACCATCGATGATGTTCGAAATCAGTTTGGAGACGAGGTGGCAGATGGCGTTTCGGCGCTTTCGAAAAAATCGAAGGTTAAGGAAAAGAACGAGCATTCAAAAATTGCCTCATTGAAAGAAAACCTTAAACGCCTCAAAAAAGCTCCGCGATATGTCCAAGCGGTGAAGCTTGGAGATAGGATTTCAAACCTCAAAAATTTTCCTGCCATGTGGAGTAGGAAAAAGATTGAACAGTACCTCATTGAGTCTGAACTCATTGCGCGTGAGCTCGGCTCAGCATCAGTCAATCTAGAAGCACGATTACTGTCGCGTGTGGCAGAAGCCAGAGTAATGCTCTCGCTCATGCCAAGCAAGTGATATTGCTCGAGTAATAAAAAGCCCGATGCATATCGGGCTTTTTATAAAATACCCACAGACATGTGCCGCGGGTATTTGTTGAGTGTTAGTGCAACACAATTTTTTTAGGTTCAAGTTCAAAAACTGAACAGTAGAGTTCACTAAATACAAGAACTTTAAGCATGCCAGACCGTATTTCTGTGTTTATGACCTCAGCAAAATCCGGACAGCAGTGTGCAAGTTCCTGACATCCCTCTGAAGTAAAACAAAGCAGTTCTGCTTTTTCGAAATCAACTTCAGCATCTGGTTCCTCGTATTCTGGTTTAAACATCTTGATAATATCTACCCAGTCAGAGTCTACTTCGATGCACGCAAGAACTAAATCGTCATTGAGTAAACCGAGCTCAAGTGTCGCATCAGAAGCTAGTTGACGCAACTCATGCACATAATCTTTAAACAGTTCGAGATTATACTCCGCACCTTCACGCTCTTCATCGCTTGTCATGATATCCATAGAGGAACCTCACTCTTGATATAAAAAATGACTATCTACTCTGGATAGTACAGGAGTGGCGTATTCTTGTAAACAAAAAAGCACCAGATATTCTGGTGCTTTTTGCCGTGTGAATGTAGTTATGAAGTACATTGCTCACTTCCAGTGTTCCCTGCTTCGTCAGTTGCTGAGATGGTGAGTTCACCTTGCGCTTTGATTGAGAAGTCCACCGCTTTGTTGTTCGAGGTGTTTTCCCCAGGAGTAGCGCCCTTTGCTATAGAGTGTCGGATAGTAGTGCCAGGTACAAAAGGTCCAAACTCTTCTCCGCTTACATCGTCAGTGAGGTAGAGAGCAACAGTGCCGTCAGCATTATCTGCACCAATGAGTTCAAAGACATTGCCTCCCCCTTTACCATCAGCGTTCTTCGTTACATGATTACAATAGACGATTGGCGCCTCATTGTCTGGTGGGGGAACATACCTGGTGAGTACTCGAATCCAGTCACCTGGTTCTTCTGCGGTCATGGTCACGGTGAGCGTATTGCCACTGATACTGTATGAGTCTGAACCGTCCTCTTCAAGGCCACGACCGTCAAATGGTCCAGGATAGTTTGTCCCGAGCGCGCCAAGTGAGTTGTCTGTAAGTGCTTGAAGGAGTCCCGTTTGTTCAGCCATGACGCATACTACTTCAGCATCAAATTCCCATACACGATTTGCATCAACCTCAGGACTGTTGAACGCAGTATTATAGAAAATCATATGACTGTTCACTATTTCCCCTGCAGGTATGGTTGTATTTGAACAACGCACATCCTCGGTGAGCGTAACGTGTTGTCGCTCATTAAATGCCTGTTGTTTAGTGTTGGTAGGCTGATCATTTGAGATGACTGCTGGTGCACTGATGATATTAGGTTCGCTTAAAAGGGTGGCTTGTACAATACTAATACCAACCCCGAGCATCATGATGATGAGTGCAATCACCACAAATGGCTGAAAGAGAATATCTTGCTGTTGAGATTTTTGAGTTTTATTTTTCATAATAATTCATTAGTTTCTACTATTGTTAGTATAACGAATGAAAAGCCCATAATGTGAGTAGGTGGGGAATAAAATAGCCCCATACTATATGGGGCTATACACTCACTTTTTTCAAAAAACGGTACTTCTGCTTTTGATAGACATTAAGTCCAACCGGTCCACCTTTTTGTGAAACAGTATTCACTACCCGAAAGGCTATCCCAGATTGTGTTTGCCAAATAGCACGTCTGAATCGCTCCACAGTTGTACAGGTGAGTGGGAGCTTCTCAAGTGCAATGGGGCGATTACCATTTCTCTTAAACAGTTTTATAGTTTCAATGAACTCCTGCTTTCGTACTCTTGAGAGCAGTAACTCCCAATCAGCTTTTGCCAATACGTACTCGCTTGTACTACTCATAGCGCCACCTCTCTGACACAATGACAATACAAGGAGGGTAGTACATAACGAAATGGTTGTAAAGATTGTCCTTTGTTTTGGGGGTAGCATGAAGGTCACGTGCTCTTTTGCGATGTATACTAAGAGTAATGCTAAAGGGGAAGAAGATATGCAAGAAAAAAATTGTTTTGGCCGTTTTGCTGTGGTTTGTAGTTGTGGGCGTTTACCACTACAACAAACCACTCCCAGAAATGGTGAGCTATGAAAGCGAAGTGTACGAGGTGCCCGCGAATCGCGTGCAGTTTCTAGAAGACAGAACCTTTCTAAACAGTGATGGTGAGCGCGTTTCAGAGCAAGAGATTTTTGACACTCTCTTCACCATGATAGACGAAGCTGATTCATACATCTTGATTGACCTCTTTCTCTTCAATGACTTTACGGGCATTGAGACCACTTCATATCGTGCACTCTCACAAGAACTGACCGATAAGCTCGTCGAGAAGAAAAAGGACAATCCAGAAGTAGTCATTCAGTTTATTACTGACCCAATAAACACTTTTTATGGAAGTATCGACTCAGTGCATGTAAAGGCACTTCGTGACGCCGGTGTTATAGTGACCATCACCGACCTCACAAAGCTCCGCGATAGTAACCCGCTCTATAGTCCGTTTTGGCGCACGTTTATTCAGTGGTTT
>Ga0181585_10005554_pt1 | contig 10894 bp, 3 predicted proteins | sample 071ome_29_FD_132469 | JGI IMG/M metagenome (GOLD analysis project Ga0181585, IMG submission 132469) | Coastal salt marsh microbial communities from the Groves Creek Marsh, Skidaway Island, Georgia - 071407BT metaG (megahit assembly) | ecosystem: Environmental > Aquatic > Marine > Intertidal zone... | reverse complement strand
GACTAATAGGTGTTCCTACCTTCATTAGTCTCAAACTAATTAGAGAACTACACACGTAGACGCCGAATGGGAAAGATTGCGGGACGCGGGTTCAACTCCCGCCACCTCCACCAAAGTTTTCAGGATCTTTTTCTTAATCAATCCCCTCGTTTTGGTCTTAGCCATCTATCCGCGTAAATGTATTGGTACAAAAGAATGATGGAGTGTAGATAAGAGCGATGAAACGATTGCTCTTTTTATTATTCATATTTTCCCTCTGTAGTACCGGCTGCTTTTATGGCGATGTGGACAAGGTAAATTGGAGTGGCCCAGGGCAGGCTGAACCTCACAAATTTGACAACTACGGACGTGGGGGTGAACTGAGGTAAAGAATCGGCAAAATCAATTGCCCATTTTTGATATCAGTAAAGCATGTCGAGCACACCAGAATTCGTCTGCTCCTTGCGGTTTACAGATGCAAGAAACGAATCTGACTGACCCACGAAAACAACTGACTCCTTGGCCCGACTGACCGCGACATAAAGCAACTCTCTGCTTAGCAGTTTGGAGTCTGCAGTGGGTAGCACAATCAAAACCTTATCAAACTCAGATCCCTGGCTTCTGTGTATCGAAGTGGCATAGCCACTATGGTGTTGGGGTAGCCTCGAACAAGCCAGTTCCCGCATGCCCTCCTCCGAGGAAAAGAAGGCTCGGTTTCCCAGTACCACCCCATCATCGCCGTTAAAAAGCCCGACCGAGTAGTCATTTACCCCGACTACCACCGGTCGAGGATGCTCGCCCGAAGCAGCCAAGGCATGCTCGGCAAGAAGATTCCAATGCGACACTCCAAAGATCCCATCATTATAGGCACATAGGATGCGAAAATTCCCAAGGTGGGAAAGGGCTGTGGTGGGCTGCTCCGATTGGTGAAATTCCTGAAACCCGCTCCGGATCAACTCGCTAAGGGCTGGATCATCCAGCCTCGAAATCCAGCGAATACCAGGCTGCCCAGAGCGGGCAATGTCCAAGGCATCTTGACCGTGCCCCTCCTTGATGGCGTCACAGAGCTCACCAATTCTCAGAGCAGATGAGTTGTGATCCCGACGGTGCACATGGCTAAGCTTTACCAAGTTGTCAGATAGAATATGTTTACATTCTGCTTCCTTGGCAGTCTTTGAAATTCCACTCGAAGGCAGTGAATCCGAATCTCCCAAGATATAAGGCCGGGCCGGCTTAACCAATCCGTTAAAAACAGCTCCTCCCTGGACGGGAGCCAGTTGATCAGCATCTCCTACGAGGATGAGCTTAGCATCCTCAGGGAGTGCCTGACAGAGCTTGGCCAATAAGGGAAGATCGACCATGGAGGCCTCGTCGACAACAACTAGGTCATGAGGTAATGGATTGTTCTGATTTCTCCTAAAATCCACAGACCTATGGATGGATCCTAACAGCCTATGGATAGTGCTGGAACGAGAGGACTCCAGGAGCGAAGCCCGCAAACTGTCAGGCAAATTCAGGGATTCCACCGTTTGCATAACGGACTCCCTCATACGAAAGGCAGCCTTGCCGGTGGGTGCAGTGAGGGCGATTCGCTTACCTGGGCTATGGTGAAGGTAAGCGGCAAGAATGGTCACGATTGTACGAGTCTTGCCAGTTCCCGGCCCCCCGGTGAGCAAGAGAAAGTTCTGTTGGAGAGCTTGCAAAACTGCATGTGCTTGCTGCTCGTCTAGCTGCCCGGCGAGCGAGCTTTCGAAAAACTCCAAACTCCCCAGCGGCAAGGTAACCGGGGGTGCATCGAGTCTCTTTTTCAAGACTGTGGCAATCTGCTTTTCGTACTCAAAAAACCTGCGAAAATAAAGTTTGCCCGCTTTCGTGAAAACGAAGGGAAGGTTTGCATCTTCCTGCCCAACAGCCGGGAGGCCTTGCCAATTTGGGGTAATTTTATCCGCTTCTTCCGCAAGGAGGTGGCTGGAGCCAGAGGATGCTCTCTGCGTAAGTAAATGAGATAGCCGGGACAGTGCCCGGCCCTCTTCCCCTTTGACATGCCTGGTAAAAAAAGAAGCCACCGCATCTGCGAGGGAATCGGTTGCCCAATCTGTATCGTGCTGAGGTGAGGTGCTCATGGGTGGGCGATAAGAAACCTTTCCAGCGTTTGAATAGTCTCATAGTCTGGCAGGTCAAAAAAGATGCCCCTACCCGAGCCCATTTTCATGCCACGCACGAAGAGGTAGTAAACACCGCCAAAATTTTCCTCATAGTTATAATCCCGTACCCGCTGGAGGAGGAATCTATGCAGCGCGACAACATAGAGGTGATACTGAAGAACATAGTGGTGAGTAAGCATCTCTCTCTCCAACTCCTCCTGCCCGAACCCCTCGCTATGCCCACCCAGTTTGTTTGACTTCCAGTCCAGGATGAAAAACTTACCATCCTTTCTAAAAGTAAGGTCTATCAATCCCTTTAAGTACCCGCCGGCTTCGATTCTGCGAAAGTCTTCGGTGCTTACCCGCTCGAGATAGATTCTTAATTTGGAGCGGGCAGGAAGTTGCTGAGCAAGCTCGGGAAGGAAGCTCGAAGAAACTGGGAAGTGAAACTCCATTTCCTCAAGTCGGTCCGATTTTTTGAGTCCATTCAAGCTAAAGCCGGGCTCCAACTCAGTACCCATCACCTGCTCGACCATATCCAAAATAGTCGGTGTCCAATGAGCAGAATCGAAATGGTGTTTGTTTAGCTTTTCAGATATTAGCTTTGTCCAGCCTGCAGAATCAGAAAATTCCAGAAACTCAAACACATCGTGCATAAAACTCCCTGCATTTGCACCGGCGGGGAATTCAAATATCGGCAAGTTTTCTTTTCCAAGCAAATCACTCAGGGCATCGTCATTTTCTCTTAGGCCATCAAGATCCCTACCGTCAAAGCCAACCTGATTGGAAAGGCTGCTGAAGGATTCGAGCATCTTTACCTGTTGAATATCGTGGGCCGGATCCCACTCCTGTGCACTTAGTTCGACTGCTTTTACATCTTTGGCCTTACCATCGCTTCCTCCTTCTGCACCGCTTGCATCACCAGGTGAAAAGAAAGAGAATTCTGCCTTCCCGCCCAGCGAATCCACCCACCGGGATGCTTCTTTGGCGAGCGAATAATTTTGAGAATCTGAGGCAGTTTCGGCCTCGCCCGCCCCAGAGCCCCAAGATCGCATCATTCTCACCTGGGCAGGAGGGCGGGCATTCCTGGATAGTTTTATGGGGGCGTGGTAAATGTAGCAACGGGAAGCAGCCCGAGTGAGTGCCACATAGAGTACGCGGGCGTCCTCTTGCTCCTCCTCGTGCTCTGCAGTCTGGCGGGCATCGGGAGTGGCTGTCTTTTTTAAATCCACCACCAGCTTCCCGTCTTCCTGATGATATTTAAAATCATCTCCTTTTCCAACAAATGGAAAAGACAAAGACGGAAGAAATACGATTGGATATTCCAACCCCTTGGACTTATGCACGGTGAGAATACGAATGGAATCTGATTGTGACTCCAGACGCAGTTGGTACTCGTCTTCAGATGAATCCCGGAGTTGCATTTTTGTTCTTAGCCAGACCAAAAGAGAAGACGGAGAAAGCGGGTTGGCCGAGGATGCACGGTGCAGCACCTCGGCAAGGTGCAAGAAATTCGTCACCCTCCTCTCACCATCGGGCCGCTTGAGGTTTTTGGGGATGGCACTGGTTTTTCTGAACAATTTATTCAATGCGACATAAATACCCTGCTGGCGCCAAGTTTGGTGATACTCCCTAAACCGGCCCACCCATTCTTCCCACTTTTTAGGTTCGTCCTGCCATTGTTGAAAGTCTTCGCTGGTATTTCCAAGCAATCCTGTGGCCAGTGCCCGTTTAATAGCACGTTCATTCCGGGCATTGGCAATGCCTTCCATGACCCATAGCAGTTCTTTAGCCTCCGGGGACTCAAAGAGGCTTACATCGGTAAAGACCACGGCGGCCAGACCACAGGACCGGAAATGCTCCCATACCTTCCGGGCATCGGTATTACCGCGCACTAAAACCGCGATATCTTTTTCCTTTATCTTGCGGCCATTAATCGAACCCACAGACAAGAGCTTTTTAATCTCATTGGCCATATCTGTACGAATGGCATCCCTCGCATCCTCTGTTTTGAATGCTTGATCAACCCCACATTGTAATTCCCGAATGAGGAAGGCGGGTTTGGGCTCATTGGCTTCGTGGTAGGCCTTATCTCGATCGGCTTGGCCACCCTCGTTGGGGGAAACTCTGGAAAACTTGAGCTCATCGTGAAGAAAAGGACTTGGGGCCTTCTCAAAAAAAGAGTTCACTGACTCCACCAAGGGCGTGACCGTACGGTAGTTTGTATCAAGAGAGTATTTTACCGCCTGCGTTTTTTTAGCGAAATCAAAGTAGGCTTCCAAGTCCGCTCCACGGAAACGATAGATGGATTGCTTGGGATCCCCAATTAGGTAGAGCCAGTGCGCTCTGCCCTCGCCAAAGAGTTTGCTAAATATCTGAAACTGTACGGGGTCTGTATCCTGAAACTCATCAATAAGGGCAGCATCAAATGATTCCCGCAAACAACTCCTCAATGCATCGCCATCAAAAGTGCTGCTACCGACCGCTTTTGCAGTCATGCTCAACAGGTCATCAAAAAAGAGAACTCCTCGTTTCTCTTTCCATTCCCGCATCTTTCTGTCGAGAAAGTGGACACAATCAATGCGGACTGCTCGGCCAAATGAATCCAAATCCGACCAAAAGGATTCGGCTTGCTGAGCAAAATCGGGATACCCCTGTTCCGCGAATTCTTTTTTTGCCTTAAGCTTTTTGGCCTGCATATCCTCCAAGATTTCGATGGAGGATGGAGACACCTCATCGTTCATACAGACCTGGTCTAATAAACGGGTGTGGCGGACGAGCTGTTTTTTGGCTTTGGCATTACGGTATAAGCAGTTCGTGACAAATTCTTCATACGCTCCCCTTCCATTCAGCCAGGAATGCTTCAACTTCTCGAAACCAGCAGTGAGTTGAGCCAAGGCAGTTTCAAAATCGATTTCCTCCTCAAAACCAAAATCAAAATCCTGGGACTTGGGCAGACCCGCATAAAACTCAACCATTTCGGAAAGTTTGATCTTATGTGTCGAGGCGGCTGCTGATACCAGCGGATTGGCCGTGGAAAACACCCTACGCCAATATTCCTCCACTCCTTCCTGCACCATTTCTTTTGCCGCCTTATCCAATTCAGCCTCGAAGAGGGACTGTGTTTCAAAAGAATTCTCAGTAAGCACACGGTGACAAAATCCATGAATCGTGCTAATAATGGCTTCATCAAAACAGGTAGCCGCCAGCTTAATTCTGCGAATACACTCGTGGACAGGTACCTGCTCGAGAGTTCGTAGCCGGGAGAAGGTGGGGTCCTCATTTTCCTGAGGTGGCTCGCTCAAAGTTTCATAGGCTTCCACCAAAAGGCTACGAATCCGGTCGCGCAGCTCCTCGGTAGCTGCAGTGGTAAAAGTAACCGTTAGAATCTTCCCAACCTCTAAACCCTCCTCTGCGACTAAACGAAGAAATATTCGGGCTAAGGCATAGGTTTTTCCAGTGCCCGCACTTGCCTCCAGAAGGGTTACCCCCTTGTCGAGTTTAGTATTCGAAGCGTTAAATGCCGGAAGCTTGCTCATTCGGTGGGCGATTCTTTGGCTTCACTTGCTTGAAGGAAGGGTTGATAAAATTGCAATGCCAAGTCCTTGAACTCCGAATTCTCAAATGGCTCTTCCCGAAAGCACAGTTGAATTGCAGACCCCTCACCCTCTCCTTTTTGGAAATTATTGGAGTACCACTTATTGCGTGCCTCGACGAGTTCATCTGCCGAGGAACTTTTCTTCCCTTCACCTAGCTCTTCATTCGACTGAGTGAATTTGTTTTGTGCAAAAGCAAATGAGGACTCAGGAAAGAAAGGGAGTGGCTTGCTCATCCCCTTGGTGTAAATGTTGACGAGGTCACATAGCTCTTTCTTTGCTGATTCCGTAGAGAGGGGCTGAAGACAAAGGGAATCATTTGCCAGAGAATAGAACCTCGTCTCCACATTCTGATCGTGAAAGGCAGAGGCAAACAAGTGCTTGATCCATGTTCTCACCCGATCCTTGCCCTTGATGTGCTTGACGGAACGATAAAGGATTTGTCTCTGGTTGATCAATGGGCCCAACTCTCCAAGAAGCCGCATTCCCTGGAGCTCCTGATCAACGATAACAATGCCCCCTTTTTCACCCTTTAATTCATCTGCCCATTTTTCCAGGAACTCCTCAACATCTCGCTTGGCCTCATGAAACCAGACTTCACCCAAAGTTCCAGGAGGCAGCGACCCTTTGGCTCTCTCCAAGGCAAGCAGATCCACCTCTTCATTAAGCTCAAGAGCTATGCCGAGCAGGTGGTCTTTAATGTAATATTGTTGAAGGCTCCCAAGATCAAAGGGCTCACACTCCTCCGGAGGGCAATCTTCATCCCACAAACTCATCCCCAACCTTTGTTTTAAAAACACTTCCGCAGGGCATTGAAAAAAACGAATTAACTCTTCCAAAGATAGCTCGGTTGGCTTCTCCTCGGGCTCTGACATGGGCTTGATTACAAAGGCTTGGGTTTTTTCATCGGGAGAAAGCAATGACTTGGCAGCACCCAAGTTGCTCGAAGAATAGGAACGAAACATTTGCTCACCGGTATAATTATCCTGAGCAAACGGGTGTAGGGTTTGCACATGAACCAAGGCTTCCCTCGCTTTTATTGGGGCACCTCCTGCTTCTCCAAAGTCTGCCAGCTTATCTATACTATCGAGCAATTCGTTGACCACTACCGAGGGCGGGATCTGTTGATTTTGTCTAATCGATTGACCGACATAGCTGATGTAAAGGTACTCGCGAGCACACCATATGGTTTCAAGGAAAAGATAGCGGTCATCCTCTCGAGCCGAGCGATCGCCCGGCTGCCTCGTACCAGAGAGGTCGAAACTAGGGGTTCGAGTCTGCCTGGGAAAAGTGCCGTCATTCATTCCAATCAGGCAGATCACCCTTGCATCAACACTCCTCATTGGCCGCAAGCCACAAAAGGTAATACCGGAGGTAAGGAACTGCCCCTGCCTGATCCCCACATCCAGCACATTGCCCAGGTGATAACGAATGACCCGCAAGGGTACCACTGCGTCTTGAGCAAATGGGGAGTATTCTTTTTCTAGGGCTAAAATCGCCTCCTGTACCCGCCCCCGATCAAGTAGCGTATGGTTATCATTAGGGAAAAATTTACCGGTAAGATTTTTGAGAAACTGTACCCAGCCAAGCAGGCTTTTTTCGGTTGCCGAGTCTTTCTCCAACTCGATCAAGCCGTTAATCACCCGGGACAACTTCCCCAGGCGCTTGGCATTTTCTCCCTCGATCAAATCATAGGGCAAAACAGAGTCCCACATCCTTGAACCATGAGAAGGCATGCAAAAGCCCAAAACCATACGATCGAGAGCACGCCGCCAAGTGTGCTCATCTGAGTCTACCGAGCCAAACCTTTGGCGGTGTTCACCGGTTAGACCCCAGTGGGCGTGGCAATCGCTCACCCAGATCCGAAATGCTTCAATATCCTCGTCTTCGAGCTCAAACCTCTTTCGAAAAACCGAGGAATCAATCAAATCCAGCACCTCCCTGTTGGTTGCACGACCATCAAAAAACTCGAGCAAGTCAAAAAAACAATCCACCAGCAGACTCTCCTGTCTGGGCTCGCGGTCCACGATAGAAAAAGGAAAATATTGAGGCATCCCACTTTCCATTTCGCCGAATGTTGCTCGAATGTAAGGAGCATAGGCCTCGGGGTCTGGCATCATGACTAGGATATCCCGCGGACGAAGGGTTGGGTCCTGAGCAAATCTTCGCAGGAGGAAGTCTCGTAAAACTTCAGCCTCACGCATTGGGCCATGGCAGCTATTCACCAATATGGATTCATCTTTCTGGGCAAAGGGCTTTCTTTGTTCGGGTTGAGCTGAAAAAACATCGAAAGTCCACCTCTGTAGGCATGCCAACAGAGAGTCTCCGGCAGGTGTACGAAATTTTAATGGGTGGTCGTGGGCATTTCTATCCACCAGCAAATTAAAAAAGTCTCTCCCAGTACGTCCGAGTGAGCCGATCAGTGGATTGCCCCCCTCTATGCTAAGCTCGACGGCATCCACCTGCTTTCCGAGTTGTTCACTAGCTCGCTTGATTGCCCGGGCCTTCCACTTTTCTATAGACTTCTCGGACTCCACATCCCCCCACATCACCGGTGCTGGCTGAAGGGCATATACATAGAGGGGACGAATTCTTCCGTAGTGCTCCAAGACATCCAGAAAGATTGGAGGAAATGTGGAAATACCCCAGAGGGACAGTCGTTGTGGTAATTGATCAGGACTGATCGGCTCTCTTTGATGGCGGAGCTTTTCCATGAGTTCCGGTAAAGATTCCTGGCCAAATGCTTTTCTCAAGGCTTGCCAGAGTATACCCTGCCAACGGCTCCCACCTTCAGGTAATTTCCCGGCCTCCCAGGCCATGATCATTTCCGGGCGGTAGGTTTGGTAGGAGTCATAAAGAGTGGCAATTTGCCTGCATAGGCGAAAGCAACGATCTGCATTATGTTTTATTTCGCCAACGCCAGAACCAAGGTACCGTAGAATCTGAGAAAATGCCCTCTCTTCCTTCTTGATTAGATTGGGAAGCAAATGAAATATTTTCCATGCCATTCCCTCTTTCGTGTAGGGATTCCTCTGGGGGCCAGCACCTAAAAAGCCCCGTAAAATCATCCAAATTGTCTCTTCTGGGAAGCGGAATTCTGCATTGGCGAACAAACCCATTTTTTCAGACAACTGTAATTTCACCCATGTGCTCATTCCTCGACTTTGCACCAGGAACTCTTCTTTGCTGAAAGGATCTGCAAGAGGTTGGCTTAGGTTTTCAGCACAGCATGCAATTAACTCTTTAGGATCATTGGAGGTATATAATATGATACCCTCGCCTCCCGAACTTCTGTGCACTACTCCAGTGTCTGGATGAAGATTAAGTTCCTGCTGAAATGACACTGATTCGTTCCTTATGGTTAAACTAACTATATAAAGTCCCAGACAAAGAGGATGTCTATCTAGATTTACTGGAAAAACTTTTTAACATATTCGAAAAAACCGGAACCAACGCTGTAGGACTACTCAGGGCAACAGGAAGCATGGAGCGAATTACTTTATCTTGAAAATTCAAATATCTGGACCGAGAAACTCTTCTAAACCGAACATAACCCCATCATACCAGTAAAGGCAGACAAATAGTGTCCATAAAAAAGAGGCCAAAACCTGATAAATTTGAACAAAATGAGTGGGTTTGGGAATCCAGTTATGAAGATGCAATCAATTCACCCATTCATGGAATTTTTTCCGTTCAATCTGCATTACGCCGTTGTGCCCATCTCGTGGATGCGTCAAAGGGTAAGTACTCGCACCAATACGATATGAAAGTTATTACACTGCCACTATTATTGCTAATGTTTGGCCACAGCGTAGTTGCCCAAAACTCCCTGCCTTCCCTTGAACCGGGCAAGGTCGCCCAGACAGTCGAAGAACTATGGGCAGGGTACGATCCACGAACCGAGCCCTTGGATGTGGAAATCATCCGGGAGTGGGATGAGGTGTACGAAGGAAAGCAGATCAAAGTACACATGCTTACCTTCACGGTGGGTACCTTTAAAAATCAGCTAAGCCGGATATCCGCCTACTATGCCTACCCCAAGGGTGTGAAAGAAAAAGTTCCGGGGCTTGTACAAGTGCATGGTGGTGGGCAGCGGGCCAATAAACACATGGTCGAGGTGGATGCGGCCAATGGCTATGCCAGCATTTCCCTCAACTGGGGAGGCCGAGAACTGGAAGATCAAAAACCAGGCGAACCGGGTACGGACTGGGGGGCAATTGACCCAACCCAGAAGCATGTTAGCCACTACTTTAGACTCACTCCCGATGAAAAAACCGCAGAATCAGTTTACAGCCCAAGAAACAACAATTGGTTCATCCTCAACCTGGCGACCCGGCGGGGGCTGACCTTTCTCGAACAACAACCCAATGTGGATCAAGAAAAGCTCGGCGTCTACGGGCACTCCATGGGGGGAACCATTACCGGGCAGGTGGCTGGACTCGACGCACGAATAAAAGCTTCGGTGCCCTCATGCGGGGGGCAGGGAATCACCCAGGCAGAAAATATTGCCCGACCTGGAGCATCCTCCGACCGACGGGTAGGCGACAAACTGTACTCCACAACCATCGACTCCTCCGCATCCCTCCAAAATTTAAAATACCCAATCTTGGGCCAAACCCCGCAAAATGATTTCAACTGTATCTTCGATGATCTGAATTATAACTGGAGGGCGATCCCGGATCCCTCGCTGGTACACTTCAGTATTTCCCCGCACCTCAACCACCGCCACATCCCGGAATCCGCCTTCGCCCGCTATCGCTTCTTCGATGTGTTCCTCAAAGGAAAAGGTACCTTTCCGAAGAGACCTGAGTTATCGGTAAACTTAAAGACACCCAACGGCATCCCCATTGCCACAGTCACCCCGCACGATGTGGAACAGGTGAAGAAGGTGCAGATTTACTACAGCATTAACCCGCACTCCCTGACCCGCTTTTGGAGGCGGGCAGCGACTGCTAAGCACGGAGATCATTGGGTGGCACACTTACCGATCCTAAGTACCGACATGCCTCTCTTTGTCATGGCCAATGTAGAGTATCCCCTACCCCGCCCCATCATAGGTTCACGGTATACCGGAAACTCCCCAGACAATTTCCTTGTCAGTACCTGGGAAGAAATGATCGATCCACCAGCATTGAAGAATGCTGGAGTAAAAGTAAGCGACCGACCCGACCGGAT
>Ga0181585_10005543_pt1 | contig 10908 bp, 9 predicted proteins | sample 071ome_29_FD_132469 | JGI IMG/M metagenome (GOLD analysis project Ga0181585, IMG submission 132469) | Coastal salt marsh microbial communities from the Groves Creek Marsh, Skidaway Island, Georgia - 071407BT metaG (megahit assembly) | ecosystem: Environmental > Aquatic > Marine > Intertidal zone... | reverse complement strand
TGTGCTCAATGAGCCTCTGATGAGTGTCACTTTGCAAATGCCGGGGGATGAATTTCCGCTCACTGATCCTGATGACATTCGAGATCAATTAGAGCATGAGGTCGATCTTGTGATCGACGGGGGTTTCTGCGGTCTGGAGCCCACCACGGTGGTAGACCTCACGGGGGCAGAGCCGCAGATTTTACGCCGCGGATTGGGCGATGTGAGCGACTTTGAGGTGGGCTGAGGGTATACTTCCATGGTGAATAATCCCGAGCAAAACACTCTCCCGCAGGGCTTGGAAGCTTTGCCGGCCCAACTGGCGTCATCCCCTCAGGAGTCAAACCCAGTGCTACCCCAGCAGGCAGAGATGCCCTTTGCAATGGTCCGCGGCGAAGCGGTCACGGAGTTGCCTAAAGACCTGTATATTCCGCCCCAGGCGCTGGAAGTTTTCCTGGATGCCTTTGAGGGTCCACTCGACCTGCTGCTCTACCTGATTCGTCGCCAGAACCTGGATATCCTCGATATTGATGTGGCGCAAATTACCGAGCAGTACATGCGCTACGTTGAGCTGATGGATGCCGTGCAGTTCGAGCTGGCGGCAGAGTATCTGTTGATGGCGGCAATGTTGGCGGAAATCAAATCCCGCATGCTGTTGCCCCGAGCCGGGGACGCGGAGGATGAGGAAGAGGATCCCCGGGCTAATCTGGTTCGCCGGTTGCAGGAGTATGAGCGCTTCAAAAAGGCGGCGGAGGATCTGGAAGCGTTGCCAAGACTTGAGCGTGAGGTGTGGCAAGCCTCCGCCGCGCCTCCAGACTTGCACCTTGAGCGGCCACTGCCAGACATCGACATGCGAGAAGTTTTATTGGCGTTAAGTGAGGTACTGCGCCGGGCGGAAATGTATGCCACCCATCATATTCAGCGCGAGTCGCTGTCGACTCGAGAGCGTATGTCGGAAGTGCTGGAGACCCTCAGGCCGGGCGGGTTTGTGCCATTCGTGTCGCTGTTTCGGCCCGAAGAGGGCCGTTTGGGCGTGGTTGTGACTTTTCTCGCGCTGATGGAGCTCATTAAGGAATCGCTGGTGGAAATTGTTCAGACCGAGGGCTTCGGCCCGATTCATATTAAAGCGAAGTCAGAATAGGTGGAGTAGCAATGGCTGAGGGATTGGTCCAGATCCTCGAGGGTGCGCTACTGGCGGCGGGCGAACCCCTGTCAGTGCAGCGCATGGCATTACTGTTTGAGGAGAACGAGCGACCGAGTACTGAAGAGATCCGTTCGGCGATCAAGTCCGTGGCAGAGCGTTGTGACGACAGGGGCTATGAATTGGTTCAGGTGGCATCGGGGTTTCGCTTTCAGGTGCGTCAAAGTTTATCGACCTGGGTGGGTCGCCTGTGGCAGGAGCGTCCCGCGCGGTACTCCCGTGCCCTGATGGAAACGTTGTCATTGATTGCCTACCGACAGCCGATTACCCGAGGCGAAATCGAGGAAATTCGCGGTGTTGCGGTCAGTACCAACATTGTTAAAACGCTGATGGAGAGGGAGTGGGTTCGGGTCGTGGGGCATCGCGATGTGCCGGGGAGACCCGCAATGTATGCCACAACCCGGCAGTTTCTCGATTATTTTAATCTCAAGTCCTTGGATCAGCTGCCGCCTCTGGCGGAAATCAAGGAGCTGGACAACCTTTCGGGAGAGTTGGCCTTGGAGGTTGAAGCGCCAAAAGACGATTCCGCTGAGGTGAAGGGTTCGGTCGCGGTTGAAGCAGCCGGCGCTGGCCAGGCGGATGAGCCCGGGCGTAATGACGAAGACGCCGAAAAAACCTGATCGTCTCGTGCCAGATGAGCACGATAAGGGCGAAAAGTTGCAGAAGGCACTGGCTCATCTTGGCTTGGGGTCGCGTCGTCAGATAGAGCAATGGATAGAGGCGGGTCGTCTCAGTATCGACGGAAAGCAGGCGCGCCTTGGTGATCGCGTGCGCGGCGGGCAGGCGGTGCGTCTGGACGGAAAGCCGGTTGCGCTTGAGGCAACCAAGGGTGTCAGGGTGTTGCTTTATCACAAGCCCCTGCGTGAGGTGTGCTCGCGTCATGACCCGGAGGGGCGTAAAACGGTGTTCGAACGGCTGCCAAGGTTGAAAACCGGCCGCTGGATTTCCGTGGGTCGTCTCGACTTCAACACCACAGGCGTCCTGTTGTTCACAACCGACGGCGAGCTGGCGCACGCGCTGATGCATCCGTCCGCGGCGATTGAGCGAGAGTACCTCGTGCGTGTCATGGGCGGCGTCGATGAGGCGATGCTGGACCGGCTGAAAAAGGGCGTGCAGCTCGACGATGGCCCGGCTCGGTTCTCCGATATTCAGGAGGGCGGTGGCGACGGCATTAACCGATTTTTTTACGTTGTACTGATGGAGGGCCGTAATCGCGAAGTTCGGCGGCTTTGGGAATCACAGGGATTAACGGTCTCCAGATTAAAACGCGTGCGCTATGGTGATGTGTTTATGCCCTCGAAGCTGAAACAGGGCCAGTGGCTTGAACTGCCCCAGAAGGATGTCGATGTGATCTACCAGATGGCGGGACTCCCAGCGCGCGAGGTGGTTTCACTCAGTCAAAAAGAACAAGTTCGCCATGAACGCATGGCCAGCAAGAAATCAGGCGCCCGGGGTGCCTCCGTCCGTCGGACGCGCTAACCCTGCGCGCTGAGCGTTTTGCCGTGTATTGACTCGCTGGCATCGCTCAGGAGGTAGACCCACTGATCCGTAAGCGCCTCGGGCGATGGGTTGCTGTCCGGTGGCTCGCCCGGGTACGCCGCTCGCCGCATCCTGGTATTGACCGCTCCCGGATTCAAACTATTTACCCGAATACGGGTGGTGCTTCCCAGTTCGTCAGCCAATACCTGCATGTATCCTTCTGTGGCAAATTTTGACACCGCATAGGCGCCCCAAAAGGCTTTGCCGCGTCGCCCCACCCCTGAGCTCGTGAGCACGACAGAGGCACGGGGCGCGCGCTCGAGCAAGGGCATCAGGGCGCGGGTCAAAAGGAAGGCTGAGGTGATGTTGACTTGAATCACCTCATGCCAACTTTCCGGAGAGGTTTGGGACAGCGCACGGCGCTCACCGAGTACGCTTGCATTGTGTACCAGCCCATCCAGCGCCAACCCCTCTCCGAGCAGCGTCTCCGCCAACTGATCATACGGTTGATAGTCTGTTGTCCTGAGATCCAAGGGGATCAAACCCGGGGTTCTTCCACCTTCATTCACAATGGTGTCGTAGACCAGCGCCAGTGCGGCCTCGTTCCTGCCGGTGAGGAGTACCTCGGCACCCAGGCGTGCGCAGGCCAGCGCAACGGCGCGCCCGATGCCGTCGTTGGCGCCGGTCACGAGGATGGTTTTATCCTTTAGTTCATCTTGGGTCGGCAGCCAACCCGATGGCACCACGCTCACACCAGAAGACCCTCAAGCAGGGTTTGCAATTCGAGGCTCGACGTTGCGACAGCGTCAGCGCCCCAATCCTCGGCGGACTCACCTTCGGCGAGGTAGCCATAACTTGCGGCAATGGTTTGGCATCCGGCGGCAATCCCGGCCTCAATATCACGGCGATGATCGCCGATAAAAAGCGTGTCGGCAGTTGGGCACTTTAGCGTTGTGCAGGCCAGCAGCAGTGACTCGGGGTCGGGTTTTGGGCACGTCACGTCGTCGGGCGTTACGATGACGTCTGCCTCCGGCATAAACGACATGAGCTTCATAAGCGGTTGCGCAAAGCGTCCCAGCTTGTTGGTCACTACCCCCCAGGGTATGCCGTGAGCGTGCAGTGTGGATAGAAGCTCCCGCATGCCGGGATAGGGCGTGCTGAGCGACCCCAAGCCTCGCTCATAGTGATCGAGAAACCTTTGCCGCCAACGCTCGAAGGAGGGATCCGACGTGTCCATCGCCAGTGCCGCTCTTACCATTCCAATGGCGCCATCCGAAACGCTGTGCCAAATGGTTTGGGTATCGAGGGCGGGCAAAGCAGCTTCCTGCCGCAATTGGGTGGCGATGTGGATGAATTCAGGTGCGGTATCGATGAGCGTGCCGTCCAAATCAAATAGCACTGCGCGGGGACGGGAGAGGTTCACGGTTTGCGGGCCCTGATCAGGTAGTTCACCGAAACATCGTCTGCTCTCAGCCGGTATTGCTTGGTGAGCGGGTTATAGGTCATCCCTGTCATCTCATGCATCTCCAGACCTGCGTCGCGGATCCACCGAGCCAACTCCGAGGGCTTAATCAGCTTGGCATACTCATGGGTGCCGCGCGGAAGCAGGTTCAGCACGTACTCGGCACCAACAATGGCGAAGAGAAACGCCTTTGGATTACGGTTAATGGTTGAAAAAAAGAGATCGCCTCCGGGCCGGCATAACTTGGCGCAGGCGCTGACGACGGCGGAGGGGTCGGGCACGTGTTCCAGCATTTCAAGGCAGGTGACCACATCAAAGTCCCCCGCGTGTTGTTCCGCAAAAGCTTCTGCAGTGCTGTGCTCGTAACGCACATCGATGCCGCTTTCCAGTTGGTGTAAGCGAGCGACTGACAACGGTGCCTCGCCCATATCGATGCCGGTGACGCTGGCTCCGCGGTGCACCAACGCCTCGCAAAGCAGGCCACCGCCGCAGCCGACATCCAGCGCAGACTTACCCCTAACAGCCGCCAGGTCATCAATCCAATCAGCGCGCAACGGGTTGATGTCATGCAGGGGTTTGAACTCGCTGTTCGGGTCCCACCAGCGGGATGCGAGTTTTTCAAATTTTGCGATTTCCTCGAGATCAACATTATTTTCGGGGGGCATGTTCTCAGCGCTCCAGAGAAGATCGAAAAGTGGCGAGTCGGTCTGACCACTGTCGGGCACGACGGGCAACGTCATTATAATCAAGCGTCTCTAGCTGCCCATCGCACATAATCAGTCGTCCGTCGATCCAGCTCCACCGCACTTCAGTGCCACTGCTTGCGTAAACAATATTGGATGGAATGCTATTCAGAGGTAGGTGGTGGGCGCCGGTAATATCGACAGCGATCAAATCGGCTAATTTGCCGGGTTCGATGCTACCCAGGCGGTCTGCCTGTCCCAACGCGCGAGCCCCGGACAGCGTCGCCATCTCGAGAACAGTCCACGCGTCAACGGCTTGGGGGTCGTCGTGCTGCCACTTTCCCACGAGAGACGCTGCTTGCGCTTCTGCCAACATGTTCAACCGGTTATTGCTGGCTGCGCCATCGGTACCCAGCGCCACATTGATACCGCTATCCAGCAGTTGTTGCACTGGACTGATGCCCGATCCCAGCTTCAGATTGGATCTTGGGCAGTGCACCACATGTGCGCCATGGGTTGCGAGGTTCTCGATGTCCTGCGTTCCCACCGCGTTCATATGAACGCATTGCGTTCGGGGGCCCAAAAGACCCACCCTCTGCAATAAGTCAATCGGCCTGAGCCCGCATCGCTCGACCGAGCTCAGGACTTCCTGTTTGGTCTCGTGTAAGTGGATGTGGACGGGGGCATCGAGTTCTTCCGCCAACATGGCGACCTTAGCCAGGTGGCTTTCACTGACGCCATAGGTGGAGTGGGGGCCGAAGCCGATCTCGATGCGGTCATGATCACGATAGCGATCACGCAACTCCAGACCGCGGTTAATGCAGCCGTTTGCATCGCGCGCCCATGCAGTTTCAACATCGATGATCGGAAAATTAAGCAGGGCGCGAAGCCCCGCGCTGTCGCACTGTTCTGCCGTGATCTCGGGAAAAAAATAGTTGTCGATCAAGGTCGTGGTGCCGCCTTTTAGCAATTCAGCAATGGCCAGATCAGAGCCATCGCGGACAAATTCCGTGTTAACTAACTGTTGCTCGGTTGGCCAGATGGTTTGCTGTAGCCAAGACGACAGTGGCATGTCATCGGCGTAACCTCGCAACAAAGACATTGCAGCGTGACAATGCCCGTTTATTAATCCCGGCATTAACACGCAGCCTCCGAGGTCGACATGAGTCGCTGCGGTGGTGGCCCGCGCCTCGGACCGTGGCATGATGGCGGCAATGCTATGACCCTTTATCGCCACGCTGTGCGCGTCAAGCAACTCACCACGAGGAATTATTGGCAACACAAAATCGGGATGCAGGACGGTATCGTACTCGGACATCTGGGCTCCTCTTGGGCGTACAGTATACCGCGCTGGCGCCGCGTAAATTGCCGTTTAATGCGGTGTTAAGCTCGCTCGCGCGGGTCTTGTTTGATACACTATGGCTTTGTTGTTTTGGGTCATTTTGCACCCAATCAAGACGTCGAGTTAAGTAGCCCTAATGGCAGAAAATCCCCAGGAAATGGCCCGGGAAATCCTCCCGGTCAATATTGAAGATGAACTGAAACAGTCCTACATGGATTACGCGATGAGCGTAATCGTGGGGCGCGCCTTACCCGATGTTCGTGATGGTTTGAAACCCGTGCACCGCCGGGTGTTGTTCGCCATGAATGAGCTGAGTAACGACTGGAATAAGGCCTACAAAAAGTCTGCCCGGGTGGTAGGGGATGTGATCGGTAAGTATCACCCCCACGGGGACTCTGCTGTTTACGACACCATCGTTCGGATGGCTCAGGATTTTTCTTTACGCTACATGCTAGTCGATGGTCAGGGGAACTTTGGCTCTATTGATGGCGACTCCGCAGCGGCTATGCGTTACACAGAAATCCGAATGTCCAAGATTGCCCATGCGCTGCTCGCAGATCTGGACAAAGAAACGGTTGATTTTGTTGACAACTACGACGGTACGGAGCGCATACCCGCTGTATTGCCGACCCGCGTTCCCAACCTATTGGTCAATGGGTCTTCGGGTATTGCGGTGGGTATGGCAACTAACATCCCTCCGCATAATTTACGTGAGGTTGTGGCTGGGTGCCTTGCGACGCTTCAGGACCCGGATATCTCGGTTGACGAATTGATGCAATACATCCCGGGACCTGATTTTCCGACGGGTGCGCAAATCAACGGACGCGCCGGCATTGTGCAAGCCTATCGAACGGGGCGGGGCCGCATTTATGTGCGAGCCAAAGCAGAGGTCGTCACTGACGAAGCGAAAGGTAAAGAATCGATCATCATCCACGAGATTCCCTATCAGTTGAATAAGGCAAGACTCATTGAGCGGATTGCCGAACTGGTGAAGGAAAAGAAACTCGAGGGCATTACCGAGTTGCGTGACGAGTCCGACAAGGACGGTTTGCGGGTCGTGATTGAGTTGCGACGTGGCGAGGTTGGAGATGTGGTGCTGAACAACCTCTATGCCCAGACCCAGCTCCAATCTGTAGTCGGCATTAATATGGTTGCCTTGGTCGATGGCGAGCCAAAGGTGTTGAATCTCAAGCAGATGATCGATGCTTTTGTCCGTCACCGTCGAGAGATCGTTACGCGCCGGACCGTCTATTTACTGCGCAAAGCACGGGAACGGGGGCACGTCCTCGAGGGTCTGGCAATCGCTCTTGCCAATATTGATGCGGTGATCGAGCTGATCAAATCATCCCCGACGGCAGCTGATGCCCGAGAGGGTTTGATGGCGAGATCCTGGGCGCCCGGCGATGTTATGGCCATGTTAGAGCGCGCGGGTGCCGATGCTTGTCGTCCTGATGAGCTGCCCGAGCAGTATGGAGTGGCCGACGGCCAGTATTACCTGTCTCCCGCACAGGCACAGGCGATTCTCGATCTGCGACTGCATCGCTTGACCGGGCTTGAGCACGAGAAGCTACTGCAAGAGTACGCAGATAAGATTGCCGAGATTGCGGATTATCTGGATATTCTGGGTGATCCGGATCGGCTCAAGCAGGTGATCCGCGAGGAACTGGAGGCGCTGGTAGAAGAATTTGGTGATGAGCGAAGGACCCAAATTTCTGATTCCGCCCATGACTTGACGGTCGAAGATCTCATCACCGAGGAAGATCGAGTTGTCACCATATCCCACGGAGGCTACGCCAAAACCCAATCGCTGACGGATTATCAGGCGCAGCGCCGTGGCGGTACTGGAAGAAGCGCCACCGCCGTCAAGGACGAAGACTTCATCGAGCATCTACTGATCGCCAGTACCCACGCTACGATCTTGTGCTTTTCCAACCTCGGCAAAGTCTACTGGCTCAAAGTTTTCCATATTCCCCTCGCCAGTCGTTCTGCGCGGGGACGTCCGATGGTGAACCTGTTACCGCTTGACGAGGGAGAGCGGATTACTTCGATCCTGCCGATTGAGGGCTATGAGACGGATCACTTTATCTTCATGGCAACGAGCAATGGCACGGTCAAGAAAACCGATATGAGTCTTTTCTCCCGCCAACGCAGTGTGGGCTTGCGGGCGATCGAACTGGACGAAGACGACGTGTTGATTGGCACAGCGGTGACTGATGGCACGCAAGACATCATGCTGTTTTCCAGTGAGGGCAAGGTCGTGCGCTTCCCCGAGTCGGCAGTGAGAGCAATGGGCCGAACTGCCAGAGGTGTTAGGGGCATCCGGTTGGGTGAGGGGCATCGCTTGATCTCTCTGCTGGTGCCTCAAGCGGGTAGTAAGATCCTGACGGTGAGTGAGAATGGCTACGGCAAGCGATCCGAGACCAGTGACTTTCCGGTCAAGGGTCGCGGCACCAAGGGCGTGATTGGCATGACAGCATCGTCTCGCAATGGGCCGCTCGTGGGGGCAGAACAGGTTTGGGATGGGGATGAGATCATGCTGATTTCCAATCAGGGGACCGCCGTGCGGACCCGTGTTGAGGAAGTGAGTGTTCAGGGTCGAAATACGCAGGGGGTGAGGGTCATCCGCACCCGAGAGGGCGAAGCCCTCGTGAGCGTCAGCCGTATTGCCGAGGACGATATTGAAACGGGTGTCGCTTCCGATTCGAATGGTGAGGGGTCTGGGCCCATTCCGAACCGCATGCCTGATGATGTCACCAACGAGGGAGATGAGGGCGCCGACGGGTGAGTCGCAAGCATAACTTTTGTGCGGGACCGGCCGCACTGCCCCTGCCCGTATTGAATCGTGCCAGAGAGGATCTCCTGAATTGGGCTGACGTCGGTTCCTCTGTTATGGAGATCAGCCACCGCAGCGCAGCATTTGTCGCGGTGGCGGAGGGCGCGGAGGCCTCTCTGCGTCGACTACTCGATATTTCAGATGAGTATGCCGTGCTGTTTTTGCAAGGCGGCGCCTCAACCCAATTTGCCGCCGTGCCATTAAATTTGAGCGGCCCGGGTCAAAAAGTCGATCAAGTTGTCACCGGCCAGTGGTCAAAAAAAGCGCTGCAGGAAGGGCGTCGGTTTGCAGACGTCAATGTGGCTGCAAATTCAGCGGATCAGAATTTCTTCGTTGTGCCGCCGCAAGAGGTCTGGCAGACCCACTCCGATGCGGCCTATCTACACTATTGCCCCAACGAAACCATCGGAGGTTTGGCGTTTTCATACGTCCCAGACGTCTCAGTGCCTTTGATTGCAGATATGTCATCGACGATCTTATCAGGACCCATGGACGTTCAGCGCTTCGGCGTGATCTACGCCGGCGCGCAAAAGAATATTGGCCCCGCGGGACTGTGTATTGTGATTGTGCGAAAAGACCTGCTTGGGCGCGCACGAGAGAACACCCCTGCGATGTTGAATTGGCAGATCGCGGCAGACAATGACTCGATGTACAACACGCCCCCGACCTTTGCGATTTACCTCGCTGGGCTGGTGTTTGAATGGCTCGAGGCGCTAGGCGGATTGGGGGCAATGGCCGCGATTAATGAACTAAAGGCCGCTACTTTGTATGGGCTGATTGATCAGAGCGCGTTCTACCATAACCCCGTGGAAGCGCAGAGCCGATCGCTGATGAATGTCCCTTTTACTCTGGCCGATGCCGCGCTGGACACCACCTTCTTAAAGGAAGCAGAGACTGCAGATCTGCTTAACCTGAAAGGCCACCGATCGGTCGGCGGAATGCGCGCAAGCTTGTACAATGCGGTGGAGCAATGCTCGGTAGACGCATTGTGCGATTTTATGAAGGATTTTGAGCAACGCTACGGCTAGTCCACCGAGCGAGGACAGATCCCATGGATTCTGATCAGCAACTTAGCCAAATTAGAGAGCGTATTGACGAGATTGATCTGCGGCTCCTCGAGCTGATCAGTGAGCGGGCGCAGTGTGCCCAGCAAGTGGCTGAGGTCAAATTGCGGGCATCACAGTCGCAGGAAGAGGCACCGTTGTTCTATCGGCCCGAGCGGGAGGCGCAGGTGCTGAGGGCAATACGCGAGCGCAACCCCGGCCCTTTGGCAGGTGACCAAGTGGCGGCAATTTTCAGAGAGTTGATGTCTGGATGTCTGGCGCTGGAGCAACCGCTGTCGGTCGCGTTTTTGGGCCCAGAGGGCACCTATTCTCAGGCAGCTGCGCTAAAACATTTTGGGCAATCCGCGTTACCCCAGGGTCAGCCGAGTATCCACAAGGTTTTTCGCCAGGTGGAGGAGCGCCTTTGCGATTATGGGGTGGTACCGGTGGAGAACTCGACGGAGGGAATGGTTGGACAGACGCTTGATTGTTTTTTGGAATCGCCCCTGCAGATTACGGGTGAGATCGAGTTGCCAGTGGTTCACCACTTACTGGTCGGTGGCCAGGATCCGGGCAGGATTGCCGTGCTTGACGACATTGCGCTGGTGATTGGTCACGAGCAAGCGTTGGGCCAGTGTCGCCAATGGCTCGACAGTCATTTACCGGACGTGCCGAGAGAGGCTGTAGCCAGCAATGGAGAGGCTGCGCGCCGAGCGGGCAGCGAGCAAAGAGTTGCGGCCATTGCGGGAGAGTTGGCGTTGAAGCAGTACGGTTTGCTGCCGCTGGCCAGCGCCATTCAGGACAGCAGCAGCAACACGACCCGATTCTTGGTTTTGGGCCGCGAGAGTGTGCCGCCCAGTGGCTATGACAAAACCTCACTGCTGGT
>Ga0181585_10005541_pt1 | contig 10908 bp, 10 predicted proteins | sample 071ome_29_FD_132469 | JGI IMG/M metagenome (GOLD analysis project Ga0181585, IMG submission 132469) | Coastal salt marsh microbial communities from the Groves Creek Marsh, Skidaway Island, Georgia - 071407BT metaG (megahit assembly) | ecosystem: Environmental > Aquatic > Marine > Intertidal... | reverse complement strand
AGTTTTTCCAGGCCAAGGATCTCAATATTTAGGCATGGGAAAGTATTTGAAAGAGAATTTTGAGGTTTCTAGGAGAGTATTTGAGGAAGTTGACAGTGCTTTAAATCAGAATTTAAGCGAAATAATTTTTGGTGAAAATGTTGAAAAATTGAATTTAACAGAGAATACACAACCTGCAATTATGGCAGTAAGTATTGCAACTTTCGAAGCCTTAAAAAAAGAAAAGTCTATCAATATTAATGATTTCAAATTATGCGCTGGCCACTCTCTTGGTGAATATAGCGCGTTGGTAGCGTCTGAATCAATTAAGCTTTCCGATGCGGCTAAAATTTTAAAAAAAAGAGGTCAAGCAATGCAAAATGCTGTACCAGTTGGAGAAGGTGGTATGGCAGCAGTTTTAAATATAGATATAAATAGTTTAGAAAAATTTATTTTGAAAAATAATTTTCAAACGGTAGAGATTTCAAATGATAATTGCCCAGGACAATGTGTTATAAGTGGAGCTAAGCAAGAAGTTGATGAAATAGTGATTTTATTAAAAAAAGAATTAAAAAAAAAATCTATATCTTTGCCAGTTAGTGCCCCCTTTCATTGCATTATGATGAAACCCGCTGCTGAAGAATTAAAAGATTATATGTTAGATTTCAAATTTAATGATCCCCAAATTCCTTTAGTGTCAAATGTAAGTGCAAAAGCTGAGCACTTAAGTGACGAAATAAAAAACCTATTAATTAAATGTGTTTTTTCAAGAGTTAAATGGAGAGATACAGTTGGTTATTTTTTAAATAATAAAATTTCAGAGGCTGTAGAATGCGGTCCTGGTAAAGCTTTAACAAATATGTTTAAAAGATTTGAATTTGAAATTAAATGTTTAAAACTTGATAATATGGAAGACATTAGAAATTATGAATAGTTTAAAAAATAAAAAAGCAATTATTACTGGAGGATCTAGAGGTATAGGGCTATCGGTATTGGAAGCTCTTTATAAACATGATGTAGAGATATTAACTATTGGATCTAATTTAAACAATTTAGAAAATTTAAAAAAAAAATTTCCTAATATTAAAATAGAGCAACTAAATTTAAAAAATCAGCATGATGTAGTTACAAAATTTCCAAAGTTGATAGATGCTCTCGGTGGCATTGATATTCTTATTAATAATGCAGGAATTACTAAAGATAATCTAACTTTAAGAATGAAAGAAGAAGAATGGAATGATGTGATAGATGTTAACTTAAATTCAGTTTTTTTTATATGTCAGATTACAATAAAAGCCATGATTAAAAATAAAGCAGGTAGTATAGTTAATATAACTTCTGTTGTGGGGCATACTGGTAACGCTGGTCAAGCTAATTATACAGCTTCAAAAGCAGGTGTTGTTGCAATGACGAAATCATTGGCAAAAGAGTATGCTAAAAAAAATATCAGAGTAAATTGCGTGTCCCCCGGTTTTATTGCCACAGACATGACCAAGGATTTAAAAGAGGAGTACAAAAGTGAGCTACTAAAAAACATTCCAATTAATAGATTGGGGACAGGGGAGGATATTGCAAATGCCGTTGTTTTTCTTTGCTCTAGCAACTCTTCATATATTACAGGTGAGACAATACATGTGAATGGTGGGATGTATATGGCTTGATTAAGTTAAATTAATCATTTAAAGAAATATTTAAACAAAAGGAGAATTTATGAGTGATGTTAGAGAAAAAGTAAAAAAAATTATAGTTGATCATTTAGGAGTAGATGCCGCAAAAGTAACTGACGAAGCAAGTTTTATAGATGATCTTGGAGCTGATAGCTTAGACACTGTTGAGCTTGTGATGGCGTTTGAGGAGGAGTTTGGCTCAGAGATTTCAGATAGTGAAGCAGAAAAAATATTAACTGTTGGTGATGCTGTAAAATTTATAGAGAGCAATTCGAAATAATTTTTTAGTTGAGATCTATTTTAAAAGAAAATTTAACAATAATCATTTCGTCTCCGTCTGGTGCCGGTAAAACAACTGTAACACGTGAAATTATAAAAAAATTAAAAAATTCATACCTTTCAGTTTCTTGTACTACTAGAGAACCCAGAGTTGGGGAAAAAAATAAAAAAGATTATTTTTTTGTAAGCAAAAATCATTTTCTTTATTTAAAAAAAAAGAATGCATTTTTGGAAACTGCAAAAGTTTTTGGTAACTATTATGGTACTTTAAAAAGTCAGTTAAATAATAAAAAAAAGAAAATAGTATTATTGGATGTTGATTGGCAAGGGGCCAGAAGTATAAGAAAAAAAATAAAAAAAAACTGTTATTCTTTTTTCTTATTACCACCAAGTATAAAAGAACTTAAAAGGAGACTAATAACTAGACATAAGGATAATAAGTCCATTGCAATTAAAAGGATATCTTATGCAAGAAAAGATATTAAATATTGGACTGAATATGATTATGCAATCGTTAACAAAAAATTAAATTTTTGCGTAAAAGAAATAATAAATCAAATTAATAATATTATCGATAATAACCTAAAAAAGAAAAAAATTACAAAATTAATAAAAAATTTTTAAATTAAACTAACTTAGTTAGCTCATAGTATACATCTTCTTTAAGGTTTTCAGGACGTAGAGAAAAGTATTTTTCAAATTTAATTAAGTTATTTTTGCTAAGAAACTTTTCAAATTTTTTTTTATTTATCTTTCTTCTCTCATTAAAAAAAAATAACGTTATTTGTTCTAGCTTTTTTAAATTTTTACTTTCAATTTTATGATTTTTTATTTTTTTAAATATTAAAACAGAAGCATCAACCTTTGGTTCTGGTTTAAAATTTTTTTTCAAAACAGTCAAACCGTATTCAATATTAAAAAATGCCTTAGACAATATTGTAATTCTTCCATACTTTTTGCTATTAAAATCAGAAATAATTCTATCAGCTAATTCTTTTTGAAACATTAAAGTCATTTGATCAATACAATGATATTTATTTTGAGTATAAATCCATTTTGTTAGTAACTGTGAAGATATATTAAAAGGAAGATTAGATATAATAGAAAAATTTTCGTTATTAAAATATTTTTTCTCGTTAAAAGTTAAGGCATTGTTAAAAATTATATTATTTAAATCGATTTTTGAATAGTTTTTCTGAAGAGACTTGTCAATTTCGACAGCCACAAATTTTTTTGGTTTCTGTTCTTTAATTAGTTTAGTTAAAGCTAAATTTCCAGGTCCAATTTCAATAATGTTGTTGTTTTTTATATTTGATAATCTGATTATTTTACTTGCAATTTTTTCATTAATTAAAAAATTTTGACCATATTCTTTTCTCATTTAGTATTTTTCACAAAATTTTATACAATTAACGAAGCTTTCATTGCTAATATATTCATTTTTTTTTAATCTTTTACCCGTTCCATGATCTGGTGACATTCTAATATATTTTTTCCCAATAGTAATATTTATTCCATTAAATTTATTAATAAGTTTAAATGGTATAAGAACTTGATCATGATAATTTCCAATAAAAATTTTATTTGAAATTTTTCTAAAAGCTGTGTCAGCTGAAACAGGGCCTATGATAGGAAATTTTTTTTTCAATAAGCTTATTGTTGGTTTTATAACCCTTTCCTCTTTAGAATTATTATTTAAATCTATTCCTGCATGAGGATTTAGACCCAAATAAACAATTTGGACCTTTTTATTGATTTTCTTATAAAAATTAAAAATGTTCTTTACAGTATAAATAATTTTTTTTTTCGTGATTAACTTATCTACTTTTTTTATTTCTATGTGTGTAGTAATTGGGCAAACAGAAAATGTATCATTGTACAACAGCATGTTTTCTTTTTTTTTGTCTTTACACATAAAAGAAAAAAACTCCGTAAATCCTGAAAAATTATTATTTAAAAATCTTTTTTTATCAATTGGCATATTAATAAGATATTTAATTTTTTTATCTTTAAATAAATTTATACTTTTCTTGGTGATTTTTTTTAAAAAAAGAAAATTGTTTTTTCCATCATTTTTAATATTGTAAAATTCGAATTTATTGCACTTGTTTATTTTTTTATAAATTTTTTGAAATTTAATTTTATCACCAATTATATAAATTTTTTTTATTTGTGATTTTATTAATTTGTCAAAAGACTTTATTATTACTTTTTCTGAAATGCTTTTTTCATCTATCAATAAAATACATATTGAATTCATTAATTATATTTTATGTAATATTTTTTCTTAACTAAATTAAAGTGTGTTTTTGATAAAATATTTATTTTTTTTTGCTTTTCTAATTTAAATAAATTCTCTTTTTTAATTTTAGAAAATTTATTTGATTTTATTATCTCATTTATTTCATTGGTATTTATCTCTAATTTTCTCGCATAAAAAGAAGTAATTAAATTATTCCATTTCATAGAAATTTCTAATTTATCATGTATATAGTCATAAATATCCTTTGAATTTTTTATATTTTCTTCATATTTATCCAAACTTAATTGAACTCTATTTTTTAATTCATTTTTGTTTATATTAATTTTTAATTTTTTAGTTTCCAAATATTTTATTTTTTCATCAATCAGTCTTTCAAGTAGAGCCCTTTTATCTTGTGGATTAATTTTTTTATTATTTATGGTTTCAAAAAATTTTATCTCTTTAAGCAAATCAATGTTTGTTATTGAGTTATTATTAACTTTTACTAATGATTTAATTTCAATTGCATAAGATGTTGTATTAAAAAAAAATAAAAAAATTAAAATAAATATTTTATATAATTTCATGATTTTAGTTTATAAAGTTCGATAAATCTGGTCCCAAGCTCTCTTGAAACGGCTTTATAGTTACCCCGAATATTAATGACTTAGTTGATTTTAAATCTTTATCATTATAATAGTCTTGAGAGTAAGATAAGGATGTTATTATGCATTCATTTTCAAAATTAATTGATAAACGCTTGTACTCTGATCTATCATTTATCAGGTCTTTCTTATTTTCAATATTTAAGTAATAGTTATCTCCAATTTCTTTTTTATAACCAATAGTTAGATTTCTATTATTTCCTATATGATGATTTTGTTCATCAAAAGTTACATTGATTTGATGACTATTATAAATTTGTTTTATATTTAAATTGTTTCTAAATAAATTTTTTAAATTATCATCTAGATTAAATTTATATTCAATATTTATTGAATTTTTATTTTTATCTAAGATATCCTTATTCCCTAAATTAAAATTAAAAAAGCCTGCATAATCCGAAGACTTTTTATTAAGTGATGATTTAACTGGCATTTTGTTTTCTTTGACGTCTCTTAGTACTTGCCCTATTCCAAATGATGTTGTTAGCTTTTTATTCTGTTTATCTAAAAAATTACCAGTATAATTATAATTTATACCATAACCAATACTAGTTCCAGTTTCGATTGCATCTAAGCTATTTGTTCTGTTCATTGCAAATATATCTGAGAAATTTAAAATTTTGTCATTAGATGATGCAGTTTGCATAGATCCAGTCGTGTGTTTTAAAAAAATTTTTGGTGAGATAATTTGGTAAGAGTTTTTACTAAATTTTGCGTAAGGAACTTCACTATGTAAAGCAAAAGTCAAATTGTTATTTATCTTTAGCTTATCTTTATTTTCCCCAAAGTATTTGTTGTAATTATTTTGATTATAAAAAGCAAATTTCAACTTATTATTAATTCCGCTCTTTAATAAAAAGTCTTTGCTGTTTACAGATAAATTATTTTTGATGTAAGCTTGCTTTTGATTATTATTAAATTTTTTTCCTTGAAAATAACTGTTATAGTTTAGGTTATAATTTTTCTTTAAACTATTTATTGAAAAAATGCCACTTGGAAAATAATAAGTATATTTACTGTTATCATTTACTGTTAAATTCTCATATATACCAGCTTCTATATCAATTTTTTTGTTACTTGAGTAAGATTCAATCCTAAAAGAATTTTCAAGCATACTTATACTTTCATCAAATAATTTTGTGTTTATTTTGTTAACTTTTAAAAAGTTTTCTTGGGATAATCTTTGTATATTTAATTCGATTTCACTTTTATCAAAAATAATATTTTTTTTGTTAGCTTTATAGTTTGCAAAATAAAAATTTCTCGAACCTTTTGTTCTTCCAAATTTATTATGATCGTTATATCCTTGCGTGTAACCAATTTCAGCTTGAAAAAAACCATCCTTAGTGGCTTGTCTATAACTAGCTTGTATTAAACTATTCTCATCAAAATAATAGGTTGGCGTTATGGTTAAGTCCTTGTCTTTTGAAATTACTTTAAAATAAGGAATTTTTATTGTTCTTCCTATGTTTGATATTGTTTTAATAGAAGGAGGTAAAAAACCGCTTTGTCTTTTAACACTTGGATCTGGATGCGAAATGTAAGGCGCATACAAAACTGGAATATTTTTGATTTTCAAGAATGAGTTTTTATGTATTATTTTTTTATTTTTTTTATCATGTTTTATTTGGTCACTTACCAATGACCATGCAGGACAAAACTTCCCTTTATCAAAAATTTTATCACATGTAGTGAATTTAGATTTTTTTAATATTATTGATTGTTTAGCTTGATCTATCTCACCTTCTATTGCTTCAGAATATGAACCATCTGCAGTGAAGGCTTTTATATTATATCCATACCCCCTTTTTTTTCTATGATTATAAATAATTCTAGATAACAAGAATTGATTTCCTTTCTGGTCAATTAATATAACTTTATTTTGCGCCTCAATCGTTTTGGTCTTAAGATTATATTTAAAGATTTCAGCTGCTAATGTGTTTTTAGTTTCATCAGTAAATTTAGAATTTCCATTACTTGTGATTAAATTATCTTCTTTATAAAAAGTAATTTTATCTGCACTTAAAGTTTCACCTAATTGATTTCGAGCTATAGCATTACCGCTTGCATAAATAATATTTCCATTTTTTTTATATGACATTTTTTCCGCTTGGATTTCGAAAACTTCTTCTGCGTGAGAGAATTTTGGAATTATTATTAATAAAAATAAAAAAATAAAATACTTTAAAATAAGGTTTGTTAAATTTTTTTTAGTCATTTTTTTTCATTATGCCGAAACTAGAAACAGTAAGTATTATTAAAATTGGAACCCATACCGACAAGGAAAGTGGTAATTTACCATTTTTACCTAAAGCAATAGATAGATCGCTTAAAAAATAAATTATAATCCCAGTCACGACTCCAAAAAATGCATAAATAAAGTTATTGAAGTTATAACCATTATGAATTGTAAAAATAGTAGAAATTATTACCATAGAAAACAATAAAAATGGCAAAGAAAGATATTTATTAAAAGTTATTACCAATTCTTGTCCGAAATAGCCTTTTTCGTTAAGGTTTTTTAATTGATTGTTAATATTCCATATTGAATAAACGTTTGCATTTATAAAATAGTTTTTGAGCTCATCAAGATCTATACTAGTATCATAGGGCAGCACTTCATAATAAAAAGTTTTATCATTGAAATCTATTTTTTTAACTTTTTTAAGTGTCCATTTTTTTAAATTATCTATATTTGCAACCTCGGAGTCTAAACGTTCAATAAATTGATTATTTTTATCGAATTTATAAATTATTAAATTATTTAATTCTTTAAAATTATTATTTTTGATTGTATCCGCTCTAATAATTTTAGTGTTTACATTATCTTTTTCTTTTACCCATAAACCATTATCACTCATTACGATAAGATTTTCGTTATTAGAATATTCTCTTTTATAAGATTCATAATATTTTAGTAATTCTGCAGATATAGGTGTAAATATTAAAACTATCAGTATACCTAATAAAAGAGAGTATATTGCTGGAATTAAGGTTGTATACTTTTTTGAAACTCCGGATAAATTTAGTGGCATAATCTCATTATTACGCATTAGTTTTGCGAAGAAAAAAATTGCTGCAAACAAAAAAATAAACGGTAACATATTAATTAATATCGTCGGTGCTCTAATTAAGGTTAAAGAAAAAGTTTTTAAATATAAATTTCCTATAATATTTTTGTTTTTAAAAAAAATAATCTCCTCTAGAAATGTTGTAAGTAAAATTAATGATATAAAAATAGAAAAAATAATAAATAATGAAAAAGAAAACTCTTTTATAATATATTTAATTATAGTTCTAGGTGTAAATTTTTTTGTCATATTATTATTTTAAACTTTTTTTCAAATAAATGAGCAGAGTTGTAAAAATTAAAAAAATTATAAATAAATAAATTGTAGAATAGTAAATCTTCAGGCCACTTAATCCGAGTAAAATTTGATTAAAAATTAATAAAATTATTGTAAATAAATAAATCATAAATTTATACTTTTTATCACTCATGTTTTGATTATTCTTTTTAATTAAAAAGCAGGATAGAATACATATTATTAAGATAAAAAATGGACTTATTAACCTTTTATTTACTTCTTGTCTTATCTCTTCAATTTGATCCTGTTTTATGTAAGGCTCATCTTCTTTTCCATTAATTCTTTTGAGCAACCAGAGTATATCTCTTTCTGAAAATTTAGGGTAATTGGTATTTTTTATTTTATACTTTCCAAAATCGAAAGTTGTTTTCTTAAATTTTACAGTATTTATACTCTGATTACTTTTTTCTTGGGAAATGCCGTCGTAAAGTTCTAAAAAAAATTTATTATTTAAAGATAATATACGTCCACTTTCTGCGATTATAGTTCTATTTTTTTCATAAATAAAAATATTATCTAAATTTCCTCTTTGATCATTTTTTCTCACATAAATAGTTAACTCTTTAAGAGGTGAATTAAAATTATTTTGTTTTAATAGAGAATTAATAACACTAAATTCTGAATTAGAAAGAACATTTCTGCCTTGAAGAGAGCTCCAAGGTGCAAAAAAAATTACTAAAAAAAAATATATAATCATTGTGCTTATAGATAATTTTATACAGGCATGAATTATTTCATTTTTGCTTATTCCAGATAGCCAATAAATTTGTAATTCATTTGTACTTTCTAAATTTGAAAATAAAAAAAACATTGAAATGGTAAAACAAAACAAAAAAATATTACTCAAAATTTTTGGATAGATTGCCAGAAGATATTTTATATATACTGAAATTGGATTTCCAAGTTCTGTAATCAATTCCAGCAATCTTGCTGCCTGGGTCACCCAGATCAGTATAGATAGTGACAATGTAATCAATAAGAAAACTTTAAAAAATTCTGATAAAAAATAATTAAAAATCTTGTTTTTAAACATATTTGATGTATTAGAGTTTTCTATTAAAAATGCTTAATTATTCAACAAAATATAGCCCAAACTGTGATTATAGAGTAATATTAACTAATAAAAAATCAAATCTAAAACAAATTAATAATTTAATATCTCTAGAAGCTCAAAATCAATTAAAAAAAAAGAGCTCGACAAATAAAAGAGGTTTTTCTTTTTTGTCCCAGGTAAAAAAAAACAAATTTCAAAATTTATTTTTTTTTAATATTGAAGGAAAAAAAATAGATTATGAATACCAACGTATTGGTGGAGAAATTGTAAATGAGGCATTAAAATTAAAGAAAGATAAAATAGAATTATTAGTTGATACATTACCAAATGATTTACTCAAAAAAAATATATTAGAAAATATTTTAGTAGGCATTTTATCAAGAAATTATATTTTTCAAAATTATAAATTAGAGAAAAAAAATTTATTAAAAATTAAAAATGTAACCATAATTTCTAAAAATAAAATTTTAATAAATAGCAGTATAAAATACGCAAAAAATATAGATCTTGGAGTAACTCAAACTAGAGATTTGGTTACGATGCCATCGAATATTTTAAATCCATATAATTTTACTAAAGAAATTAAAAAACTTTCTAAATATGGTCTGAAGATTGAAATATTAGATGAAAATAAATTAAAAAAAATAGGCATGAATGCTTTGCTTGGAGTTGGCCAGGGTAGTTCTAATAAAAGTTATGTTGGAATTATGAAATGGCAAGGAGGTAAAAAAAATCAAAAACCTTTAGCATTTATCGGTAAAGGTGTTTGTTTTGATACAGGTGGGATTTCATTAAAACCTGCAAGATTTATGGAAGAGATGAAATATGATATGGCTGGCGATGGAACAGTAACTGGTCTAATGAAAACTCTTGCTTCTAGAAAGGCCAAAGTAAATGCTATTGGAATTGTTGGATTAGTTGAAAATATGCCGGATGGAAATGCACAACGACCAGGCGATGTTGTAAAATCTTACAGTGGGAAAACAATAGAAATTTTTAATACCGATGCTGAAGGCAGACTTGTGCTTGCAGATTTACTTACTTACACTGAAAAAAGATTTAAACCAAAGTTCATGATAAATTTAGCTACTTTAACCGGTGCTATAATTATTTCTTTGGGTAATGAATATGCGGGTCTGTTTTCTAATAATGATCAACTTGCAGGCAGATTAAACAAAGTGGGTTATACAGATAATGAAAAAGCTTGGAGACTACCTCTAAATAAGAATTTTGATGCATTAATTGATTCCCAAATAGCAGATGTTCAAAATATAAATTATTCTGGAGGCGCAGGATCAATAACAGCGGCACAATTTTTACAAAGATTTGTGCTAAACAAAACTCCGTGGGCTCATTTAGATATTGCAGGTATGGCATGGACAAAAACGAACACAAAAACAATTCCTGCTGGAGCAACGGGTTATGGTGTTAAACTTTTAAATAGATTAGTGGAGGAATACTATGAATGAGACGACTTTATCATTAATTAAACCAGATGCAGTTGAAAGAAATTTAATTGGTAAAATAATTCAAATTTTTGAGGAAAATAATTTAATTATTCAGAAGATGAAAAAAATTCATGTTGATATGGATTTTGCAAAAAGGTTTTATTCTGTACATTCTGATAAACCTTTTTTTAATGATTTGTGCAGTT
>Ga0181585_10005538_pt1 | contig 10912 bp, 10 predicted proteins | sample 071ome_29_FD_132469 | JGI IMG/M metagenome (GOLD analysis project Ga0181585, IMG submission 132469) | Coastal salt marsh microbial communities from the Groves Creek Marsh, Skidaway Island, Georgia - 071407BT metaG (megahit assembly) | ecosystem: Environmental > Aquatic > Marine > Intertidal... | reverse complement strand
GCAAAAGGTTTAAGTAAATTTGAAAGTTCTCTATTATATTTAGCTTCTGCTTCCTCGCTTCTTACAACACCTTCTTCCATAGGAACTCCGTTTACTTTTAAGAAATTATAAAGGGCTTTCACAGCAGGAGCATATTTGCAGCGTTCCTCAACATCTCCACAAGCCGCAACAAATCTCCATCCAAATTTATAGTAAAGTGTAATAACTGTTTCTAAACCATAAAGAACAATACCATGATCTAATTTTGATCCTAAAAATTGTATTGCTTTAAGTACATTACCTCCACGAGCATATATTTTACTCTGCATTTGTCTGCTTTTAATATTTGGGATTTTCTGACTTCCTAAAACAAGCACATCCATATCGGTTGTTTCTGGTGAAATATCCTCATCATCTTGTAACTGAATAGCAGATAGTTCTTCTGAACCAACATGTCCTTCTCTATAAGGATTGTGTGTAACGCGTATTAAAGAAATACTACGTACACTTCCGAGTTGTGATTCACCATTAGCTACATTTATATCACGCTGAATTAAAATAAGATTTGCATCAGCATCTTCCACATCTTCTATTTTATCTCGAATATAACTATCAGGAAGTCCATACTGACACATAGCAGCAAGATCACCGGTTTTTTTGGGGATCTCATTAAAACCAGCTGTAAAGTCACCCTTATATGTTAGCGTAGCTTTACCCATATCAGTAATTTCCTGATTTACGCGTACAGATATTCCTAATCCCATTAGTACCTTTTCATCACAATAAACTTCTACATCTAATTTTGGTGCAATTACCTTTGATTCTCCAGACATATATATAAATGTGATAAAATTGAATTATAATTTAAATTTCTAAAAAAAATGCATCATATAATTATCATGACAAGCATACTATTTTCAGGCGATATTTGTGAATTATGTTGTTCTGACTTTAATAAAACTACCAATTCTAGAGTAGAATGTCCTAGTTGTGAATATCCTGTATGTCGTAGTTGTACTAGAATATACTTATTAGGAACAATGGATAATCCTCACTGTTTAAATTGTAAAAATAGATGGCAGCTAGATACACTTATAAAAAATACATTAAAATCATTTGTAAACGGAGATTATAAAGAACATAGGAAAAAAATGTTATTCGATCATGAGAAAAGTCGAATGCCTGAAACAATGAATGCAGTCGAAAATTATAAAAAGGTTAAAGTATTAACGGTAGAATATAAAGCAGAAAATGCTAAATTAAAAGAATTAGAAGCTAAAATAAGAGAATTAGAAGATGCTCGTTATAATCTTAAATGGAAAGTTTCAGGTATAAAAGGCCGTTTAAATGATTATAAATGTGGCGTTGAAAAAAGTATTAAAAAAGAATTCAAACAAAAATGTCCTAAAGATGGATGTTTGGGGTTTCTATCTACTCAGTGGAAATGTGGATTATGTGAAACTAAAGTGTGTTCTAAGTGCTTAGCTATAAAAGAAAATGAAATACCGCACGAATGTAATGAGGATGATGTAAAAAGTGCTGAATTAATTAAAAAGGAAACTAGAAGTTGTCCCTCATGTGGAACAAATATATTTAAGATTATGGGTTGTTTTGAAAAAGATACAAAAATTTTAATGTGGAATACAGAAGTTAAAAATATTCAAGATATTAAAATAGGAGATGTATTAGTAGGTAGTGATGGAACCAAAAGAATTGTAAAAGAAACATTTTCAGGAAAAGATAACTTATACACTGTTAAACAAAATAATGGTGAAACATATGTTGTGAATTCAAAACATGAATTACTATTGAAACCAACTTATTATAAAAAAATTAAAATTACTAATAAAAATATAATTCATTATTGGTTTGATAGAGAAAAATATTTATTTAAAAGTAAAAAAATACCATATAATTCTGAGAATTTTAATACAATACTAAAAAATGTTAAGGAGTTTTCATCATCAATATTAGAGAAACCGTTTAAAATTACAATAGATAATTACTTAAAATTAAATAAAAGCACTAAAAACAGAATATATGGTTTTAAAGGTAATAATATTCAATGGAAGAAACAAAAAGTTGAGTTTGATCCATATATTTTAGGTTCATGGCTAGGGGATGGTTATAGTGATGGTTCGGGTATATCTAGTAATGATGTACCTATTGTAAAAAAATGGATGGAATGGTGTAAAAATAATGATGCAGAATTAGTACATACTGCAGCTTATAGATTTTCAGTGAGAAGAAAAGGTGCAGGATATAAGAGAGGAGCGATTGGTTCTGAAACTGATTGCAAAGGTTGTGAAAAAGAAAAATTCTCTTTATGTACTACAAGTATTAATTATAGTTCATCTAAAAGAAAAGCTAAATCAACATCTCCACTTAAAGATATTCTAAGGAAATATAATTTAATTAAAAATAAGCATATCCCTAAACAATATTTAATGAATTCAAGGGAAATTAGATATCAATTACTAGCGGGAATTATTGATACTGATGGTTGTTTAACTAATCAAAATAAACGTATTACTATTGTTCAAGTTAATGAAAAATTATCTAATCAGATTTGTTTACTAGCTAGATCTTTGGGATACAACGTAACTATAAGAAAAATTCCTAAAAAAAATGTAAAATTACCAAATTGTAGTGAAAGAAAAGATTGTTGTGACCAATTTAGAATAAATATTTCTGGAAATATTTCTGAAATTCCAACTATTTTAAAAAGAAAAAAATGTATTAATTCACAGCCAAATAAAGATTACTCAAGAACTGGAATTAAAATTTTATTTAATAGAAATGATAAATATTATGGTTTTATGGTAGATAAAGATAATACCTTCATATTACCAGATTTTACATCAGTAAAAAATTGTGACCAAATGTGGTGCGTACAATGTCATACGGCTTTTAGTTGGAAAACTGGTATGAAATTAACTGGTGTTATTCACAATCCACACTTCTTTCAATGGCAGGCTAATGGTGGAGAAGCTGCTCCGGTAAATCTTCCAGGAGTTCAAATGTGTGGTGGCCTACCTTTCTGGACTACATATCGTTATAATGTTAAAAATCAATTATCAAAAATATTTAGATTAGAAAATCCTGAACTTTATAATAATTATCTAACATTTTGTAGAGAATTATATCGTGCATCTCATCATTTTAATGATGTTGAATTAGATAATATTAGACACAAAGTTAATAACGCTCAAGATAATAAGGTTCTTAGGATTAAATATATGGCTGGTGAATTAGAAGAAGGTAATTTTAAAACTCAAATTATGAGTAAAGATAAAAAACAGAATAAACTTCGAGCAATACTTGAAGTTTATGAATTAGTTAATGTTATATTAAGTGAAACTCTAAGAGATATTCATGAAACTTCTATTGAATTTCACAATAATTATTTACAACATGCAAATAATTCTGAAAATTGGGTACAAACTATTAAAAATGATGTTATTAATTATTTTAATAATAAAATAAATCGCATTGAAAAAGTTAGAAGGTATGCAAATTATGAATTATTAAAAATTAGTGTATTATATTCTCAAACTGTCGGTATTATTAATACAGAATACTACACTACTAATCGTAAATTTAAAAAGACTGATATTGAAACATACAAAGACGCACATGATTTAATTAGTATTTAATTTATTTATGAATATTATCAAATAATGAATGAAAGAAGTGTTTCATTACAAATTTTGCTTTATCATCAAATCTATTCCAGTTAATAGTTGTAATACCCTGTCCTCTTTTATAATGTCGGCTACCATAAAATAATATTAATTCTAATATTTGAATAACTTTTTTATTTTCTATTTCATTAATATCTTTTCTATAAGCTGAATTGTATATATATCTATTATAATTATGATCGCTTTTATAGATACATGTTTTGTACTTAAGATTAATATAATTTCTTATAACACCAATACCTTCTATTGAATTGGTATCGTTATTCATTTCAATAACAAATACTAAAGCCATGTATGGTACAGTACTAGGCATTTTTTTATTTAATCCATAAATACACCCACGCCAATTATGTTTTTTACGCCAGTTACAATTTTCTTTAAATGTTTCATTTGTAAATCGTGTAGTACCTATATAAAACTTTTCATCTTTATCTACCATTAATACTATTAAAATTTATTTATGGGTTTTATATATTCGTTATATTTTTAAGATAAATCAATTTTTTGGAGAGAAAATACCAATAAAATACGTATTTTATTATTTTAAGAATACTAGAATGTTAAATAATTTTTTTTTGTAATATTTTTTATCCATAATCTCTCCAAATTATTAAAATTAAAGAAATCCGCTACAGAATCTTCTGTGATTTTATCAGGAAAATCTTTTATTTTTGTTATATCAGGTATAAATTCAAACGCATATCGTTCTAAATATTTCATTCTATATCTTGTAGTTTCATATATAAGAAGTGTCATTCTTAAAGATAAAAATTCTTTTAGTCTAATAAATTCATCATGATCTTTATTAATAATAACATAATTATCACGATTACTTATTCCAAAAACTCCATTTTTATCATAGTATGGAAACCCATACATCTTATGTGCTAGAACTAGTTTTGGTATACCATGATAACTGCATTTTATATTAGAATAATTAATTTGTAATTGAGGTTGAATGTAATTTATTGAATTTAAAGTACATGTTTTTATATTCATAAATGGAAAATTTTTATTCATATTAGAAGAGGTTTTTAACCCTTTATAACCAGGACGCATGCTAGTTTTAATAACATTAATACTTCCAACTTTATTTACCCATTTTATAAGTTTTTTAATAATAGTTGTATAACATAAAGGAATTGAAATATTTGGTATTAAAATCATTTTATCAAAAGTATCTGTATGTTTATTATAAATATCAACAACTCGTTCAATATTATTTTGTTTTTTACATTTCTGAAATGTAAAATAACACGTTGGTGTTTGTGCTTCTCCGTTAAATATTTTATTTGTTTCTGTATTTGTAAGACATCCTAATTTAAGATTTTTACTATTATTTATAATAATATTATGCATTTTATGGTCTCTTTTTAACCATATTGATGGTGTTATAAAGGTAATATAACCCCCTACTTTTAAATTTTCTAAGGAATTACTAACAAATCTACCCCAAATTGTTTTACCATCATTTTTTTTTGTATTTTCTTTATTAGTAGGCACTTTTATTAATCCATTAATATTAAATGGTGGATTTCCTACAATAACATCAAATTCTTGATTTTGATAATCTAAATAATTACCTAATAATATATTAGCATTCTCTCCAAATATTTTAAATAATTCAGGCAAATGTTCTTTATTTATTTCTATCATATATAATTGTTTTGTAATTATATGATGGTGTCTTTTTTTTAGTGCTTTTTTTTCAGTTTTAAGACCTTTCATTAAACGTTCATAAATTTTCATCATAAAATATCCAGTACCGGCACAAGGATCTAGCCATTTTAAATTTGGATTAGAGAATAATTCTTGAGGAAGTAAATCTAACATTTTATCAATTAGTGTAAAATTTGTAAAAACCTCGCCGAATAATTCTTTATTTTCTTTTTTTGAAATAAGATTTTGATTAAAATTGGAGAGAAAATGAAGAGAAATAGCCATATTTACTAATTAATAAAGATTGATAAGTAAATATGCGAGTATTTACGATTTAATTAAATTTCTAAAATTTTTCTAAATTTAAACTTCCAAATATTTATACTTTTGCATCTTTCTTTTGGAAGTTTACTAAAAATACCCCTTACAATATTTTTAGTTAGGCATCCAGAACAATTACAAATATTTTTTGGAATATTTTTATTTTCACATTTGAAAATCCAATTATGTTCGTAGAGCATTTTAAATATATTTTCTTGTTTTTCTTTTCTCCACTCAAGACTATCATTATTACTATTATTTCTAAGGTCTTGTAAAAAATCTATCATAATATCATTAACTTTTTCGGTTCGTTCATTTAGACTCATCGATCGTGTAATTCTTATGTTTTTTTTCTTTTCTTTAAATGAAAAATTAGACCTACAAATAGGACATGTTTCTTTTATTATGGACCATTTTTCTAAACAGGTATAACAAAAACTATGAGTACATTCTAAAGAACACACATTTACCATATTTTTAAAACAAATAGTACAATAATTATTCATTATAATTTATATATTTTTTATATATCTAGATTTAACTATTAATTTTTTGACTTATAAGACTACAATTGTTACAAGAATTTAATCCTAACAACATACAACAATAATCCGCATCTTCTTTTATTTTATATAAATTAGTATCTTTTATTAAATCATTTACTAATTTTGGTTCTCCACAATGATCTGCTGCATTTAAAACAGCATTAATTTTTGTTATAGAACTATCTTCTGGTTTTATAGCCCATCTGCCTAGTTTAATAGCAGTCTCTTTTTTAGTTAACTTTCTTATTACTGATCTAAACATAATTAATAACTAAAATTTTTAGTTTTTAAATATTAATTCAATTTATCTTTTACGTCCACCAATTTTTACTGATTTTACTCGACGTTTACCATACTTGTGCTTTCGACGAGATTTTTTTGCTAGTTTAAACGCTTTTGAATTTTTTTTACATCCATTTTCTAATATTTTAAAATCAACTGCGGCCGCTTTCCCTCCAGTAATTGAACTAGCTAAACGTGCTCTTCCCCATGAAATAGCTGTTTGATTTGGTCTTGAACCAGAAGAATAATAGGCTCCTGCACCTTTACTTACTATTTTATTTAAAGCTTTCTTACTACATCCAGTTTTTTTTGAGAGTGTATTATCTACTACTATTTTATTAATATTGTAAATTTTCATTGCCTTTTTTACATGAGGAGAAATTTTACTTTTAAAACTTTTTACCTTTTTACGTGTGTAATACTTCTTTTTTTTATATAATCGCCTGGATTTTTTTAATTCTTTTTTTTGTTTTTTTTTATCTTTTCTAGAAAGATTTTTTGGTACATATCGAACAGGCACTCTAGCCATTTGTATATTAGTTAGAATTAAATATGTACATAATTTAAATGAATAATTGGTATAAATCTCTAAAAAAAGCTCCATGGACACCACCTAGTTATGTGTTTGGTATTGTATGGCCTATTTTATATATTATGATGAGCGTTTCATTATTATTAGTTTGGAATGCAAAAAGCTGTTTCCCTTACTGTAATGCTTTAACATTTTTTTTTATTCAGTTGTTTTTTAATATTATTTGGACTACATTATTTTTTAAATATAAATTACCTTTAGTTGCATTAATTGATATTATATTAATTTTATATTTTACTTTAATAACATTTCAAAGATTTTATCAAAAAAATAAAATAGCTTCCTATTTGTTAATACCATATATTTGTTGGTTATTACTTGCAGTATCTATGAATATATACATTGTATTTATGAATTAACATATCTCCCCTAATATACGCATAAATTTATGATCTTCTTCTTCTGTAAACGGAGTTTTATCTTTATGAAAAGCAACATTATGCAGTGCTTCATGTAGTATTGTACCTAATAAGAATGATTCCGACATGTTCGAATATGCAATATCAATACCTGTCTCATCAGCTTGCCCCCAACAATCTTTTAGTTTTACGCGTTTGATATTACTAAGCTTAGTTAAAGTGTAGCGAAATGTTATTTTAGCATCTTTATCTATTTTTTGTATAGCTTTTATAATTCTTTTTTTGTTTTCCCAAATAATCATTAAACACTCCTGTGCGTATTTATCTAAAGATGCTTTTTTTGAAACCATCCCTGTATTTTTATCATAATTAGGAAATATGTACTTAGGCATACCTTTTTGTTTTTGTAGTATTTGGTGTACTATGTAAAATTTACTAATTAAGTAATTCAATTTTATTAGTAAATTTATAAATCATATATTTTTGAATTAATATTAAAATGTGTTTTACTTGATATAGGATTGTATGCTGTTAAATAATTTTGCTGAGTGTTATTACCATAATGTAAATTTCTTTTGCAAGGGTCTCCGGAACCAAATTCATTAACAAATGGATATTGAGTATTATTTATTAAACCCATTTTATTTCTAATATTTACAATTAGTGTTGTTGTATTGATATCTATTTTTTTAAAGAACCCAACAGAATCTATTTTTTCAGTATTATTTTTTAAGTATAATGGTCTAATATATATAGTCCACCAGTTACTTTCACCATTGATACCAACTCCACAACATTTTTTAAAGACATATCCAACACCAATAGCTTTTCTAATATCACCAGTATTAACAAATTCAGAACCTAATCCAACAAAATCATGTATTGAAACTCCTGTTTCATCACATGTTAATTTATCTAATGACGATGTATATAAAGACCCCTGTACCATAATAAATTTGTTTACACTTGATTCTTGTAAATATTTATTTGGACCTTGTGTTTTATTATCCATATCTGTAGAACAGAAGTTACTACCAAAAAGGTAATTAACTGGATCAACAACAACTACAGAATTATAATCTTTTTTTTGCAATTCAAAATCACTTACTAATTCATTTTCATTATTTGAACTATTTACTGTACCATTATCATTAAAGAAGTACGATTTTAATACTGGAAAACCTTCAAACAATGAACTTATATTACCAGTTTCAATATCTTTTGAAAATCCACTAAATATAGTATAAACATTATCTCTACCTAATGTTATCTTTACATTATTATTTTTACCGCATGCATTTAAACCTTTATCAATTTCAATGCCGTTTTCCTTTTCTAAATTAATATTTTTATTATAAGCTCCATCTAAACATAACGCACTACCTCTTGTTAAGTTCATAAGTGTTTCATGATTTTCAGCTCTACGTAATTTACCATTATTGTAAAATCCAATATTTCCTTTATAATTACTACATTTTCCTTTTCCATTAGTAGATCTTTTTTGATAATCAATTACATTAGATTTAAAAATCGCTTGTGCTTTTTTATTTTTGATTCTATCACTAGATGATAATTTAGGTCTATTATTATTAAAACAGTTCATATAATTTATAATTATATTTAATTAATCATATAAACAAACAAGATTTATAGCCATAGAATAGTCCATATTATTTAAATCAATAACTCTTCCATATTCATCTAAGATCTGTAATTCTAATCTTTGAATATCAACTGGTCCAAAATAAAATCTTTTTTTAATAGAACTATCATTAGTTACAGTATCGTTTGTTAGTGATAATCCAGCACTAAAGTTATTTGATGCAGCTGATTGTGTTGATATTCGAGCTAGTATATTTGATTTACCTATTGATTCATTGTAAGAAGTTAATACAAAATTATTTACATTTTTATTATAGTCATTTACAACAATATATATATATTTTGTACCCCATGCATCATAACAACCCTCGGATATGTAAGACCAACTACTAGTATATTCACCCAGTCTATATCCTAAAATCCAACCAAAATTTCCTACAATACCATTTCCACGTGTTTCTAAATCATAACTAGGTAATTCGGGTAAACCTGCTTGAGCTTTTTCAGTAGCACCTCCATCATATGAACCCGAGTTTCTATTAAATGCTAAATATAACTGAGGATTTGCAGATAAACTTCTATTAATTATAGAAAAAGTTGTTTTTGTAGTATGTTCATCAATAACACATGCTGGACGAATTACACTACCACTTGCATCTAAAGCTATTTGAATTTGTTCGTTAATTGCACGCTGTATGTCTACACGTTGGTAATTTCCATCTGGAACACTAATATAATACCACATAAGATTAGAACTAATATCACTAGCCCATCCTAACCAAAAAAAGTTATTTCCGAGAGATTTACTAATCTGAAAATATGTACTAGGAAATTCAAGTGCAGACAATTCCATAGAAATTACATTTTTAATTATTGTTGGTAAAGTAACATTATAGTTTGTACTTAATGTTGTATAGTAATTTTCTCTAAATCTTGAATCTAAACATAGTAATCTATGTATCGTATGTTTAGTTGTTCCTTCGCTAGCACCTTCATCACGTGGAACAGGATTAATTAAACTAGAAATACTGCGACTAGTTCTTTCTTGTACTATATGGTCATTACCTGTAAGTCTATCAGATTTTTCATAAATAAAATTTCTTTCTTTTACATCATTAATTAATTTTTCTTTAACTTCTGAAAGAAATCTAATTATTTCATTTTTTTTACTTTTTGATAGTTTTGCATCCATAAATAATTTTTCTCTTAGTATATTTTCATTATTTACTATATCTTCTATTGTAAAAGGATCTTTTAAGTTTAGCATATCTTTTAATTCATTTATGTTATATGCATTAATAGATAAGTTAAATAATTCAGACATATATATATTCTAATTCTAAAATATTTATATTCTTACTTAAGCAGTTCTTTTCCCTTTTCTAAACACCAAAATTGTATTCCTAAACAAGGAAATATTCTAATGTAAGATGGTAACATACCCCTATATAATCCAACAATACCTTCTTTTCTTACTATTGTTCTAAATCCATCTAAAATTCCATTGTATTTTGGAACATCACTATTAAATCCACTCATTTGATAATGTTTTCTTAAAAGATCTGTTGGATAAGTTACTGTTAATGCAGACATACCCGCAAATCCCCCTGCAATAAATTTTACTAATTTTTCATCTACTTTCCAATCTTCTAATAAATTTTTATATTTATAAAAAAACATAAAATTTAGTGCATTGAATGGTCCAAACCCCATAATACTAATACCCAAACCACAGTACAAACTTTTTATATTCATTTTTTTAACAGCACTAATAGGGCCCTTATAGTGTGATTTATTCATTTGCAATGATAACCTTGTTCTAATAGTTTCTAATGGATATAATCCAATTGTTGCAACTATACCTGATGT
>Ga0181585_10005533_pt1 | contig 10919 bp, 10 predicted proteins | sample 071ome_29_FD_132469 | JGI IMG/M metagenome (GOLD analysis project Ga0181585, IMG submission 132469) | Coastal salt marsh microbial communities from the Groves Creek Marsh, Skidaway Island, Georgia - 071407BT metaG (megahit assembly) | ecosystem: Environmental > Aquatic > Marine > Intertidal... | reverse complement strand
TATTTTTGGATTTCTCATACCCCTAATTTTTTTTATTTTTGGATTTCTCATACTCCTAATTTTTTTCATTCTTGGGTTCCCTAATTGTTCATTTTTGTAAAAATTATTATTTTTATTTTAATCTAACTATATCTATTTCTAAATAAATGAAAATTCTCCCCAGTATTTTATTGTTGTTGTTAGATGTTCTATGGTTAAAATTTTATATGGGAAAACAATATGAAATTCAAATAAGAAATATTCAAGGTTTCCCAATGAAAACAAAACCATTGTATATAGTTTTTTCTTATTTACTTATGATAATTGGATTAAATTTATTTGTATTACCTAAAATTCGGAAGGGTAATGAACTTATAGGAAGTTTGAAATATGGTTTTACATTTGGTATAGTATTATATGGTGTATATGATTTTACAGCTGGAGCAGTTTTGTCCAAGTGGGACCCTAAATTAGCCGTAATAGATGTTATATGGGGTGGATTTGTTTTCTTCTTGGCAAGTTATTTGGGAAGTAGGTTAATAAATATTAAAAAATAATATTTATAATTATAAAAAATGAATAAATTAGGTATTGTAAGTATTATTTTTTTACAGTTTAAAAATCAAGTTAAACTATATCATTGGAAAACAGATTTATATGCGCGACATGTTGCTTCTGGGGATTTAGAAGAAAAAATTTCAGAATTAATTGATAGATTTATAGAAGTATTACAAGGTTCTCGAAATAAAAGACTAGAAATAGATGTGTCCACTAATATTAATATTTCATTACCTGATAATGATTAAATAATTAATTTCCTTACTGATTTCAATTCTTGGTTAACCCGCGACGATGGTATTTTAGAACTAATTAATATTCGGGATGATCCCGAATTATTAAATATTCGAGATGAAATGGTTTCCCTAATTAATAAAACCCTGTATTTATTTTCGTTAAAATAAGATATATTTATTTACATTCGTCACCCTCATCTAAATAATAATATAGGGTTTTACAATCTCCAAAAAATCCCATATTACATAGCTGTTCTTCCTTAACTACATTGCATCTTTTATTACTTAAAATCAGATTATGAACGTAAAATCTGTCACTATTTGCGATTTCTTGTGCTTTATTTTTAGCTTGAGAAAGAGAATCATTATAATGTTTAGGTTCAAATTTAACGTCTGTACAATCGTTAATTTTTTGAGTTTGAGTTCCTGCCCAAGGTCCAGTTGTAATATATTTTGAACAAGGTTGTTCAAAATATTCTATTATTTGGGGTTTATATTTAAAATTTTTTCTGCTACAACAATTCATTTATAATTTAAATTAAAAAAATATTTTTTAATATAATTTAAAAAAATATTTTTTAATATAAAAAGCCCCGATGGCGCAATGGATAGCGCATCAGACTTCTAATCTGGGGGTTGCGGGTTCGAGTCCCGCTCGGGGTATATTTTTTAAAAATCCCACGGGGTTTTTTAAAAATTTTAAGATTTCAACTGCCTAAATATTTGTAATTAAAATAAGTTAAAGATAATACAATAATGTATATTAATTAATAATAATTGGGGTTACTTCCAAACTTGTTCAAGTTTGTCTAGCAGTGTTTCGCGAGACCCCAAGTTAAATAAAACGTGACACAATTCCTACCCATTTTGTCCTCCACCTATAAATTAATAATTAAGCAGGGTATGAATTTGGAGCATCGTGATGTGAAATTCCTCACTACATTTTTAAGTGTTAAGTAAAGTGCTGAATAATAGAATCCCGGATTTTTGGGATTATATGGTTTATTGAAAATCGGCATTCGGAGGTGTAAAAATTTAAATTGATATTTCTAATTATAAAATAATTTGAGAATTAGAAATATAACATGACTTCTTATAAACAAATATATTCTACCCGAAATAAAATTATTGGAATTAGTGGTATTATAGGTGTGGGAAAAAGTACACTCTCTAAAAATTTGGTTGAGTTAATGGATGATTATGAGGTGATGAATGAAATGGTTGATGAAAATGAATATTTAGATAAATTTTACCATAATATGCGCCAATATTCTTTTCCTATGCAAATTGCTCTACTTAATCATAGATTTAAGCAGTATCAAAAAATAATTTGGTCTGATAAAAATTATATACAAGATAGAACAATCTACGAGGATGTAATTTTTGCAAAAATGTTGAGGAATGCCGATTTACTAGATTCCCTGGATTTTCAAACCTATTGTGATTTGTTTTCAAATATGTCTAATTTTCTAAAACCCCCAAATCTAATTATTTATTTGGATGTGGAACCCGAAGAAGCCCTGGAGCGTATTCGACAACGCAATAGGGATTGTGAATCTGAGATTTCTATTGAATATCTGGTTTCCCTAAAAAATGAATATGAAAATTGGTTAATAGAAATTGAAGAAATTATACCCGTTATCCGTATAAATTGGAATAATTATATGGAATCCAAAGAACTACTAAAAATTATTAGTGATTTTTTTGGTGAACAGTAATACCCTATTTAAATTTGGGATGTGGGATATCTAAACATATTATTATATTATAAAATTATAATATAATATTTTGAAAATAGGAATCAGACCCCAATTACTAAAAATATGTTCTTAATTGAAACCCTATTTTTTTTATATCTGGATTCTTGTATATTTCTTAGATGTTCCATCAGGTAATTTTCTAAAATTGGGGAATAATTTAGGGTTAGAGTTAAATTAAATTATTAATTTTATTTATCACTAATTCAACTTCTTTTTTATTTTTATGGATAGTTAATTCTGAGAGGTCAACTTTATTTGCAAAATCTTTTAACGAAATATTAATTTTTTTTTTACAAATCCAATAATAGGTTATGGAGGCAGCAACACTTTGGGGTCTTGACCTATTAAGTTTTGATGATTTATTTTTAATTTGTTTGTATATTTCTACGACCTCATTTTTTTGTTTTTGGGAAGCATTAAACTTATCCATAATATCGTATATAAGATGTTCTGGTGTAATATAAGTATTATGAATTTCTGAGTTCTTGGGGATATTAACATTGACTATTTTTAATCCTTTTAATCCGTTTTTTCTGGTTAATCCAAATAATTTAATTAGGGATTCTGGGTTTTGTTGTTTCCCTGTTATTTTGTAAGCATGAAAAATACAAGCAAATACAATAGATTTTCTTGATTTTCCTCGGTATATTTGTCCGTTTGTAACTTGGTTATATAATTCGTCTGCTTTTGAAATTATAATTTCACTAAATCCCATATGTTGTACATCTTTTTTAATATTTCGTTCTTCATTTTTCCTAATTTGAACCCTATTGGGATCTGATGTTCGTTTATTATCTGTGGGGCCATAATAACGCCATTCTTTGTCATGTTTAATGATTTGTTGAATTTCCTCGCCACAATTTAAACAACTGACTATATTATTTTCGATAATAGTATTGGTATGATTACATATTTCATGTTTTGGGGGGGGGATAATTTCTGGGGGGATATGGCTATTTTCATATTTTAGGAGGGCTTTTTTAAACAATTCAATATCTGCCATTTTAAATTATAATTTATGAAAATGCCTTTTAAATCATTTTAATTATTAATATATTTATAAATTTTATAAATACTAATAAACAATGATATCAGATATTTATTATTTTTTACCTAAATATCCAGAAATTAATGAAAGTGAATTTCAGAGTTATGATAATAATTTTAATAAGAATATATATTTAAAAAAAGAATTTAATGATGAAAAATTACAAATTCATGAAAAAATACCCCTCGGGAGGGGTAAATTATTAAAACACCAAAAGATAATAAGTCGTTTTTTTTCTTCTCATACAAACTATGATAGATTATTATTATACCATGAAATGGGAACAGGTAAAACTTGTTCTACTATTGGAAGTATAGAACAAATCCGAAATGAAGGTAATTTTAGTGGTGCCCTAATAATAGCCAAAAATAATTCAATATTAAAAAACTTCCTAAACGAACTTGTATTTAAGTGTACGGATGGAAGATATATTCCTCAGGAAAATGATAACATTACATTTAGGACACCCGGGATTAGGGAATTTTATAAATTCAATACAATAGAAAAATTTGCCAAAAATATTAAAAAAATGGGGGTAGCCTCTATGACTCAAAAATATAGAAATTATGTAATAGTTATAGACGAAGTTCAAAATATCCGGATCCAAGATGCCAAATTACGGAATATAAAAGTCTACCAGGAATTTTTAAATTTTCTTCAAAATTCTAAAAGTTGTAAGGTCCTATTATTATCGGGAACCCCCATGAAAGATAGTGTTCAGGAATTTGCTAGTATAATGAATTTAATTTTGCCCCTCGAAAAAACCCTCCCCACAGGAAAAAAATTCCTGGATGAATATTTTAATAGGGTGAAGCAAAATCTATTCCTATTAAAAGATGAAAGGATTCCAGAAATTCGCAACCTTTTGAGGGGTAGGGTATCATTTTTAAAAAAAATGGAAACAGATGTTAAGATTAGATACCAGGGGGAACCAATCGGAACCCTCAAGTATCTTCGGGTTGTAACTGATAAAATGTCTGATTTTCAATCTAAACACTATAATTTAGCTTACCAAAAAGATACACAAACCCTTGAAAACAAAAATTCTCGGGGGATTTATTCAAATTCTCGTCAAGCAACCCTATTTGTTTTTCCCGGAGGGGAATATGGTACTGAGGGGTTTAAAAAATATATTGTTAAGAAAATTACACAGAGGGGGAGGTCAATATTTTCTTTGGAACCAGAATTTAAGCATCAATTATTTTCGGAGGATTATGCGAAGATGTTAAATAATATTCATAAATTTAGTAGCAAATATGCCCAGGTAATTCAAAATATTTTGAAAGCCCATAAGGAGGGGAAATGTGTGTATGTTTATAATTCATTTGTGTATGGGAGTGGATTAATTTTGTTTAGTCTGTTATTAGAATTATTTGGATTTACAAAATATACGGGTAATCAGGATATTAAATCGGAAAAACCAAGATATGCTTTATTAACTAATAATACTGGTATTGAAAATATTAATACCATTATTAATAGATTTAATAGCCTCGATAATATCCAAGGTAAAATAATTAATGTTATTATGGGTTCAAAGAAAATATCTGAGGGGTTTTCTTTTATGAATGTCCAAATTGAGGAAATTATTACCCCCTGGTTTAATTATTCGGAAACAGCCCAAGCTATTGCGAGGGGTAATAGATTGGGGTCCCATCAAATGTTATTAGACAAGGGAATAATTCCCGAAAATAATATATATCAGAGGGTTTCCCTCCCCCTCTCGGGGGATAGTATAGATTTAATAATGTATCAAATTTCCGAGGAAAAGGATATTGGTATTAAAAAATTGGAAAGAATTTTTAAAGAAACAGCCGTGGATTGTGCCCTAACATATAATAGAAATAAGAAAGTGGGGTTAGATTACACTAGGGAATGTGAATATGATAATTGTGAATATGAGTGTGAGGGTATTTCGAGGGATTTACAAGATAAACCCGTGAAATCCCTAGATTTAGATTATTCAACTTATCAACTCTACTATAATTATCCCAATATAATCAAAATCCAATACAAAATTGAGGAATTATTAAAAATTCATTTTCGTTTGGATTTTAATTTTATTAAAAAATCCCTATCCCAATATCAATATAGGGAATTTGAAATACTAACTGCTCTAGTTAGTATTATAGATAGGGGGTTCGGCTATAATAAATATGGTTTTTTATCACGTATTACAGATTACGATAATAATATATTCCTTACAAATAACAACTGGTTATCACATCCAACACCCCTCTTCGAATATTATATTAAGTTTCCATTAATTAGTATCTCGAGGAATTTTAATCAAAATATTAATACTTATGTCATACCCCTCGTTATTAGCGATATGTTTAAAAGTAATAATACCGATAAAATTAAGAAAATTTTAAGTAGTTTACAACCCGAAGTTGTGGGTTTCATAATAGAAAATTCATTTTTGGCTAAATCGGTGGGAAAAAATAAAAATCAAATAAGCCGAGATTTTATTTTAAATTACCTCGGGAAATTTTTAATTAAAATAGAGGGAGTATTATTTTCTATATATTCCTACTATAGTAGGAATATTCTACGATGCTTACGGAATGAAAAATGGGTGATGTGTAATAACGAAGAAAAAGAAAAATTCCTACTTTGGGATAAGGAAAATAAAAAAAGATTCGAAAATAGCCCCTATAAATATTACGGGCAATTTGATCCAATTACAGAAAATTTTTGTATTAAAAAAATTATGAAAAAGAAAAATGATAAAAAACATGTAAAAACAAGTGGCAAAGTTTGTAACACTTGGAACAAAGTTGAATTACTAAAATTACTAATTTTTGTTTTTGAAATTCCCCTCGAAAAAAATGACGAATATTTTGAATATATTCGAAATATTATTAAAAAGAATAAAAATATTCCTGACCAAATTAAATCCTATATAATGACAACAAATCTGAGGGAGACCCTAAATAGTATTGACAAAATTAAGGAAATAGTAAAATATTTTACTTTTGTTCAAAAATTTTTGAATAAATATAATTCTCAAATTTCAGAAGATATAGAAAAATTACAAAAACTCCTATATTGGGCAACCCAAACAGCAAATGAAATATGTGAAGAAATTAGGGATTTTCTAAAAAAGAAAAACCTAGTTATTCTAGACCAAGGTTGTGGTGATTCATTTAAGAAAAAGGAAATATGATTAACCCCTTTTTTCTAACCAAATAATAATAATTATTACTATAATAGTTAATAATAATATAACCATTATAATATTATATATATTCCCAATTTTTAATTTCCGGGGGGTATTTTTATTTTTATCCAAATTAATTTCGCCTGCCCTAAAATTATTCCAATCAGGTAATTTTTCGAGGGGAACTGGAGGTTTTAAATCAATCCAAGGAAAAATACTTATATTTTTTCTTGAAAAACCCGTTTGTCTATCAATTCCACCTCCTGCATCAGTAATATCATTTTGAGCAAAATTTACTTTATTTTGTAAAGATGTATAAAGTTTTTTATTTAAAATAGTTACAGGGATATCTGGACCCCCCGGAAATTCTGGGGGATAAAAGAAATCTGGAATGGGGGCATAACAATTTTCCTCTATATTACAATTATTTATCCCCCTAATCATTCTAAAATATCCATCTTGACCCCATTTGGTTCCCCAACTATTTTTAATAATCCAAAATGGAATACCATTTTCCTCACCCCAACCCATAATTGCTACGGAATGTCCCCCCAATTTTTCCCCCTCACCATTCCATTTGTAAATAGTAGATTTTGCATCAAATGTATAAAAATCTGGATATAATACAAATCCAGAAGCCACGGGTCCCCACTGGAATATTTCTATTTGTATTTGTTTGGGACCCCCATTTTTTTCATATTTGTTTGTTCCCCAAATACCATAATTAAAAAGTGATTTATAAAATCGAGCGGGGGTTCCAAAAATTTCTCCTGTATAATCATTGTAATCATAATCTAAACACATATCTAAACTTGGACCCGCTATATTACTACATAGTGGTAATTTTGTAATTGATTTAAACTCTTGTATTTTTTCGTATATTCCTGGAAAACCTAAATTCCCTGAATATTGTTGTAAACATACATTTGTGTTTGTTCCAAATATTTTTAAATAATTAAATACTTCTTCCAGGCTATTACCAAAACATGCAAAATTCTGAATAGCATCAATATTTTGTTTTAATATGTTTTCCGTACCTCTCCGAATACTCAAGTCATCAATTTTATCACACAATAATGGATGTATGGGACTTAAAATAATATTATATTGCCCTCTGGAATGGATATTAAATCTATCCCCTAAAACTGAAGTACTTGCAAATGCCCAACAACTTCCACAATTTCCTTGGTCCAAAACAGGGCTTATTATTTTTCTCCATATTTTTCTACCATCAAATTCTTTTGGAATGGAAACATTATTTTGGATTTTTTTATAGACATTATAAATTGGAGTTTTACTAGATTCCCTAATTAGGGTATTATTTTTAATTTCCATGTTTTATATTTAAAAATATAAAATTATCTTAAACAAATATAAATTTATCTTAAAAATATGGAAAAAATACGAAACCTCCTAATTAAAGAATACGAGGAACGAATTTCCGTATTAGAACTTTGTATTCAGAATGATAATAATACCCTCGATAAAATTAAGGCACAGGGCGAAAACGAATACGTTAAACACCAAATACAAAAAAACCAAATTCAGTTAGCCGAAAGAACAAATGAAATTCGGGAATTAAAACTAAAAATTCAAGAAACCCTAAATGGAAAATTTGATAAAGAAATACGGGATAATATGGAATTAAATAAAAATAAAATTAGGGAACAAAATCAAGCCCTAATTATTAAAAAAAAGAAAATTAAGGAAGAAAAAAAGGAAAAAAGTGAAAAATCCAAACAATTATATAAGCATAACAAAAAAATTGATAGGGAACAAAAATATAGGGAAAAAAATATGAATAGATGTGCCAATCATTTTTTTAAAACCGAAATCCCCAATTTTATGAAAAAAAAACTTATAAAAATGCCAAATAATAAGGGATACAAATGGAAAGATATTATTTTTTGGGGAGAACTTCCCAAAGAAAAAAATAATTCATATGTAGTTTTCGAGAAAAATTATGACCTACTAATTATACATGAATGGACACCAACCCACTATTATATATATCATAAAAACAAAAATGACAAAAAAAAATTATATTCATCCACCCCTCGAAAAAAAATACAATAAATCGGGGAACCAATTACCTAATTTCTTTTACGAGGAGAAAACCACGGTAAATCCAATTTTGACATTATTTCACGTTCAGAATAAACAGGAACCCTATTTCCATTTTTTTCAAATAAACCATGTTGATTTAAAACCAAACCCATTTTTTTTGCCCTTCCACGCATCATTATGTTAAAATTTTTACTACCGGTAAAATATAATAAACCCGAACCCCATTCCCTAGGGGGAAGTAATATCAAATCTAAATGGACCCCCTGATAATTTCCCTGCGGACAACGAGCTATTCCCATAAATTTTTCTTTTTTCATACTAATAGTATCAGTAATTATTTTTTTATTTTTTAGGACCCCCACAATTTCATCTAAATCCAGACCCCCACCCGAAATTAAAATATCCACATCCCCCGACATGGGGACTCCCCTACGATATGAACCCGTGATCACCATCCTAAATTTATTTAAACCAAATTTTCTCCCCAGGACAAAACGAATTACTCCTCCCAAAATCTGGATATAATCCCTCGGGACCGGTTTTTGGAGGTCCTCGTAATATTTTAAACCAATTTTTTGGGTTGTGGTTAATTCATTCTCGATATTTCGAATATCCCCCAGCGAACGAAATCCCCTATCCCAAAAATTTTGAGCCCTAACCTCACCAACCCCCAAAATACCCCTAAATAATTGTTTTGTCCTAATTTCAAACCCTAGGGAATCCCAGATTGGCTGAATTTTTTCAACTTCCTTAATTTTGCCAGTGTCAATATATTCCCTAATTTTTTTACCAATAGCCTTACCCACACCCCTAATTTCCTCGACTGAATTTATAGGAGATTTTTGGATTGCAAGTATCGCATTCTCATAAGCCTTACTTCGCCATTTGTCTTGCTTGAAATTATAGTATTGTTGTAAAATTTTCAGTTTGTTAATAATATTAGTTTTTAATTGAGACCTATACATTTTTTATTATTAATTATTAATTAATAATAAAAATACTTATCCAGAATTTTTTATTTTAATCTATCTATTTCACCAGCAGCAGCATAAGTAATACCTCCATTATTATTATATGTCACATCATTTTTGATTAACGGATTACCTATTTCCGCTTTCTTAAATAAATAGCAATTATCACACATAGCGGATTTTGGTTTACAGTATTGCCATGCGTAGCAATTTTCATTATTTAAACAAGTTTTTTTACAAACTTCAGCTGAGGGTGTTTTATCGGAATCACTTGCATTATCGTCTTTCATACGGAGTTTTGCGGATTCGGGATTCCAATTAAACAGTTTGTCTTTCTCATTTTCTAAAACCCTAACACCGTTTCGTGAGGGTCGGGGGGAGGGTCGGGGGGAGGGTCGGGGTGAGGGTCCGGGTGAGGGTTTATTCATTTTCATATTTGTTAACATCATATAGCCAGTAGCGCTCATTGCTACCATCAAAAGAACAAGTAATACTATTAGTAGGGTTTTCATTTATTATAAAAAATAAATTTAAATAAATTTTAAATTTTATTAGCGAAAAATACCAAAATAGTTTTTTATGAAAAATGTCCAGGAGAGAATTATAAGGACGCTAAGGACAAATGTAGAAGTTGTGCAGGTTTTGAGACTGTTCTTTTATGTTTATCTCAGTGTTTTCCTTAACAGGGAGAAGAATACTTGTAAATACGGGGATGATAATGTCCCCCCTAGGGAATGCGATATGATATGCGGAGGTGTAAAAAAATTGAAACCCCAAACTAACTGGGGTTTGCACATATACATATATATAATTTTTAATAATTGGGATTATTAAAAACAAAAAATTAACACTTGGAACAAGTTTTACTCCATTTTTCTGGACACGGGGTATTATTTAATTTCAGTAATTCCCAAATTTGGGGTGATGGGAGGGCTCTACCACATTTTTCACAAGGAAAAAATTGACTTTTCTTACGAACCATAAATCCCGCACTGGTTAAACATTCAGCAAAACATTTAACTAGGGTATCATTTTCTGAATGTTCATCAAAAATTAGAATTTCTAGGGGTTGGGACCCTGCTAATTTGGCAATTTTTTTCCAATTATTATTTAGGGTGGGATAATCCTGAGAATAAG
>Ga0181585_10005500_pt1 | contig 10954 bp, 10 predicted proteins | sample 071ome_29_FD_132469 | JGI IMG/M metagenome (GOLD analysis project Ga0181585, IMG submission 132469) | Coastal salt marsh microbial communities from the Groves Creek Marsh, Skidaway Island, Georgia - 071407BT metaG (megahit assembly) | ecosystem: Environmental > Aquatic > Marine > Intertidal... | reverse complement strand
TAAAGGAGACGTTGAACCCGAGATATTTGAACTGTGTGGTCATGTCGGGCAAGAATGTTCTCTCGCCGTTACGGGCTCTGTTAGAAAAGATGAGAGATCCCCTTTAGGCTATGAGCTGGGGGTCAAAACTGTTGAAGTTGTAGGAGAGAGTGGTGAATATCCAATTACACCTAAAGAGCACGGGGTTTCTTTTCTACTTGATCACCGACATTTATGGCTACGCTCGTCCCGTCCCCACGCCATCTTGAAAATCCGCAGCGAAATCTGCAAAGCCTGTCGTGACTTCATGGAGGAGCGGGACTTTACACTTATAGACGCCCCTATATTTACACCGGCTGCCTGTGAGGGCACTTCAACGCTCTTTGAGACCGATTATTTTGATCAGAAGGCTTATTTAACCCAGAGCGGTCAATTATATATGGAGGCCGCCGCGATGGCCTTTGGAAACGTCTACTGCTTTGGTCCTACATTTCGTGCCGAAAAATCAAAAACTCGAAGACACCTTACTGAATTTTGGATGATTGAACCTGAAATGGCCTTTTGTGATTTGAAAAAGGACATGGAGGTGGCCGAAGAATTTGTTTACTACATTCTAAAGCGCGTGTTAGAAAAGCGGAGAGAAGAACTCAAAGTTTTAGAGCGCGATATTGAATCGCTCGAAAAAGTAACGTTGCCCTTTCCCCGCCTGTCGTATGACGAAGCCATAAATAGACTCCAAGAGCTGGGGAGTGACATTAAATGGGGGACGGACCTGGGGGGAGATGACGAAACAATACTCTCTAAACAATATGATTCACCGATTCTCGTCCATCGCTATCCTTTAGATGTAAAAGCGTTTTATATGAAGGAGGACCCTGAAGATAGTCGACTCGCTCTATGTGTCGATATGCTCGCCCCTGAAGGATATGGTGAGATTATCGGCGGAGGTCAACGTGAAGATGACTTCGCTATATTAACGAGAAAAATTAACGAACACGAATTGCCACCTGAGGCTTTCAAGTGGTATACGGACCTGCGCAAATACGGAAGCGTTCCTCATGCTGGCTTTGGAATGGGGATCGAAAGGGTCGTTGCTTGGCTTTGCGGGTTAAAGCATGTTAGGGAGACGATCCCCTTTCCTCGTATGTTGCAGAGGCTCTATCCATAACAACACATATTTAATATTATGTTAATAAAATGAACGAAAAATACAACTACAGAATCATTGAGAAGAAATGGCGAGATTTTTGGCTGTCTGAAAAAACATTTAAGACAGTTGGGCCAGGCGAAAATGGCTTTAATGCAGATAAACCTAAATGCTATATCCTGGATATGTTTCCCTATCCAAGTGGGGCAGGATTACATATTGGCCATCCTAAAGGGTATATAGCAAGCGATATTTATAGCCGATTCAAGAAGATGCAAGGGTATAACGTTCTTCATCCAATGGGTTTTGATAGTTTTGGACTACCTGCTGAACAATACGCCATAGAACACAATATTCATCCGGCTGTAATTACGGAAGAGAACATCAACTCTATTCGCTCACAGCTTCAGTTCCTGGGCCTTGGGTACGATTGGGACAGGGAAATTGCTACCTCACGAGATGATTATTATAGGTGGACGCAATGGATTTTTACGAAGCTTTTTGAGAGTTATTATGACCCTGATTGCATGTGGAAAGATACCAACGGCCGTACTATACGAGGAAAAGCTCGCCCTATTGCTGAACTAGAAATTGAATTTGCCGAAGGAAAGCGCTCCTTTTCAAATGAAGATAGGTCGATCCTTGCAAAGGCCGAAGGCGATAACACTTCGTGGGAAGATTTGGATATAGAAGCACAGCAAAGGGTGCTTAATAATTACCGTCTAGCCTACCAAGATGAAATTATTGTAAATTGGTGCCCGCAGCTCGGCACCGTTCTTGCCAATGAAGAAGTAACAAATGACGGTAAGAGTGAACGCGGGAATTTTCCCGTATTTAAGCGTCCCCTAAAACAGTGGATTATGCGGATCACCGCATATGCCGATCGTCTGTTAGAAGATCTAAATGCAACTTTAGCACAGGGGGATGAAGGTGGTTCTTTTACGCTAGATTGGCCAGAAGCAATTAAGTCGATGCAGGCAAATTGGATAGGCCGTAGTGAAGGAGCGGAAGTTCTATTCGACGTTTTAGATTCGAAAACGGGAGAGAAAGCCAGCACCTTAAAAGTTTTTACTACGCGCCCAGACACACTTTTTGGGGCAACTTTTATGGCCGTGGCTCCAGAGCATCCATTAATAACGCCTGATAGCGAGGAATACAACGTTCCGGTAGAGTGGCCCAGTGAGAGCCAAGAAGCCTGGCGCGGTTCAGATGCTGCGCAACCTATACGAGCAGCCATTCAGGCCTATGTTGAGCGGGCCCAACAAAAGCCAGCAAGTGATCGGGAAGACAAAGAAAAGACAGGGGTATTTAGTGGGTTTTACGCAGTCAATCCCGTCAATGGATCCAAGATTCCCGTATTTGTAGCCGATTATGTGAGTATGGACTATGGTGCTGGCGCCATTATGGCTGTTCCGGCACACGACGAACGTGACTATGCCTTTGCTGAGAAATACGGCTTAGAGATCGTCGAGGTAGTAGCGGATGGCACAGCGGTAGGAGATGGGTGTTTTAGCGGAGAAGGGACCAGTATAAATTCCCCATCTGCAGAGATTGAAAGTGATTTTCAGATAAATGGTTTAAATACTGCAGAAGCTAAGGTGAAAATAACCGAAATACTGGAAGCAAAAAAGCTCGGCCTCAAAACAGTTAATTATAAGCTTCGAGATTGGATATTCTCGAGACAGCGGTATTGGGGTGAGCCTTTCCCGCTCGTTTCGCACCCTGATGGGTATGCAGTATCTGTTGATCCTCCTGTTCTCCTACCCGAAATGGAGGATTTCAGGCCTGAAACCTCTTCCGATCCCGATCGTCCCGTCCAACCCCCTCTGCATCGGGCTGGTCCTGAATGGCGCACAGCCATTTTAGATGACGGAAGCCAGGGCGAGAGAGAGCTTAATGTAATGCCTCAATGGGCGGGCTCCTGCTGGTATTTCCTGCGCTTTATTGATCCAAAGAATAATGGTGCTTTTTGTGGAAATGAAGCGGAACGCTATTTCATGCCAGTTGACCTTTATATAGGCGGTGCAGAGCATGCCGTTTTGCACCTACTGTATTCGAGGTTCTGGCATAAGGTGCTTTATGATCTTGGCCTAGTGACGACTCCTGAGCCCTTTAAAAAGCTTTTTAATCAAGGAATGATTACTGCTGATGCATTCCAAGATGAACGCGGCGTTTACATTGATATTAGGGAAGTTGAACTGAAGGATGGAGAAGGCTATCACAAAAAATCTGGCGTAAAGTTGGTGCGAACAGCAGGAAAAATGGGTAAGCGCTATAAAAATGGTTTACCCCCAGAAGAAGTTGGAGATGAATTTGGCGTAGATACGTTAAGGTTATATGAGATGTATATGGGGCCACTAGAGGCTAGTACGCCCTGGAGTATGGAAGGAATCCGAGGTATGCAGCGCTTCCTCCAGCGCGTTTGGAGAAACTTTATTGATCTTGATGGTAACCTGACGATCTCTGGGAAGGCAAGCCCGGAACAAATAAAGAAAATGCATCAGGCAATACTCCGAGTTACGGACCATATTGAAAACCTACGGTTTAACACGGCCATTGCAGCGATGATAGAGTGGAATAACGACCTTGTCGGCTGCGATACTATACCGGAAGAAGTTGCTCAAACGTTTCTCGTTTTGCTAAATCCTTTGGCTCCTCATATCAGCGAAGAGTTATGGCAAAGAGCTCAGTGGGGAGAGGGGGATCTTTCTCGAAAAGATTGGCCCAAAGCAGATGAGGCACTAGCAGAAGAAGAATCTATCACATTGCCCATACAGGTTAACGGAAAAATGAGAGGGCAGATAGAAGTAGCGAAAAACTTGAACGAAGCCGAGCTTAGGGAAAAAGTATTGAGTATGGAAAACGTTTCAAAATTCATTCCTGATGAATCTGCAATTAAGCGATTTATCGTGGTTCCAGGGCGTATCGTAAATATCGTAGTGGCTGGTAAATAAAACACGCATGTAATAACATATAATTTTATTTATGTAAATATGATACCTTTAGAATTAACCAAGCCTATAAAAAGATCAATCACCTTTCTTCGCGAAGGAGCTAGCGACCATATCCATTATCACGACCCCTCAAATATTATCAAATTTGAGGGGCGTTATTTTGTTTGGTTTACTCGTAATGTCGAAGACCATAAGAATGCGTCAACGCACTACGCTGTTTCTCGGGACGGAACGCGATGGGAAATGTGCGGAGAGGCGTTGGGGCTGGGGAAGAGTGGCCAATGGGACGATTCCGGAAACTTAGCCCCTTATGTTGCCTATGAGAACGAAACATTCTACCTCTTTTATACGGGATTTACACGCGGGGACCTGAGCACCCGCCATCTTGGATTAGCAAGAGCAGCAAAACCCTGGGGGCCTTGGGAAAGGTGTGGGGACAGCCCCGTTTTATATCATGGATTTGAAGATTCAGATTGGCACAGTGATATGGTGGGGGATTCTAATGTCCTTTTCCGAGAAGGTAAATGGTGGCTCTATTTTAAAGGAAAGAAATCCGACGAGAAGCCTTGGGAAACCCACATTGGTGTTGCGGTGTCAGATACGATCGAAGGTCCCTATGAGATACATCCGTCTTCACCCTTATTTGATGGGCACGCATTTACCGCTTGGAAACACAGAGGCGGTGTTGCCGTTCTGCGAGGAAAATATTGGCCAGAGGTATTGTGGTCGGAAAATGGGTTGGAATTTAGAGACACCGGAGGGCGGTTGAAAAATTACTCTACGGGATTTTACTGTCCTGAAAACTTTGACAGCGGAGATAATCTTCGAGGGGTTGAGTGGGGCTTTGACGTTATCGAAGATAATGGAGTGCGATATTTAGAGCGTTTTAACTGTTCATTTTTGGTATGAATTAGATTTTTATATAATCTGAAGCGTTATCCACCAAATTTTCTCTGTTTTCGTAATAGCGCATTGTTGTTTTTAAGTCTTTATGCCGCAAATGAGATTGTACCTGCTGAGGTTTAGCGCCGCCCTCAATGGCGAGCGTGCAGCAAGTATGGCGGAACATATGAGCGGTTATATTAACATCTACGCCCGATTTCAGGGCGTGTTTTTTCATTATCAAATTAATGGACTGGTCTGTGAGTTGTTGCCCGTGTGATCTGTTACGGGCCAAGCTTATAAAGACAGCGCCCTCTGTGCTATAACCCTCTCTTTCAAGGACCTCTCTATATTCTTCCAAATAATGAACCACAGAATCTTGTAACTTTATTTCCTGCCCAGTTCCAGATTTTGTTTCGGGCAGAGCGAGGACATTAAAAACGCCCTCCTTGAACAGATCTTTCCAGTAAATATTAGCAACTTCAGACCGGCGTAAACCACCGTAAACAAGTAGTTGAAAGATGGCCTGATCCCTAGTCCGTGTTAGGCTATTTTCTATTTCCGTAATTGTTGTAAAAATCTTTTTTAGCGTATTGGGAGCGATTGCTTTACCCGAGAGGTTTTCATCTACCTTGAAGCCTCTAACCAGCGTTGAATCGGCAGGGTTATTTTCAATCTGTCCAGCGGCGACTAGCATCTTAAAAAACGCTTTAAGGCTGGATAGCTTCCTGTTAATGCTCGTGCGTTTATAGCCCTGTTCCGAAAGGTGGTTCCGAAAAGCCGTTACTTCGCGAAAACTTATTTCTTGAATTGCCTTAATATCAACGGTTCCAAATCCCAAAAAGGAAAAGAAATGCCGTAGGTCTGCTTCGTAAGCACGGCGGGTACTGTCACTGAGTTGGCCGGTCAGAAATTGGTCAATCGGGTTTGTGGAATAAACAGAAAGGGAGAGGGTTTGGTTTTTCTCCACCAAGTTGCCAGAACTAAAACTCATAGTTTAAAAACCTTACTGTTGATGCTATCAATTGATACGATAAAAACCTCTTTCAAATATATCGAGCCCTTTGTATTTTTGCACTAAAAAATAAAGTATTGAAAAAAGGTAATTGCTCTCATGTAAGAGTTTAGGGTTTAAATAATTTTTTCTTGTTTTATCCCTTTTAAATCCGTACTTAATATTTGAACCTTTTACAACCAAAAAGAGATAAGAATTGCAAATCCTTGTCGTTGAAGATAATCCCGTTAATAGTGCATTGCTTTGTAAGCGCCTATCAAAGCGCGGGTATACTACCACTACGGCCTTTTCAGGTGAAGAGGGAGTAGAAGCAGCTCAAACAACCCACCCAGATCTAATCTTGATGGATGTAGGACTGCCAGGGATGGATGGATTAGCGGCCACTCAGGTTTTAAAAACCATTTCATCGACACGCGATATTCCCATTATTGCAGTTACGGCTCATGCTATGAAGGATGATCAGGAAGCGGCTTTGGCGGCGGGCTGTAGTGATTATGCAACAAAGCCTATAATATTTGAAGCTCTGATTGAAAAAATTGAAAACTTACGAGACGAAACGTAGGGGATAAGGAATGCCACATCTATGCGTATGCTAATTGCCACTTTATTTTGGATATTTGTTTTTTGTGACTACAGTTATTCAAATCCGTTTTCAAATTTTAGACATACCTTAGACCTTAGCGTACGAACTGTAAAGGCGGGGGATAACGACCCCATGCAACTAGCCTTTTTGGGATTGGATCTACATAGAGTCATATCTTCCTCATCTGAGGATAGGGCTACGCTAACGTTGCAACCCTATGTAGCATTTGTGCGAAATGGACCTTCGGGTTGGGATTCACCGCCCCAAAAGCATCCTATGTTTGACGGATCAAATGACTGGTCAATGCAGTGGCGCAACTTTAACGCGAACATAAAAATAAAGCAAGACGGAAGCCTTAATCTGCGTTTAGGGCATATAGAAGTTCCTTTTGGTATAGAGTATCCGATTGACACAAATGGTAGGGCGTTGGACTATGCCCATGGGGCGAATTTTGTCGGGATCAAAGCCGATTGGGGTGTTTCATTAAATGGCATAAAGCGAGGCTATGAATACGAGGTAGCATTACTTAGGGGATCTGGGAACGGCTATGCTGGTGAATCCGTGGATAGAGAAACGCCCTACTTTATTAGCGGGCGGCTTGGAGCAAGCAGCAATGCTGATTTTGGGGTTGGCCTAAGTGCACTGAGGGGAAATCTTTTGACTCCCTCAAGGGAGATAGTCGAGAGAAGCCGATTCGCCTTAGACTCACAGTACTATTATAGGAATTTGGGCTTTTTGGGTGAGATTAGTGTAGGCAGAGGGTACGGTGGGCCATTATCGGATCAAGCAGATTTCCTCCAACTCTTTAGTGAAATGCATTGGAAGTCACCTAAAGAAACTTCGCAAGTATGGTTACAGCTTGTTCATCGCTCGATTGATGCGGAAGCGAGCAGGGAAATCCGAACCGGGGTCGCCTGGGTTCCAATACATAAAGTCACGCTCTCCGGTCGTCTGACCAGAAAAACCCATCCCAAATCTGAGAATAATATCCTTGTCCAACTAAGGTATAGGTATTAAAGATGAAAATAACAATCCTATCTGCCCTAGCCGTAAGCCTGGTGTTAGCGAGTGGGAATGCCAATGCGCTAGATCAAGCCTTCTGCGCATTGCGTGATCCAAGCACTGAAATATACGCCCTTTTTCCAACGGGCAATTCGTATAAGTCTATAGTAAGGGATCTTTCCGAAAAAGAAGTCCGCGATAAAATTGCAGAAGAGTTGGGCATCCCACTTCATTTTAGTGAATTGGGGAAACATACCCTTTACGTTGTATATGAAGACAAGAATCCTATTGGACTAGTACACGCCCGTCCGGAATTAGGGAAGTGGGGAATCGTTGAGGTCGCTTGGGCTATGGATTTAGAGCTAAACCTTATCGATTTCTCGTTTGTTCGTTGCAGAGATAAATCTAAAAAAGTTTTCCAAGAGGACGTTAAAGCTCGGGCGCTCTTTCAGGGAGCTGACCTCGAAAGACTGCGGCATTATATGGCTCCTGGAAGCTATGCGTTCAATAAAGAAATGCTCCATTTAGAGGCAGATCTTCACAGATTTGCAGACCTGCTTCTCATCAACGCTGTAAAAACACTCATCGTAACTCGAATTGCTTGGCAGGAAGACCTAGTAAAACTTACAAGGCAATAGAAGTTTTACAGCCAACGCAACTTGTTTTTTTCGCAATTGGGACACGGGGTGGGGCAAATCAAAACGAGTAGAATGAGTAAAATTAGTTCTTACTTAGTTCGTAGTCATATCTTTTTAGTATTTATAGGGCTTTGTGCTGTGGGGTCCGTTCAATGGCGCATGTTTTCTGTGCTTCAATATCAAAACGAAATAAATAAGGATATTGAAGCTCTGCGTTTAGTCGATTCTTGTTCAAGTTCATTCTCTAGTGCACTGCTTTGTGCAGATCTCGTCCTTTCGGGGGGCAGCACATATCTTGCACAGACGTCACTTGGCTACCTTGAAGAAACAAGATCCTGCTTGGACGATTTGCAATCCTTTGAAGTTTATTCAAAAGAAAGAAAAGAAGGAATTGAAATAGTTTATACTGCAAAAGACATAGACTCTATAGCCCAAATCCTTAGTGATATCAGTGAAATAAAACAAGAAGAGCAGGTTAATAATCAACATGCACTAAGTCTGTATTACGATGCAAGTGAGCGGTTGGTCAATCAGTTAACAAGTATCAGCACCCACTTAAAAGAGCAATCAGAATCAAGAAAGAGTAGGGTAGGTGAGATGTGGAGAGGTTTCTTCATATTAACGCTATTGATTGCTATAGTTTTCCTTTTGATCATACTCGGTATCTGGCGCAGGCAAACAAAAATGTTAGCCAATCCTATCCAAGAACTTGCCAACCAGACTAAATCAGCTGTTACTAACCAATTAGAGTCAAATTCACCTCCATTTTCTTTAGAAACGCCCATTCTTGAAATCGATAATCTAAGAAAAGACTTTAATTACTTTGCTAAAAAGCTTTTTAAAAACCAGCAGGAACTAGAGAAGACCGTCCGAGAACGCACCTTAGAGCTGTCTAAAGCTTTGGATGAGGCAGTAAGTGCAAATGAAACAAAAACGGCATTTTTGGCCAATATGAGCCATGAGTTGAGGACGCCGCTGAATGCAATAATTGGATATAGTGAGTTATCTGTTGAAGAGTTACGAGATTTGCCCAAGAATGATGAAATAGATGAAATAATTTCATATTTAGAACAGGTTAATAAATCTGGTCAAAACTTACTAAACCAGATAAACGACTTATTAGATATCAGTAAAATTGAAGCTGGTAAGGTTGATTTAGATACTGAGGAATTTAAATTAAACGACCTTATTCGTGATGTCGTTTATGAGATGAGCATATTAGCTGAAAGAAATCAAAACACTCTCACTTATACTAGTGATCAGGAAGAAATCATAGTAGAAGCAGACAGGGCTAAGATTCGGCAAGTACTAATTAATATTGTGGGCAATGCATGTAAATTTACGAATGCAGGACGTGTTGAATTAAATGTAACCACCGGCGTTCCGCCAAATCGCAGGTGGGTAAGTATTGCAGTGGTAGACAATGGCTTGGGTATTAATTCCATGGATATAAAAGGGCTTTTTGAGCCCTATGAGCAGAGTGGAAGTTCTAAGAAGTATAGAGTCGAAGGAACGGGGTTGGGTCTGGCCATTTCTAAGCGCCTTTGCCAATTGCATGGAGGCGAAATCAGCGTGGATAGCGAATTGAATGTCGGTTCTGTGTTCACAATTAGGCTTCCAATTCGACGTGATTGATGAAGGAGCTAGGGAAAGAGAAATTAATGAATTATACGAATATTTCTGCACCTATTAAACTATCGATAATACCTGTTATAGTTAGTATGGGCAATGTGGTCACTTTGTCATGCTAAGACTAACTCTATGCTTCATACTTTTCCTTGTAAAATACGCGGAGGCGGAAACAGTTACCTTAAAAGCTGTTCGCGATAATACGCTGTATGAAAACAAGGATGGCTCAATAAGCAATGGCGCTGGCTCCTATATTTTTGCTGGCTCAACGGGCGCAAATGGCATTAGAAGAATTCTTTTGCATTTTGACCTCTCATCCATTCCCCAGGATTCTAAGATTGAAAACGCAGTTCTTTCTTTGTATATGAACAAAAGCAAGGCCGGCTCTTCGCCGCTGAATGCTCATAGGCTTTTGACCGATTGGGGCGAAGGAAGTTCTGCCGGCGACGGCGGCGAAGGCCTAGGCGCAATGGCAGCTACGGACGACGCAACGTGGCTTCATTCATTTTACGACAAGATACGTTGGAAAATCCCTGGCGGAGATTTCATTACCCAAAGTAGTGCTGAAGAAGTTGTTATTGATGAGGGTTGGTACAACTGGAGTAGCCACTCTCTCAAGCGAGACGTAGAAAACTGGATTAAATCCCCCAGTGAAAACTTTGGCTGGATCATTTTAGGCGATGAAACAAGATCGCCTACAGCAAAGCGATTCATAAGTCGAAATTCTATTGATCCCAATTTTCACCCTCGGTTAACCATAGAATATTCTCCCAATTCGCCAACCCCAGTCAAAAACACCTCCTGGAGTAGAATGAAGTTTAAATGATACCTGCCCTTATCTTAATTCCTTATAGAATTACATAATTTAATATATGTGCCTATTGTAAAATTCAATTTTCATTTTTGATCTAATTGTTTACCACCAAAAGGTTCGTTATACTAATTCAACACAATCCTTAACCTAAACCTCCTTGCTATAATGCTACGTAATAGCCTAACAATTTCTTTATTATCAAGTTTTTCATTTTTCACATTTATAGGGCCCCCAACTGTAACGGCAGAAGCCGCCCAAGATAAATCTGTAACCGTAGAAGATATCCCCAAAGAAGCCTGGCCTTCTCAATG
>Ga0181585_10005496_pt1 | contig 10956 bp, 5 predicted proteins | sample 071ome_29_FD_132469 | JGI IMG/M metagenome (GOLD analysis project Ga0181585, IMG submission 132469) | Coastal salt marsh microbial communities from the Groves Creek Marsh, Skidaway Island, Georgia - 071407BT metaG (megahit assembly) | ecosystem: Environmental > Aquatic > Marine > Intertidal zone... | reverse complement strand
TATCAGCACTAACGCCCTCAATCACATTTTTGGCATTCAACCCTTTTGATAAACAAAATGAATCAAGCTCATTAAAGAAACTAACCCTATTTGCTAAATATGAATTTGAGAATAACTTTACAGCTTCAGCCTCCTGAGATTGCATGAAAAAAACTTGGGGCTTTTTATTTGCAATTTTTAGAAATATTTTTTTAATATTTTGATCCTTGTTATCACTGCCAATTATAAGTCTTGAAGGATACTGATTATCTTGTAACGCATGTCCCTCTCTTAAAAATTCAGGCACAAAGGAAAAAACCATGTTTGGGTACTTTTTTTGCATTTTAGCTGTAAATCCAACAGGAATAGTAGATTTAATTATTATTTGAGCAAATGAGTTAATTAATGAAATTTTATATATGCAATTTTCAATAATTGATGTGTCTAGGCCAGAAAAATTTTGTTTGAGCGAGGTGGGCAATGCAATAATGATATAGTCTGAATTTATAACTCCATCCCTAAGTCTATTGGTTGATCTAACTTTGCCTCCTTTGCAAAGAAGTCCATCCATATCCTTATCAAATATAGGTGATTTGCCTTTATTAATTAAATCAACCTTTGTTTTTTGATTTTCTACTAAAGATACTTGAAAATATTGCTTTAATAGAACCGCTAAGGAAAATCCAACATATCCAGCTCCAATAATACAAATTTTATTAAGATTTAAATTACTCATTGCAACTGATAGGATTTGTTTGGCTATCTCTTGAAATATTTAGTAGATAGAATTCTGTGAACAGTTCTTTTTCATCTAAAGGTCTAATCTGATTAAAGCACCGAGGTGATAATTCTTGAAAGCCAAAATTAAGAATTTTGCTCAACTCTTTGATATTCATTTGAGAATCTTTGTGAAATCTCTTACCAAAATCATCATTATCTAAAATTTGTAAACTGATATTTTTCTTTGATGCCAAAATTATATTTCCTTCTAAATTTTCATAAATATAGATAAATCCTTTAAAAAGACTAGATATGATTCTATCTCTAAAACGAGAATAATTTGTAGTCATAGCAAAATAGCCATCTTCTGATAGAAGATCTGCAAGTTTTATAAAGTAATTTGGTGTTCTTACACCTGTAGAACCTACCCATGTAGGATAAACAAGGTTATCAATAATTAGATCAAATTTTTCTCCCTTTAGAATTTCAATAGCGATCCTAGCATCTCCATTAATAACCTCTAATCTAGAATCATAGATTGTATTACCAATTCTAGCAGTAGTTTCCGAATCTAGAAGAACATGATTAATCTCAGATGACCAATCAACTGCAACTATTTTCTTTATGTTTAAATCATCTAAAAAGTATCTTATGTAAGATCCTGAGCCTATCCCCAAGACAAGAATATTTTGAGGAGACTTATTTGGATGTAATGCAGCTGAAATTTGCAAAGCATGCTTCTTATCAACTGGTACTTTACCCATAGGTTGTCCATTGATTAGAATAGAGCCCTCTCCATTATTCCAAGCCATCATTGCGATACCCGAGGAGCCTTCTTTTACTATAGCTAGTTTATTAATGGGCAAATTCCCAAAAATAAAATTCTTAAAATCAGAAATTTGAAATAAGGAAATGCAGCCTAAAGTTAAAATAACATTAGTGAAAAGCAGTTTAGATTTAGTAAATGAAGCCAAAAACAAAATCGCTATCAAAAGAGATATTAAAATTATTAAAGAGTAAATTGTTCCGATTGAGACAATCCCAATAAAATGGAAAGACATTATTCCTATAAATGCCCCAAATGAGTTAGCAAGATAGAGATTGCCCGTCTGCTTGGCAAGAGAGTCTGGTTTTACGTCACCTTGCAGGCAAAGTAAAGGGAATATAGCTCCTAGAGGAAAAAAAATAGGGAAAATTATAAAAAAGAAATAAAAGAATGTTTTAAAGATAGTTTTTTCATTAATTGCTATTTGGCTTTCATATAAAGAATTAATAATTAGATTTGATAAAAATAAACCCAGTATTGTTGCAAATGATAGATAGCAAATACTTTTTAAAAGATTGTCTCTTATGATTTTCTTACTAGAAAAAAATGTGCTTCCTAAAGAGAGTGATAAAAGAACAGCTGAAATCACAAAAGTAAAATTATACGCTGATGATGGAATTAAGTTAAAAGCATGCCTTATGAATAGTATTTCGACTATTCCTGTGAATGCTCCAAAAATAAAAGTAATGAGCCTGGGAAAGTTTACCTCTCGAGAAACGTATTGATGGCTTGATTTGATTGATGATTGAGTTAAATTATTGTAATAAATTGATAAGGAGACAAAGCCAATAATTAGATTTAAAACCCCAATTAGATTTATAGCATTTGGAATAGAAAGGTTGTTTAGCAATAGATAAGAAGCAGCGATCGAGCCCGCCATTGCTCCTAAAATATTGATTGCATAAATGTCTCCTAAAGCCTTAGCATCAAATTTAGTGATTGAAAAAAGACTGCCAAACATAAGCGGTAATGTCCCGCCCATCAAGATAGTTGGCACCAAAAAAAATAACAGACAGCCAAAAATAGTGAAGAAATATAGTTCCCTAAGATTATGAAAGCTTATATCGACCAAGTTTAATAAATCGATAGCAAGGTTATCTATTATTCCGAAGCTAAACAGAGCAAATACACCAATAAATATTTCTAGGACACCATAGATTAAGAGATGATTTTTCTTAACTTTTCCAAAAAGAAGTGCTCCTATTCCAAGACCTAATAAGAAAATTGCAATAATAATAGTAGACGAAGTGTGATCACCTCCAAAGTTATATCTAGCTAAACGTTCCCATGCTATTTGATAAAATAAAGAGCAAAAACCGGAGGAAAAAACTATCAATATGAAAGCTCTTTCTAATGAAAATATTTTCAACTTAAACCTACTTACTATTTGCTAGTATTCTTATTCCCAAAACTGGATAAAAGCTGGCCAATCCCTATTAACCTCATCATATGAGGAATCATGGATAATACCAATTAAATCATTTCCTTGCTGCAATTTTTGACCTCCGTCTCTTGTAAGAGGTGTAAGTCTAAAATTCATATAACCACCTCTATAGTCATTTAAAAATAAATCAATTGGTATTTGAAAATAAAAGCCTTTATCAAAAGAGCCTTCTCCAAATAATTCAGCGCTAACATTTGTTCTTGTAAAAAATACCCCCGCTCTGAATCCAGAATCCAATCTCCGTGATATGTCAAATGTGTAGCCATTATCACCGGCCAGATATGTCCCCAAGGAAAGTGTAGCTAATATTTTAGAATCTGGGTGGTGATAATTTAGATTTAAATGCCCAGTGGTGGTTTCGTAATCTAAAAATTTAAAATCTCTCTTGAAGCCTCTTTTTTTAACCTTGTATGCCTCAATACCTATTGATAAATCTGAATAAAATGGTTTATATAAAATCTCAAAACCAAAGCCTCCATACATATCCTCTAAAAGGCCTGCGCTAAACTTCGTAAAGAGATTTTTTGAAATTGAATTAAAGAAGTCTAGTTGTAATTTAGGAATATAGAATTCTGAATTTTGAAGATATTGGACAATATCTGTCCTGACATGAGGCAAGTCTGAATCTGGATTATTTGATTTCTCATCAAAATTATTAAACATATTAAGATTGATCTGAGAATTAATTTGCAGCCTTCTTGATAGCTGAAGTTCGCTATCCATTCTTAGGACTATCCCTCCATAATAAAATTGTGAAGGGTCACCTATATGATTAACTAGGGCTGGGGTAATACCGTAAAAGAATGATGGAAACTTTACTATTGGCCTAAATTCATGTCGCTGATATTGTGTTTTTTTTCCTGAAAATATCTCAGATGTAGTAATAGCTTCCTCAATAGAACTTGGTATATTTTCGTTAAAGTATTTAGAGTCAGTCTTTATACTAGAAAGTTCTGTGCCAACATTAATAAATACTGACTCTACGGAGTTAATTTTAAGGCCTTTATTGATTGCAATTTCTGTTGCATATTTACCAGTTAAGGAATGTTTAATTATTGGGCTTCTGATTTTTGATGATGAGATTGCGGCTCTGAGGGCTCCATCCTCGTCTATTTCAGCAGATTGAATAAATATCTCCTCTTTTTTTAAGTTAAATAAAAGGTCTTCATAAAATTCCATTTTTTTATTGTTCCCAATATTTGATGAGGTAATTTTATTTGAAAAGCCCTTTTTCTTAACTATACTTTTTGAAAAGTCTCCACCAAAAGAAATTGAGATATTCATTGTATTTCCCTTAATGAAGCTGAGCTGCAAAGAAGCAGCATTTCCTAAGGGTATCTGAAGAGCATAATTAATATTTGATTTTTTAGATCTCTTTTCAAAATCTTGACCAAAGATGGTCCCATTGGTAGAAAATCCTAATTGATAATCAAATGGGTCAAATTCAATTTTTATTTTTGACCCCCGCCCTTTTGGAATAAAAAACTCTAAGCCTCCTATAAAGGATGCTGGACCCCTAAACCATGAATCATATGCAGGAGCTCCTCCAAGTTTATAATTTCTTGAGACATTAACCCTGTCAGTAAAGTTTTCGCTTATAACTGATAGAGGATTTTTAAAAGAGGATTCTTCTGCATATGCTCCCCAACCTATACCAAGAGAAGCATTAAAATAATCTGTTTCTTTTGTTAAGATCATATACTCTCTTGCAAACCATCCTGTACCAGCAAAATCATCTAATCCAATGGCAATATTAGAACCAAGTAGAAAATCTTTCTTTAGAAACTTTACTGAAAAACCTTTATCAAGGTAATTTGTTCCTGGTCCAGACCACCAAATATCTCTTGGTCTGTAGTAAAAATAACTAGCTTCAAGCCAATCAAAGGGATTAATAGTTAATGCACCAAATCTATAAAAATCATTATTTGTTAATGTAAAGTATAAATTGCCTGCTTTTTTAATTTGAGCTGTTGGAGTTTGGATTAATCCTATTGTTCCAAAGGAGTTGTAGGACGGAGCTCTATCAGTATAGATGTAATCTAAGTAGCTAGCTAACCCAAATCCAGAATATGTCATAAACTGCAAAAGGAGTAGTATTTTGACAAGCCTCATAAAGAAATAAACAAGAATGTAACTGCCAATATAACCTTTATCTATGGAAATTTACTTAAATCTTAAAAAATATCGCAAAAATCTAATATTTTATGATTTGCAACAGATTCTTTAAATTTAGGTTCACAGAACTCAGAATGCTTTACTAAAAAAATTTTTAGATCAGTGCTAACAATTGATTCATCAATAGAAATTAAATTTAAATCTAGATTATTAAGAGAATTTAGGTTTGGATCAATACAATTCAGATCAATATCTTGCAAATGCTTACTAAGCTCATTTGCAATCTTAAGTGCTGGAGATTCTCTGATGTCATCTACATTAGGTTTAAATGTTAATCCATAGATGCCTACAGAAATTTTAGAGTTAGAAAGATCTTTTAATTCAGTGATTTTCGCAAGAATCTTATTTGTAACCCAATCAGTCTTTTTTAGATTGACTAATCTTGATGTTTGTAAAAGCTGAGAATTTTCAAAATGCTTAGAAATAATAAACCAAGGATCAACTGCAATACAATGTCCCCCAACACCCACACCAGGATCTAATACATTGACTCTAGGGTGCTTATTAGCAATTGCGATAACCTGAGAGACATTGATATCTTCTTCATCGCAAATCATAGAAATCTCGTTTGCAAATGCAATGTTTGTATCTCTAAAACTATTTTCAACCAATTTCACCATTTCCGCAGACTTAGCATCAGTAATTATTAGCTCACCTTTAGAAAATGAATTATAAAATTCAAGAGATGCAGCAGAAGAAGCGCTATCAATACCCCCTATCACTCTATTATTAAATTCAAGCTCATATAGTATGTTCCCTGGTAATACTCTTTCTGGACAGTGGGCATATAAAAGATTTGAGAGACCATGCTGATTTTGTAAAATATCTCTGATCAAATTTGTCGTCCCTACCGGCGATGTAGATTCTAAGATTATTAAATTGCCTGGTTTTGCGACCCTCGCAATTTCTTCCACTGCAGACTTTACAAATTCTAAATTTGGGATTTTTTTATCATTGCATTCTTCAAATGGAGTTGGAACACAAATTATGAAAATATCACTTTCAATAAGGGTATTTGATGCAAAAAGCAAACCCCTATTAACTACATCTGAAACCATTTCATTTAAACCAGGTTCTTGAATATGCGCCCTTCCAGCCTTCAAGCTATGAATAACATCTTTATTGATATCAAATCCATGAACTCTATAACCCGATTTTGCTAAAAATGCAGCAGTAGGAAGCCCAATATATCCTAATCCTAAAACACTAACTTTTTTCATCTTCAAAATATTTCTCTAAAATTTCATTTATTCTTACAGAAGATCTGCCATCTCCGTAAGGATTAATACTGGATGACATCTTCTTATACATCTTTTTATCTTCTAATAACTTTGTAACCCAATATATAATTTTTTCTTGCGAAGAGCCGACTAATTTAACTACACCAGCTTTCACAGCTTCAGGTCTTTCTGTTGTATCCCTCATAACTAAAACAGGAATGCCAAGACTAGGTGCCTCCTCCTGAATGCCTCCACTATCAGTTAAAATTAAGCAAGCGTTCCTCATTAGAAATAAAAATTCATCATAATCTAATGGTTCTATCAAGCTCACATTAGATACTCGAGAAAGAATCCTTTTTACCGGTGAAGATACCTTAGGATTTAAATGCACTGGGTAAACAAATCTTTTATTTGGAAACTTTTTAGCTAATTTTAATACAGCATTAGATATGTCAAGAATTCCCTTTCCTAAATTTTCTCTTCTGTGACCCGTGATAAGAATGATGTCTTCTTCACCTAGATTAAATCCAACTTTATTAGAAATTAAACTTGATAATTTTTTCTTCAACGATTTTTTTTCCTCTATTACTTGAAGCCTTTGTAATAATGCATCTATTACTGTATTACCTGTGATAAATAATTTGTTCGCTTCCACTCGCTCAGCTATCAAATTGTCGTAGCTTTCTTTGGTTGGACAAAAATGTAAATCAGCTATCTTGGAAACTAGCTGTCTATTCAATTCCTCAGGAAATGGAGCTTGCAAATTATAAGTTCTCAAACCTGCTTCAATGTGAGCTACTCTAATATTTAAATAGAATGCAGACAATGCAGCTACGAACGCTGTAGTAGTGTCGCCATGCACCACAACAAGATCAGGTTTAAATTTACCTAGAACACCTTTAACCTTATCAAGGATAGATGAGGAAATATCAAATAAATCCTGGTTATGTCTCATGATGTCAAGATTAAAGTTAGGTTTAATATTAAAAATATCTAATGCCTGAAACATCATTTGTTTGTGTTGGGCAGTGACGCAAGCAGCCAACCTAAATCGTTTATTTCTTTTTAAGTAGTTATATACAGGAGCCAACTTTATTACTTCTGGTCTAGTACCAAAAATAAATAAAATCTTGATACGCTTAATTTTCATTTTAGATAGCTTATATAGTTTAAATATAGCAAGATTGATTCCAATGAAATAATAAGTATAGAGGCAATAAAATTTATGTTATAAAAATAAGCATTATAGATCTAATTATTTTCAATAAAAGTATCTATCATTCCATATTGATTATATTTGATTCTCAGAATAGGTATTTCATGATACTTATTATAGTTCATAGATTCCATACCTCTTGATATCACCGCATCATTTATAGGCATTGTTGTGTTTATATTAAAATATATATTTTTTGAAGCAACGGTCAGACTAAATTGTGAAACTTTGTTAATTTTCCAATTGAGATCTGGTAGCCTCCAAAACTGCTCTGCATAATTTTGAAAGCCGTTTATTTCATCAATAATCCTAATGCCTTTTTTTTGTAAATTAACTTCTCTGTAATGCGATGCTTTATATGAATCAGTGTAACCACATGAAACTTTTTGGTTTTCACTGGAATTTATTGAAGATGAGAAGTTCTCTGGCTGGAGCCAATTTTTATACAAAAAGCGACCAAGTCTTTCCATTTGATTTCTTCCATCAAATCTAATGGTGTTGTGGCCAATAGATCCATCAAAATTATCTAATAAGACTGGATCTGCATTATAGCTATAGGTACCAGCATCCCTAAGTATATTGAGACCATTAAACCAATAGTCAATATGCAAGCCATCGCATTGGCTTGGTCTATATGAGTATTTGGGAATTCTAAAAAAGCCAAGTGAATTCTTATTTCTTAGAATTGCAAAACCCCCATCTCTGCAGATAATGCTTTCTTGAATCTTATTTCTTGCTGTTAAATTGTTTAGGTCTAAATTATTTAAAAGATAATTAAGTGTTTGGCAGTGGTTATCAAAAACTTTACTTTTCTTAAATAACGCACCAGCAATTATTAAGGAGGGTCTGGCGTCATTATATTCATAATTAAAAAAACAAAATAAATTCGCGCCATCATTAGCTCCTACAAAGGGGAACTTGCCTGAGGTTACATCAGTTATTGAATAAAGCCATTCCCACATAGAAGCAATCTTTTTGTAGGTGCATAATTGAAGTGGTTTGCGCTTTGCAAGCCTCAACCAAATCTCGACACATGATAAAATATCTAATACGAGTCTATGATAGTTTGATGAATATTGGCTAAAAGTACCTTCTGAAAAAACCAATTTATTTATTGATCTTTCTAGGCACAATCTTCCTTTAAGGTAGTATTTTTCACCCATTTCGTTTTCGGCATCTGAAAGGATAATTCCACCGATTATTAGAGCTGCGGCCTCTGAAATAATATGATTATTATTTTGTGCAGCAGCATATGAAGTAGTGGAGGTTATTCTCTTAAGATGCACTTTTAAAAGAGATACTAAGTCTTTTGAAGGATTTTTAAATGTTCCCAAAAAAATCATCGCAAGCGAAAGATTGATAACTCTGAGAGAAGCCTCTTGAGCACATTTCCAATTAGGCCCAAAGTAAGGCTTATTCTTATCAGCCCAATCAAGAAGCCAATTATTTAGAATTTTTAGATTCTCTCTATTAGAAGAGCTATTAATTGCTAGGAAAACTGCCCACTGAAATCGAGATAATTCCCAAATATTTTTAATATCTCCAACCTCTTCATCAAAATCTGATATTTTCCACCAGTTAGTTTCAGTTTGTTTAAAAGATTTTTTTGTAATTACATTTGACATCCAATCAGGAGCCATGCCGTGTAAGTCAAAAGATATGTGTCCAAATATAGAAAAAGAAGAATTCAATGGAAGCTTATTGTGAATTGTTTCTTTGAAAAATTTAACGTACTGACTAGTGTCATCAAGATTACACGCTTCATGAATTCCAAGCTTTATTTTAATTCTGTAAACCAACACCGCGAGACACTCAACAAGTCCCAACTTCCAGTATACTCTTAACGTTTCAAAATAAGATTTCAATTGGATCTTAGATAATTAGCAATTCTTATTGTGATTTCAGAAACTTCAAAGATTTCATCAACAGGAATTGGTGCTGCCTCTGAATGGATAGAGCTCAAAAATTCATTAACGCAGTTAACTTGGCCTTTGTCTTGGCTCCATAGCCTTTTATTTTTTGTAAACTTGTAACCAAAAAACTTCATTCTTCTAAAATTATCAATTTGAATATTTTTACCCGAAGAAAATACCTCTATCCTCTCTTTAGGAAACTGAGATGATCCGTTTGCGAGATAGTGTATCGATGCTATGGAACCATCATCAAAATTTAAGGTAATGATTGACTTATCTTCATTTACAAATTCGATATTTTCAGATTTTATGGATACAGCAGACCAGTCTTTGATCTTATGGCCAATAAGAAATCTTGCTAGATCAATAAAATGACATGCTTCTCCAAGTATCCTACCGCCACCTGTATTAAAGTCTTGTGTCCAATGATCAAGAGGTATGTGCCCAGCATTTACAGTCATAATTATAACTTTGGGCTCCCTATCACTAGAGATTAGATTTTTCGCAGCTATTGAAAATGGAGCAAATCTTCTGTTAAAACCAATCATTAATATTGGCTTTTTAAGAATCTTCTTATCAGCAATGACTTTATAGTATGTTGCTTTTATTTTCTCCAAATCCTCCATGTTTAGCGCTAAAGGCTTCTCAACAAATACACTTAATCCATTACCAAGAAATTTTTCAGCAAGCTCTGCATGTGAATCATGTCTTGAAACTATAACTACAGCATCATCTTTTCCTGATAGTATCGGTTCAATATCAGTAGAGCTTGAGAAAAATCCATATTTTTTAGCAATTTTGCTGCCATTGAAGCCCCTAGGTGAACATATATGATTAAAAAAGGCGTTATTTTTTTGAAAGGCGGGGATGAGTACTCTTGAAGCATAATTACCAGCTCCAACAAATGAGATGGAATTTGTAAGACTTATATTTTCTTGTTCTACAGAGCCTAAATTTTTAATTGCTATCGGGGGCTCCTTTTCCTTTTTTTTCTGGCTTTCTAATTTTTCTGAAGATTGATTCGGAGATATAAAATCCAAAACTAATCCTAAAGAGCTTTTCTTTTCTGACATATATTGATAAGCGATAGATGCATCTAAAAAGTTAAAAATCTTAGTTGTTAACAAGGATGGTCTTATTTTGTTTTCTTGAATAAGGTCGAGCACAGCCTCAAAATTTCTATTTTCTGTCCATCTAACATAACCAAATGGATAATCGTGTCCCAATTCTTCATAATTAGCGTCGTACCTTCCTGGCCCATATGAACATGAGACTTGAAAACTTAATTCCTTTTCATAAAAGTCTGCTCTATTAATGTTTGTGCCTGCAACACCGACTAAAATAATCCTTCCTTTAACTCGAGACATCTTTGCAGCAAATGAAATTGGATCATTTGATGCTGTAGATGCAGTAATTAAGACGCCATCGATTCCGTTACCTCTAGAAAATGACATACCATAATT
>Ga0181585_10005483_pt1 | contig 10976 bp, 11 predicted proteins | sample 071ome_29_FD_132469 | JGI IMG/M metagenome (GOLD analysis project Ga0181585, IMG submission 132469) | Coastal salt marsh microbial communities from the Groves Creek Marsh, Skidaway Island, Georgia - 071407BT metaG (megahit assembly) | ecosystem: Environmental > Aquatic > Marine > Intertidal... | reverse complement strand
CTTTTATTCGGCAAAATCTATCTTGGAAACACTCTTTAAACTCAATATACAATCTGTTATCATTGAGGGAGGAGCCTATACCCTAAATAGTTTTTTAAAAGAAAATCTGTGGGATGAGATTAGGTTATTTCAGAGCACGACCAAATTAGAAGAAGGAATTTCAGCACCTGAAATAAATCTAATCCCTCAAAATAAAGAACAGCTGGGAGAAGACCAATTATTTGTTTATTACGCCTTATAAAAAATATATTTTTTCTTTTTTAAAGGACGTGACATTCACTCCACTTTTTTAACTATTTAGCCAACACCTTAATAATCAAACCCTAATAATTTTGTTTTAAAAAACAGCCTTCATTTTGAACAAAATTGCTTTACCCAATTTAACCCTTTTAAGACCATTTACTTAGAGGTTCAAAATCAATGCATACGTTTTTTTATAGTTAGGCTTCTGAGGTCAGTTCTTCAGCATTCTATAGATTGAATAAAAAATTTATCTATATGATATACAGTATTTTAACTAAATAAATATGGTGTTTATAGAAAACTAGAGCTTAAACACTGATAGGTATAAAACTCCCTTAAAAGTAAAAAAAGGTACTGTAAGAATAAAGTGTTTGGCTTACATTTATGACCCCACAAAATATCTAAAAAAAAAAGTTAAAATTCAACACCAAAATGATTTTTTTTTATAAAAAATTAGAGCATATTTGTTCGGTTAGAAATCTAACCCAACCATAACTATAATTTTCTAAAGCCAGAACCAAAAAATATGAATACACCCGCCCAATCCGTTTGGGATAATTGTTTAGCTTATATACGGGATAATATCCAAGAACAAGCATACAAAACATGGTTTGAACCTATTGTTCCTATGAAATTGGAAAATGAGGTTTTAAGTATTCAGGTTCCTAGCAAATTTTTCTACGAATGGTTAGAAGAGCATTATGTTAAATTGCTTAAATCAAGCCTGATGCGTGAATTGGGGAACGATGCTCGTTTGGTGTATATCATTAAAATGGAAAACACCTACGGCAATCGCACTCCTTTCACAGAAAGCATTCCCAGTAACAACCGGCCCAATGTGATGCTTCAGCAAGTAGATGCTCCCCTGAATTCTTTTAGTGGAGAATTAAAAAATCCCTTTGTCATTCCGGGTATTAAAAATCTACAGATTGAATCTCAATTGAATCCAAACTATAATTTTGATAATTTTTTAGAAGGAGATTCCAATCGTTTGGCGCGTTCTGCTGCCTTAGCGGTAGCTGTCAAACCTGGAGGAACTTCGTTTAATCCATTGCTTGTTTTTGGTGGAGTTGGTTTAGGCAAAACCCACTTGGCTCATGCCATTGGAGTTGAAATTAAAGAAAAGCATCCGGACAAAACAGTGCTCTATATCGCTGCCGAAAAATTTACACAACAGTATATTGAGTCCGTTAAGAAAAATACCCGCAATGATTTTATTCATTTCTATCAATTGTTGGATGTCTTGATTATTGATGATGTACAATTCCTTTCCGGCAAAGCAGGCACCCAAGATGTATTTTTCCACATTTTTAATCACTTGCATCAAAATGGTAAACAAGTCATTTTAACTTCTGACAAAGCTCCTGTAGATATGCAGGACATTGAGCAGCGGTTGCTATCCCGTTTTAAATGGGGACTTTCTGCCGAATTGCAAGTGCCCGATTTAGAAACACGTATTTCTATTTTGAAAAACAAACTCTATCGCGATGGGGTTACTATGGAAGATGAGATTATTGAATATGTGGCCAAAAACATAAAAACAAATGTGCGCGAATTAGAAGGAGCCATCATTTCCCTAATTGCGCAATCTTCTTTTAATAAAGCCGATGTAACCTTAGAATTAGCCAAAAGCATCGTTGAAAAATTTGTTAAAAACACCAAACGCGAAGTTTCTATTGACTACATTCAAAAGGTGGTTTCTGAATATTTCCAAATGGATGTGGCTACTTTACAATCTAAAACGCGAAGAAGACATATTGTTCAAGCCCGTCAATTAGCTATGTATTTTGCCAAAAAATTCACCAAGGCTTCTTTGGCTAGCATTGGTAATCAAATTGGAAAAAGAGACCATGCCACGGTGCTGCATGCCTGCAAAACAGTTGATAACTTAAGTTTTACCGACAAACAGTTCCGCAAATATGTGGAAGACCTCAGCCAAAAACTAACCCTCTAGTTTTTTGAAACTCAGAATACTTATGGTTTGCTTGGGGAACATTTGTCGTTCTCCCCTAGCGAAAGTCATCATGGCTCAAAAAACAGCTCACCTAAACATTGAAGTAGATTCTGCTGGCACGGCCAACTATCATGAAAATCAAGCGGCTGATTCAAGAAGCATTGCCGTTGCTAAATCGTTTGGTCTAGATTTGAGTGACCATAGGGCTAGAGCTTTTCGAAAGGAAGATTTCAAGACGTTCAGCCATATTTTTGCTATGGATCAGCAGAATTATGATTTTCTTGTTAAACAAGCACAATCTGAGGAAGAGCGCAAAAAAATTCAATTTATGCGCCCAACAGAAGAGGAAGTGCCAGACCCATATTATCATGATGAAGCTGCATTTTTAAATGTTTTTCGTATTTTAGAGCAAGCTTGTATCGCACAACTCAAGAAATTTGAATAACACATGATTAGCTCATCCTCATTGGGCACCCTTCATTTAATTCCTACTCCCCTAGGTAAAAATGCCCCTTTAGAAGTGCTCCCTCTCACCATTAAAAAAGCGGTAGAAGAGTTGGATCACTTTATTGTAGAAAATGAAAAAAATGCACGCGCTTTTATCAAAAATTTGGCCCCTCAAAAAAACCAAGAAAGCATCACCCTCTATTTATTGAATAAATATACCAATCAACTTGAATTGGAATCCTTTCTAGATCCTGCCAAAGAGGGAATTTCTATGGGCCTCCTATCTGATGCCGGATGCCCCAGCATTGCTGATCCAGGAGCCATTATTGTGAAACATGCTCACCAACTGGGCATTCCTGTAAAACCTTTAGTTGGGCCCTCCTCTCTCCTTTTAGCGCTCATGGCCTCTGGCATGAACGGACAAAACTTTGCCTTCAATGGCTATTTACCCATTGACAAAACCCAACGCATAAGAGCCATCAAACAGTTTGAAAAAAAGACCTTAAAGGAAAAACAAGCGCAACTTTTTATTGAAACGCCCTACAGAAACACAAAACTTTTTGATGATTTTTTAAAACACCTTGCCCCACAAACCCTTTTGTGTGTGGCTTGTGATCTAACCCTTGAAACCAGTTTTATCAAAACCTACCCCATTGCGCTTTGGAAAAAAAACAAACCCGATTTACACAAAAGACCCACACTTTTTATTTTGGATCAGGACTAACGAAAAACCCTACGCTGATTGAGCCATTGGGTATATTTCTTTTTATTTCGATTGTGCTCACGCAATGTGGAAGCGAAAAGATGAAAGCCAGCTTTTTGAGGATTAACCACAAAATAGAGGTAAGGGTGTTGCTCGGCATTTAAAACCGCTTCTAGCACATGTAAATCTGGCATGGTGATAGGCCCTGGTGGCAATCCTTTATATTTATAGGTGTTATAGGGCGAATCTACTTTTAAGTCCTTTAGAAGCACGCGCTTAATCATCAGATCAAAATTCTGATACTTTTGCTTTAGGGCAAATATAACGGTAGGGTCTGCCTGCAATTTCATTCCTTTTTTTAGGCGGTTGAGATAAACCCCGGCAATTCTTGGTTGTTCTGCTTTTTGATTACTTTCTTTTTGAACAATAGCAGCCAAAGTGGAGACCTCTTGTGGACTTAGTCCAATAGCACGGGCTTTTTGGAGACGCGATTCATTCCAAAAGCTTTGATAGTTTTGCCACATTCTTTGCACAAAATCTTCTGGCTTAACATCCCAATAAAACTCATAGGTATTGGGTAAAAACAGTGCTAAAATGGTGGCTGTATTAAATCCTTTATCCCTTAAGAAATCAGCATTTTGAAAAGCGTTGAGCAAACTCAAACTATCGGCTTCAATTTGAGCTGCAATTCTTCCGGCGAGATCTTCTAGGCGCTCTTGGTTGTTGAAAGTCACTTGAACTACACTGGCTTTGGAACGCAAGGTGTTGATCATTTCATTATTGCTCATGCCCTGAGAAAGGATATATTTTCCAGACTTAATCATAGTGCTGTAACCCTTTTTTTGAGCGGCTAGTAAAAAGTTTCGAGTCGATTTTAAGGATGGGGCTAAATCTAAAAGCAAAGAATCTATCGTATCGTCTCTATCAATATAAACGGTCAGCTTGGGTTGAGCAAAAGCCGTATTATCCCATAAAAAAACACGATAAAATTGAAGGACAAAATAGACACCAATTCCTACTCCAAAAAGGGCTACTAAAAAAACAACTTTAAACCGATTCATGTAGAAAATAATTTTTGATAACACCTAACATCGTGATATTGATTTTGAAAAAAATACCAATGGCGTTTAATACCTATTGCAACAAAGTTTCTTTTTTCAAACAAACGACAACTCGCTGTATTGGAGCTAAGCACATCGGCATGGAGCATATGCAGCGCATAATGATCTCGCACGTAGTGTTCTAACAACTCTAGGGCTTGGGTGGCAACCCCTTTATTTCTGTAGTCTTCCAACACCACTACACCAACACCTGCTCTTTTGCTTTTGGGTTCAAAGTCAAATAAATCTACTAGGCCTAAAACCTTTTTTGAGACATCGGTGATGACCAATCGCTGTTGATTTTGCTCATAGATAGTTTGGTGCTGTTGCGTTATATACTGTTGCAATATATATTTGGAATAGGGACCATTATGAGTGGAATAGGGACTTAAAGCAGGGTCGTTTTCAATAGTATATAGAAGGTCTAAATCTTCTGGTTCTAACGCTCTAAGCGAAATGGTATTTGTTTTTAACATATAATAGTTCCAGAAAAAACATATTCAGCAGGGCCCAAAAGGGTAATCTTTTCATAGCCTTGATCGGTTTTGTTAAAAGCCACCTCTAGGGTTCCTCCCAAAGCATGAAGCCTAATGGGGTTTTTACCTTCTAATAAGTTCCAATGATCAGCGGCTAGAGCTCCGGCAACAGCACCGGTTCCGCAGGCAAGGGTTTCGTTCTCCACACCCCTTTCATAGGTTCTAATGGTGAGCTCTCCAGAGGGGGTGCAAGCAATAAAATTAACATTAATTCCCTCGGTTTTAAAAGGTTCACTATTGCGAATGGCTGCACCTTCTTTTACCATATCTATCTGAGCAAGCGTATCCTGCAAGGCCACATAATGTGGGGAGCCCGTGTTTAATACCAAAGCGTTTTGATGAACGGTTAGGGAAGAAACTGTTGTCATGCCAAGACGGACTTGCTGGTCTGACAAAATTTCAGCCTCATGAAGACCATCAATAGCTTCAAAGGTTGTTTGGCTGCCTATAATGCTCAAGGCTTTAGCAAAGGCTACCACACAACGTCCTCCATTGCCGCACATGGTGCTTTCTTTTCCATCGGCATTAAAATAAACCATTTTAAAATCGGCCTTTTTAGCCTGTTCAACCAAAATAAGTCCATCGGCACCAATGCCCTTATTTCTATGGCATAGTTGGGCAATTTGGGCGGTGTTTAAACCACTATATTTGCCGTCGCGATTGTCTAGCATGATAAAATCATTGCCAGCACCTTGATATTTTTGGAACGCTATTTGCATGTAGCAAAGGTACACTTTTTAATGGGCTTAAAAAGCTGTTAAAATGACGTTAAACCTATTAAAAGTGAAAGGCATATCCTTATTTTTGAAACTGAAAAATGAAAATATACTAAAATTTCAAACGCTATGAAGTCAATTGTAAAGTTATCACTAGTTGCCTGCCTTAGCGCAGCTGCAACTCTTTTTTTAAACGCTTATTTCGTTTCGTCAAAAACCCCTGCCTCACCCCCGGTTGAAATGTCTAATTTGGTTCCAACCACCTATGCCTTGAGCCATAGCTCAAGAGCGGCAGAGTTGACCGATTTTACACTAGCAGCAGAAAAAACACTCAACACGGTCGTACACATCAAAAATACGAGCACCTATAAATCAAGTAGCTCTCTATGGTCACGTCTATATCACGATAAAATATATGACGATCCTAAGAAAATTGGATCCGGATCTGGTGTCATTGTTTCGCCTGATGGCTACATTATCACCAACAACCACGTGATTGAAGACCATACCAAAATCGAAGTGACCCTTAACAATAACAAATCCTATCCTGCTACGCTGGTGGGAACAGATCCTGCTACAGACATTGCAGTAGTAAAAATTGAGGCTCCCCAATCACTTCCCTTTATTGCCTTTGGTGATTCAGACGCTGCCCGTGTGGGAGAATGGGTTTTGGCCGTGGGCAATCCCTTTAACCTCAACTCTACCGTTACAGCGGGCATTATCAGTGCCAAGTCTAGAGATTTAAATAGCAACGACAACAAAAATGAATCTTTTATTCAAACTGATGCGGCCGTTAACATGGGGAACAGCGGTGGCGCCTTGGTCAATACAAACGGTGAACTCATTGGTATCAACACCGCCATTTCTTCTTTTACAGGTGGCTTTGTAGGCTATTCATTCGCTGTGCCTAGCAATATAGCCAGAAAAGTTTTTGAAGACATTATTGAATATGGAGATGTTCAAAAAGGGTTGCTTGGTGTTAGAGGAGGTGCCTTGAACAGCAATGTGGCTGAAAATTATGAAATTAATGACACCGAAGGCTTTTATATTGCTGAAGTAGAACTGGGAATGGGAGCCGATTTAGCCGGATTACAATCAGGTGATATTATTAAGAAAGTAGACAATGTCAACATTCGAAAATTTGCAGATCTTTCAGGCTATCTCTCCACCAAACGACCCGGTCAAAAGGTGAAAGTAACCTATAAGAGAGCAGGAGAAACCATAGAAACATGGGTGACCCTTAAAAAAATAAATAGAGTGTCTTTTTTAGGTATGGAGCTTCAAGAACTCAATAAAGAGCAACGCGCTAAATTAGGCCTCGAAGAAAGTGAGGGTGGACTTTTCATTAGCAAAGCCCAAAATGCTACTCGATATTATTACGGCATAGATGAAGGCTATGCCCTCTTAGAGGTGAATGATCAAAAAATTACTGAACTAGACGATGTTAAAAACATCGAAATAGAAGACCTCAACAGTATTGTGGTGCTCAACCCAGAGGGTGAAAAAGAACGAATACTGTTTAACAAAAACTGGCGCTAAAGAAAGGCCTCACTTCGGTGAGGCTTTTTTATTTCCGCCCCATAGCCATTCTAAAAACTATAGATTCTTTTTTTATTTTTGCGGTAAAAGAAGCACAGCTCTATGCGCATTGATATCATCACACTTTTTCCTGAATTGTTAGTGGGACCCTTTGAAGTTTCCATCATCAAACGAGCCTTAGAAAGTGGAAAGGCAAGTGTCCATTTTCATCATTTGAGAGACTATGCCGTTAACAAACAAAAGCAGGTAGACGATTATCCTTTTGGCGGTGGAGCCGGAATGGTTTTGCGTATTGAACCCATTGACCGTTGCATAAGTGCCTTGCAAAAAGAACGAAAGTATGACGATGTGGTCTACTTAACACCCGATGGAATACAACTTAATCAAGCACTTGCCAATCAATATTCTCTCAAAGAAAATATCATTTTATTGTGTGGACACTATAAAGGAGTAGATCAACGAGTTCGAGACCATCTCATCACACAAGAAATTTCTATTGGTGATTTTGTGCTTTCTGGAGGAGAACTGGCTGCTGCTGTTTTTTGTGATAGCATCATTAGGTTGCTTCCGGGCGTTTTGGGAGATGAATCTTCGGCTTTGAGTGATAGTTTTCAAGATGGCCTTTTAGCGCCCCCCATCTTTACAAGACCTGCCAACTACAAAGGTTGGGAAGTGCCCGAAATTTTGACCTCCGGAAATAGCCCTAAAATTGAGGAATGGCGAGAAAACGAAGCTTTAAAAAGAACACAAACACGCCGGCCCGATTTATTATAACGCAATGAATGGAAGTCTTGCGAACAACGCTCACACGCAAGATCACAGGCCAAGCACCTACTAGCTTTTATACGGTCAGAAAAAACTACCAGAGATAGGCTTCGGCATGACGCCTTTTCTGAAAATTATGATCCCATTGTAAATGATAAATTGGTGGCAAAAATGGAAAAAGATCAGGTTGAAGAATTTGAATTTGTAGCCTTAAGACGTCAAAACGCCATAAACACACCCTATAAAATGAAATCGGACAGTTGCCGTGTGGTTAAACTAGAAGGATTAGATACTATTGAATAAAATAAGTCGCAAAGTTGGTCACAAAAAAATAAATAGTAATTTTGCACCGCTTGAAAGACCAACCACTGACGAAAATCGTGTATGTTGCTTTTTCAAAACCTAACACAAAAACGATGGAAGCATTAATTAATTTCGTTCAAAACGAATTTATAGAGCAAAAAGAAATTCCTGCCTTTTCAACCGGAGACACACTAACTGTTTATTATGACATTAGAGAAGGTGAAAAAGTAAGAACTCAGTTTTTTAAAGGCGTAGTCATTCAAATTAAAGGAGAAGGCTTGACCAAAACTTTTACCATTAGAAAAATGTCTGGCACCGTTGGTGTGGAGCGTATTTTCCCAATCAATCTCCCTTCAATTCAAAAAATTGAAGTAAACAAAAAAGGTAAAGTTCGCCAATCTCGAATTTATTACTTCAAAAAACTAAGAGGTAAGAAAGCTCGAATAAAAGAAGTTCAAAAAGAATCTTAAAAAAATGAACCGTCATTAAAATGGCGGTTTTTTTTTATCCCAATTTTTCAATCGAAATTGTATATTTGCGCCCGAAACTAAAATATTTAAACTGATGTCAAAAATTAAAGTAGCCAATCCTGTAGTGGAGATTGATGGGGATGAAATGACCCGGATCATTTGGAAATTCATTAAAGAACAACTCATTCTCCCCTATCTAGATCTTGACATTAAGTATTATGACTTGGGTATTGAATCCCGAGATACTACAGACGATCAAATTACGGTAGATTGTGCCGAGGCTATCAAAAAATATAATGTAGGTATAAAATGTGCAACCATCACGCCAGATGAAGAGCGAGTGACCGAGTTTAACCTAAAGCGCATGTATAAATCACCTAACGGAACGATCCGAAACATTGTGGGTGGAACCGTTTTTAGAGAGCCTATCATCATGAAAAATGTCCCACGCTATGTGCCAGGATGGACCACGCCTATCTGTATTGGCCGTCACGCGTTTGGGGACCAATATAGAGCTACAGATACTGTCATTCCGGGCAAAGGAACCCTCACCATGACCTTTACCCCAGAAGATGGTTCTCCGGCCCAAACATGGGAAGTTTATAAATATCAGGAGAGTGGAGTAGCTATGAGTATGTACAACATTGATTCTTCCATTTATGGGTTTGCCAGATCGTGCATGAATCAAGCGCTCACCAAAGGATGGCCCCTCTATTTATCGACCAAAAACACCATAATGAAAGCCTATGATGGACGTTTTAAAGACATTTTTGAAGAAGTTTATCAAAATGAATTTAAAGCAGCTTTCGATAAGGCCGGTATATTTTATGAACACCGTTTGATTGACGATATGGTGGCTGCCGCCATGAAATGGAACGGTGGTTTTGTTTGGGCGTGTAAAAACTATGATGGAGATGTGCAATCGGATACCGTAGCGCAAGGTTTTGGATCATTGGGCTTAATGACCTCTACCCTTGTAACCCCCGATGGCAAAACCATGGAAGCAGAAGCTGCCCATGGAACCGTTACAAGACACTATCGCCAGCACCAACAAGGAAAAGAAACTTCTACCAACCCTATCGCTTCAATTTTTGCTTGGACAAGAGGTTTGGCGCACCGAGGTAAATTAGACCAAAATCAAGAGCTTATTGATTTTTGTGAAACCCTAGAACAAGTTTGCGTAGAAACAGTCGAGAGTGGCAAAATGACTAAAGATCTAGCTTTGCTTATCCACAAAGAAAACTTAACTGCAGAACACTATTTAACAACCCAAGAATTTTTAGCTGCACTCAAAGAAAATTTAGATCAAAAAAGAAGTTAAAACCTAATGCTTTTTTTCAAATTAAAACCCTTCTAAAGCATTTTAGAGGGGTTTATTTTTTTTTATCTTTACTCAAAAACGATGGATTTTATACGATATACCGAACAAGATTCAAACCATAATGATTTAGAAAAAAAATCAATTGGAGCTCTTTTAGCTGCAATGCATGAAGAAGATCAAAATGCAGTTGCGGCAGTCGGAAAAGTTCTTAAACCCCTTGAATCTCTTCTCAAAGCAATTGTCGATAAAATGAAACAAGGTGGACGATTGTTTTATATTGGTGCAGGAACAAGTGGTCGTCTGGGGGTTTTAGATGCCTCTGAATGTCCTCCTACCTTTGGCACAGATCCATCACAAGTTGTAGGGCTAATAGCAGGTGGAGACAAAGCACTCAGATCTTCTATTGAAGATGCTGAAGACGATCCGAATCAAGCTTGGAAAGACCTTCAAGAACACCACGTTTCAAGTCAAGATGTGGTCATTGGCATTGCCGCCTCCGGAACGACTCCTTATGTGGTGGCTGGCATTCACGACTGCAACAGCAATCAAATCACAACAGGTTGCATCACCTGTAATCCAGACAGCCCATTGGCCTTGGCAGCCCAGTTTCCTATTGAAGTTAATGTGGGCCCTGAATTCTTAACAGGTAGCTCGCGTCTCAAGGCCGGTACTGCACAAAAACTAATTTTAAACATGATCAGCACCATTTCAATGATTCAATTGGGACATGTGAAAGGAAATAAAATGGTAGATATGCAGTTGGCCAATACAAAATTAAAAGATCGTGGAAAGAGAATCTTAATGGACACACTTCAAGTGGATGAAGCCCAAGCTGCTGAACTCTTGCAAAAACACAAAAGCATCCGCAACGCTATAAAT
>Ga0181585_10005472_pt1 | contig 10994 bp, 16 predicted proteins | sample 071ome_29_FD_132469 | JGI IMG/M metagenome (GOLD analysis project Ga0181585, IMG submission 132469) | Coastal salt marsh microbial communities from the Groves Creek Marsh, Skidaway Island, Georgia - 071407BT metaG (megahit assembly) | ecosystem: Environmental > Aquatic > Marine > Intertidal... | reverse complement strand
TTAATTCTTTGGCAACTCCAACTGCTAATGCAGCGGCACAACCTTTCAATCTTGAACCTGTATAATATGATACTGTTTCACTTATAACTGCACCTGCTACAATGTGACCTATTTTATCGCTGTCGCCTCTTATCTTGTAGTTGTTAGCAGCAGCTAAAGCATGCCCTAGTGTTCCTATTTGATAAAATGCATTATTGCCATAACCTTGATCATGTATCCAATAATTTAATCCTATGCGAGCAGCAAAATATAATGCTACTTCACCTTGTGTAGGCGCTGGTCCCATAATAGGATTTAGTTCTCTGTATCCATCCCATCCTTCAGCCGCAGACCTGTCTGTACTATGCCAGTCTAATATAATCCAGTTTGTAGTCCTTGCAAAACTGTCTTGTGTACGTTGATCCCAATCTTCCCAAGCAAATGCAATAGAAGGCACTAATATCAATATAAATGCTAATAATCTCATGTCGTCACTCTCCAATAACATTAGTATTTAACTAAATACCCGTGAGGGCAGGTGTTTAAGGATTTATCATTGGTGTCACCCTCGCTGAAGTTGGTCCACTCGCCTGCTCTCGCTATAAATATGTGTATGACAAAAGCAATTACACACTGGACCGCTGCATTTATTACAGCACTATTAATGTTGTTTGTTCATTACAACAACGGCACTGTAGTCGAAACTGCTAGATTAAAAAGTTTTGACTTACTTCAACAAAAATTTGATCAACCTGTACACAGCAATGACGTTGCTATAGTAACTATCGACGAAGCAGCTATTGAAAAATATGGACAATGGCCTTGGAAACGTGATGTACTTGCAAATATAATATGGGAACTACGGCAAGCAGGCGCAGGTATCATTGTATTACCTATACTGTTTAGCGAGTATGATAGACTAGGCGGCGATCAAGAATTGTTAGAAGCTCTAGTAGGCAATGGTGTTGTTATTGCACAAAATGGTAGCTTTGATATTAACAAAAACGGTGTTCCTAGAGGTGTTGCTAAAATAAATGATCCGCTTCCATTTTTGTTTGAATGGGAAGGCATGTTAGGACCTATACCTGAGTTTGGTGAATACGCAGACGGTGTTGGTGTGCTTAACACTGTTCCAGAGATCGACGGTGTTGTAAGACGCTTACCTATGCTAATGCGTATAGGAGATGAAATATATCCTGCACTAGCAATTGAAGTTATACGTGTTGCTATGGTAGCACCTAGTTATCAAGTAAAAAGCAACGAAGGCGGCATAGACAAGATGCGTGTTCCTGGTTATCCTGTAATACAAACAGACAGTACTGCACGTATTTGGTTACGTTGGAACAAGACATTTGATACTGTCAGTGCAGCAGAACCTGAAAGGTTTGGAGAATTACAAGATAAAACAGTTATAGTAGGTATAACAGCCGCAGGACTAGGTGGAATTATAGCAAGCCCCGTTGGAGGACAATATAACTATATGCCTGCGGCAGTATCGTTACAAAATATTATGGATGGAGACACAATATCTCGTCCGTATTGGGCGTTTATTGCAGAACTTGCTACTACATTTTGTGTTGGATTTTTAATTGTTATACTTGGACGCTTTGCGCCTTATTGGTTAGCAGGTTTTAGTTTAATTATTCTTTCCGGTGGTGTAGTTTATAGTGTTTATTATGCTTGGGCAACTCATTTATACTTAATAGATGGCACAATGCCGTTAGCAACTATTGTTATAGTTGGACTTCATGCAGTATTTGCAAGATTTGTATTAGAGTTCTTTGAAAAGCAAAAGATTAAAAAGCAGTTTGAAGGTTATGCTTCGCCAGCAGTTGTTAAAATACTACAAGAAAATCCTGCACTTATTAAAAATGGTACAGACAGAGATATTAGCATTGTGTTTTCAGACTTACGTGGATTTACTCCACTAGGTGAATCGTTTGGCAAAGATGTTAAAGGTTTAACACGAATAATGAATGGTTACATGGACGCTATTACGGAACCTGTGCTAGATGCAGATGGCATGATTATCAAGTACATCGGCGATGCAAGTATGCATGTGCATAATGCACCTGTTGATGATCCAGAACATCCTGATACCGCAGTTCGTGTAGGGCTAAAAATGTTAAAAGCAGTGGAGAAATTCAATGAAGAAGTTATTATTCCAGAAGGAAGGCCTCCTGTCGGAATGGGCGCAGGAATTAATTCAGGTTTGGGATACCTCGGAGAAATGGGCAGCACTAAGCGACACAGCTATGATGTACTGGGGGACGCAGTATCTACCGCTGCACGTATTGAATCTAAATGTAAAGAATACGGATGCTTGTTGCTCGTTGGAGGAGCAACAGTTGAACAATGTAAAGAAGACTGGTTCTTCTTAAAAATCGATAGCCTTGTTGCTAAAGGCAAAACAGATGCAGTTGATATCTATACTGTACTAGATGATGTTAAAAACGCATGGAACGTTTCAAAACGTAAACATAACGAAATGCACGAAGCGTATGCTAACAGAAGATTTAACGAAGCAAAATCTATTGCTAAATCATTACACAGTCACTTTGATGGTAAACTGGAAGGTTATTATGAAATGTGGCAAGATCGTTGCGATGAAATGAAAAACAAAAGCCTACCCGATGATTGGGCAGGCGAATATATTGCTACAACCAAGTAACACTATTACTTTTTTGATTTGTCTTTGTTTAATATTTTTTCGATGTCTTCTACATCAACGTCTAGCTTTTTGCCAGTCATCTTTTCGTATTCTTCTTTGAATTCCAAGAATGTATTGAGCTTGGTTGTTAGACGTATCATATCATTGTCCAACATGCGAATACGATCAATCAGTGCAATAAGTATTCCGTTTGCTTCACTAAGAACAGGTTTAATTTCTTTTGTTGTCCATGTCCACACATAGTATACAAAATATCCCAAGCCGCAGGCAGCTATAATAGGAAACCCGTACTGATTGATCATGTTTGCTAGTTCGCCGCCCATTTTATTCTTCTTCTTGTTTTACTAACCATCCGTTTTCGTTAACTACGAATACATCGCCTGGTTTGTACAGCCAATAGTCTTTGGGAGAACCATCTCTTGTTTTACCCATAACTTCGCCTTCCCAGTCGCCTTGTACTTTGAATGCTTTGCCTTGTCCTATACTTTCTATATTATAGTCCATCCAGATCATTAATCTCTCCTTGCATCTTCCTTGCCTTCATTAGCAGCAATTCTGTCGATATTAGGTTTGATACCTAATGCATGACTGAGAAGAGCGTCTATCTTAATGAGGTCATTATTCATAGTTTGGACACGATTATCCAAAGCCTTAATAATGCCAGCAAGTCCATTGACGCTGCCAGTTACTCCTTGGAGTATAAATTTGACTGTTAGAAATACAAAATAACCAGATGCACAGGCCCCTGCAATAGGGAACCCTACATCTGCTACGAGCTTTAAGAAATCGCCCATAGAAAACTCCTCTGTCTGCATTATTATTTAGCGTAAACAGAGTATGTTATATATACTAGAGATTATTAAGTTCAATCAGTGTTGCACTGAGATTGATTTCTGGATCAGCAACTTGTGTATGTTTAACCATACTGTTTCTGATAACAACAATTGCTTGATCTTGTTTATCTTCATTGTCACCAAAAAACTCTACATTGCGATACAACCATCGATACATTTCTTCGTATTCATCAGTTCGACAATTTGCAATAATAAGTTTACGGGCTTCACGTATTTGATTAGACTTAAACAGTTCTACCATTTTAATACGCCAACCAGTGTCCTGATCACTTTGCTCGGCTTGTGCTAATTTATTATCAACAACTGCCATTTGTACATTGTTAATAGTTTTACGTAAGTCTGGATATGTCGCACGAACAAAACTGTCTAGTGTTTCAATTTCAAACTCTACACCATTTTCAACTAGAATTTCTGCAATGCGTACAGTAAAGTCAGTTTCATCTAAACTAGTAATATGAAATCCTTGACATCTACTTTGTAGTGCAGGAATAATTTTGTTAGGATAGTTACAAGTTAAAATAAAACGAACACTTGCATGATATTGTTCCATAACACCACGTAGTGCCGCTTGTCCTTCTGCGGAAATATAATCTGCCTCATCAAGCAAGATAACTTTGTAATCGCCCCAAGGCATAGTTTCGCTAAAGTTTGTAATCTTTCGTCTAATAAGATCAACACCGTTATCACGACTTGCGTTAATCATTAGTACATCTGCATCTTGTACACCTAAGTCGTTAATAAGAACTTTTGCAAGTGTAGTTTTACCTGTACCTGGACTACCACTAAACAACAAATGCGGAATACCGCCATCTGCAATCCAACTTTTAACTTGATTTTTTTGTGCTTGATCTTTAAACACATATTCGTCTACTGTTTTAGGACGATACTTTTCTACCCAGATGTCTTTCATTTATAGATGCCTTTGATTGTGTAATGTTTACTATTATATACTGCCCATTGTAAACAGTCAATACGTTTGTAGCCTTGACTGCGAAGTTTTTTATACCATGCTATATAGTTTTCAAGTCTTTTCAACGAACTTCGTCTTCTAACTCTATTTTACCTTTTTGACCACATTTTGGACACCAATATTGTCCTCTATCAATTCTAAATTTTTTATGCATAACAGCATATGTAAAGTAGCCTTTGCAGTGATTGCATGTTATATGAAAAATATATTCTAAATGTGCTTTAAAACTCACTGTGGATTCACTTCTATTATCTTACTATCTGGAAAAACTTTTTGAACACGAGCAGCCGCATTTACTTTGCCATTTGCCCGTACCCACGCAACTCCTTGGTTGTTTTTAATTTCTATTTCAAAATCATCTTCTGAAGATTTATGCATTTTTAGAACTTTACCACTAGGCATGGTAAACAAAACTTTGTAGCTTATATTAGTTGGAAAGTCAATTATATTACTCATGAACTATACTGTACCGCCTCCAATGGTCCATCATAGATACCTAAAATATCTTTAGCATCTAATGCATACATTTTTTTGCCTTCTGGATGACCTACATCAAAACCACGACTCCAACGTCCGTGAGAAACTGCTACAATGTCGCCTTGTTTAACGTCTCCGTAAACTTCTGTGCGTTCACCAACATCGTGAATTTCAAAAAAACGTGTTTTGATTCCGGTTGTTTTACCGTCATCGTCTAGTGTGATGATTCCACCTTTGGTTTTTCCTTCTCCTGGAGGATTAACAAAAAAGGCTAATACACTAGTTGCTGTTGCTTTAACTTGTTTCATTGACTACTCCGCTATTAATTGTTCTAATGTCTTCAAGACATCTTGGCTATTATCTTTTACTTCTAAGTCTATAGCAGTTTTAACACAGTTTCTTGTAAAGTCAAGTGGATATCTAACACCACTTGAATCCATACCTGTGTTAATCAAATACACATTACAATTGTGTTGTTCGATTTTTTTCATCAATAGATCACTATACACACTTACTGCTCTAGGCATAAATGGTGATCCATAGCAAGGACTAAACAATGGTTTGATTTCGTTAGTTCCTGCCTCTGTGCCTGGCATTTGACTAGTGTATCCTGTTTCAAAGAAACGTCTAACTGTATCTCCTGTAATTTTACTAACAGGAGGAAACACTCCTTTGGCATCCATTGTTAAAAAGAATATGTTATCAGGATGATCAAACTGTTGTGGTTTGTGGTATGCATTTTCAACACAATCAATTGGATAGCTTAGTCGTGCATTTGCTGCACTTGGATTTTCAACTACCAATGTATCACGAGACTTTGCAAGTTCAACAGCATCAAATATTGTTTTGTGTGTTTCTGGTGTTAAGCCTTCGCTTTTGGCATAACAACCTGTTTCAATCATTTCAATGCCATGATCATTCCAAGCAATCTCATCATCGCCTACTAGTTTGTAATCAGGATCACTACTCAGTGTTGTTTTACCAGTGCCACTTAATCCAAACATCAAGTTGGTTGTGTCGTTGTAGGTAAATGCACTGCAATGCATAGGCAAAATATCTTGCTCCGGTAGCATAAAACTAATGATACCAAATACACCTTTTTTAATTTCGCCTAAGAATGTTGTTCCTGCAATAAGCATTTCTTTTTTGTCTAAGTGTACGTAAATTTTAGGTTCAGGAATATCCACATCTGTGTTGTGCAATATTGTAAAATCAACTGGTCTATCCTTAGGAGTTACAGTAAACATATTTCGCACAAACTGTGCATGTCTGTCATCGTTTGTACAAACACGAAATCTTATACCAACACTAGTAAATTCTAAATCATGTTTGTAGTTGTTTTGTTGAGACATAATATTATAGAAGTCATCATAATCTGCTTGTACTCCAATTTTATTATACTTAGGTCTTGACAAATCTAAATGAGTAGTCGCTTGTCCAAAAAAGTATTTGTTTTCCGGACTACGACCAGTTGGACTGGTATTAATTGTTATGTTAGGCATTATCTTCTTTAAGCTCTACTGTTTCGATGCTTCCGTCATCGTATTCAATTTCTACATATTTGGTTCCATCATCTCTAGTACGAGTAATCTTACTAATAGGTTCTGGATTTTCAAACTCTTGTTCTAAGTCTGGTACTTCTACTTCTTGTGTTGGCGCAACTGGTTCAGGTTGTGGTTGAGGTTTTGCAACCGGATTGGGCTGAACAGGCTTGGTATCGCTCAGAGCTTGTGTTTGTGGCGGGACTTTATTGTTTTGATGAGCAACAGCAATATCTTCAGCTTTGACTTTTACAGTACCGTCTTTATTCAAACGGTCGCCACGAGCATTCATCATAACATTGCTGACTGCTCTTGTCATTTCGTGTTTAGCTGCCATAGCTGACATGTCAATAGATACACCACGAGCAGTTCTAATTTTTCTACTCATCTTAGGAATTCCTTATAATCCAAATCATATTTAATACTATCAATTTTATGTACACCAATCAAATACAATATGTAGCTTGAAACACTGCTTCCTCTGCCAACTCCCCACATGATGTTGTTGTTTTTTAATTCTGTTACCATGTATACTAGAAATTTTAACATTGGGATCATATTTCGTTTTTCAAACTCGTCTAGTTCTTGTTCAACTCGCATCCATTTATCAGAGTTGTATACAAAATCGCTTGGTGCAATTTGTAGTTCTTCTGAGACTCTTGTATAAAGCCATTGCTCGATGTCAAGTGTTTTGTATTCTTGTGGCATCCACCAATTGTTAGCATCTTTATAACTATACTTATCATTTGTTTCAGCTGGTGTCTCATAATCGATAGTATCTTCAAACTTGAACAGTGTACAAAAGTGATTGTAACTGTCGATCTTTTCAGTGTCTTTGGTTACAACATATTTGGCTCTTTTGCCTTGTAGTAATCCTTCTACTAGATCGTTTTCATTTACTACTATTTCATTGAGTTGATTCATCTTCATCCTATATTTAACACATCATCGTCTGGGTCTTTGCCGTCTTCTATTTTACGTTCACGTTCTTTTTCTAGTGATTGTATTTGACTTTTAGCACTAATTTCAATACCAATTTGTTCTAGCATGTTTTGTAATTGACCTACAGCACTTGACATATTAAGCTGATGTGCTTGCGAGATTTTTTGTCGAATCTCGATTTGTTTTTCGATTAGTTGTTCAATTGTAAGATTTTGTAAATTTAAAAACATACTAAAATATAACACGGGCCGAAGCCCGTGTCAACTGTTTTTTATAGTCCGTTAGGTAAAATGACATAGTGGATTGCTAATACAAGTGCCACTGATACACCTAGTCCAACCATCATCTTGCCAAAATCTTTGGCAACCAATGGAAAGATTGATTTTGTTTTTTTCTTACCAAAGTAAGTAGCCATAGCAAGTTCTCTACCTGCTAACAAGCCTACAAATACCCAAGTTGTACTCATTGGAATATCATTCAGCTCTTTGAAGAAGTACAAGCACAACCAATAGAACAAGTCAATCAGTGTTGCTGATCTTACGTATCTTGTGTTGTGTTTCTCTAAAACAATCTGTTGAATCTTACCGCCCTTCTCTTTAAACATAAAGAAGAGTCCTCCAACAAATACTACAGAGATAAACAACATTAGATCAACTGGTACTTCACGTGGTAAGAACACAGCAATGTTTGCCATGTCATGGCTTAGCCAAGTCCACCAAAGACCAGCAGTTGCAACCCATTGTGCAACTCGCCAGAAGTTTTTATTACCTTCGCTTACTGGTTGTGTTTCGTCATACCAGCGGCCAAAGAATTTGTGTATTGCAAACCAAATAACATATGCAAATGCGGCTGCAACACCATAGCCCATGATTGATTTCATAAGCATTTTTTCTAATACAAAGGTACTAGCAAATACACTTAGCACCAGGAAACTTGTGCTAACTGGCACACCCATTCTTGTTAGTGCTACTAGAATTGCAGGTGCGGTTGCATGATACCATTGCACTTCTTGCCAAGGTATTTTGTTTAGTCGTCCGTAACTGATGTCACCACCATTTACACTCCAACCATACCAAAGAGTTGCAATTAGCACTGCACTAGCTGCCGCCCATAATACTTTGTAATTGAATCTCTCATTGTTTGATGCCATCCATGTACCGAGAGTTTGTACTGAATCGTTTGCTATAACCGCATATGCGGCTAGTAAGAAGCCTAGAAGACTCCATAGCGTGAGTAGTTCCATTTTTTTCTCCTTTGCTTGACGGCTTTACCCCGTCGCTCACAATAAAACGCCAGGTGGACTAGACCTGACGCTTTTACTTATATCAGAGATCGCCTTGTTGTCTGTTTTCGCTGTAATAAACGTCGAAACTGCCGCCTGGATAACGACTTTCTAGTTTGCGTACATTTTCTGCAACTACTTCATTTGGATCTAGGTTTAATGCACGACATGCATTTACCCAATACCACATAATATCACCAAGTTCACGCTTCATATGAAACACAGTTTCTTCGTTCATAGGTTTGCCTTGGAATGTACACTTCTTTACAATCTCACTGAACTCACCGCCTTCACTTGCCATACCGATACTAGCTGTGAGTAGCAGTGCAGGATTTACGTTTTCGCTTATTTCAATCATACGATGTGTCAAAGCAGCAACTTCGTTGCTTTCTTGACTAGTTACTTTTTCTACAAAATCTTTGTATTTGTTTAAATCTACTTGTGTCATTTAGGGTCCTCGCAGGCTTGTTTTATCATATTAATGTTTTGACTTAATTGAGCATTAAATTCATCGTCTGTTTGTGTGACCAGCAATCCTTCGCTTAGGCCTCTGCTAAAACTAGCAGTCATGTTTTTGTTTTGTGACAAACGACGACATGCTTCTTGTGTTGTATAACCGCCGCTAAGTCCAACTATTTTATTAAGTGTATTGTACATCACAAGTGGTTGATATAAGTTAGGCTCTTCTGGCAGTGTTAACTTTAATATAACACTACCATTAAAATCTTGCAAGTACTTTGCTAGTCTTTTTCTTAGCTTTTGTTCAATACTTGATTTATTTTCGTGTTCGATTGGCACTTCAGGTTCGACGATAGGAGTTAATCCATTGTCGCTAATTACTTGTGCAATAGCAAATTGTTGATACAGTACATCTTCCAAGACATCATGGTCTTTAACAATACTGCGCATTTTAGTACCAACACAACTGTTGACTTTAGCGTAATCAATCATGCTTTTTACATCAAAATCTTTAAGTGTACCATCTTCTTCACAACCACTGTCTACTTTGAGAATAGCACGAATACCTTTTTTCTCCAGTACAGAAACCATGCCTCTATCCACAGTATCTTTGTAAAGTATTGCATGGCTGATGTTGTCTTTGTTAAAGTCTTTATTGGATACCATTCTCAATCGCATTTCATGAACAAGATCCATTTTATTTTTTTCTGTGTATTCTTGTCCATAGCGTTCTAGTACACCCCCGGTGCTTCCTCCACTGTGGTCCATTGCTGCAATAAAATTATTCATATGTTTCTCCAGTTGAACGGAAAAAGTTTTCGCTCCAAAACGCTTTGTCGTCTATCCACACATCGTAATGTTCTTTTTTACCAACACTAAGCTCATGATACTTTGCACCCCAACTATCTAACTGTTGTTTAGTTAATTCATAATAATCAACTTTACTAACAGCACCTCGAGCGGTCATGTATTTTATTGTGTGTCCTTGATCATATAACTTGTTAATTTTTTCAATACGCTCTGGCATTGGCTCATGTAATGCATAATCTTTTTTGCCATCTGGTTTTAATACTTCATTACAAATTGTACCATCTATATCTATAACATATTTCATTGGAATAAACTACTTACACTTTCTTCGTTTGTGATTCTGCGCATTGCTTCTCCAAATAATTGAGCAACACTTACTTGTCTAATTTTTTGAACATTTCCTGTATAAGGAATACTATCACTGATAACAAGCTCTTCTAAATTACTTGCTTCGATTTTCTTCTGAGCACCGTTACTAAGTACACCATGTGTGATATAAGCACGAACACTTAGCGCACCTGCTTGTAATATTGCATCTGCGGCTTTACACAATGTACCTCCGCTATCAACAATATCATCTACTAGAATAGCATGTTTATCTTTAACATCACCAATTAGTGCCATTACTTCTGCTACACCTGCTTTAGGCCTACGTTTATCAACAATAGCAATATCTCCGTGAAACATATCAGCAAACTTTCTTGCACGTACTGCACCGCCGGCATCAGGTGATACAAATACCACACCTTGCTGGTGAATTTCAGGATCATCTCGATACCCTATTGTACGTTTAATGTCTTTGGCAAATACTACTCTACTAGTAAGATCATCAACTGGAATATCAAAAAATCCTTGTATTTGTCCTGCATGTAAATCCATAGTAAGTATTCTATCAGCGCCTGCAGTAGTCAACAAATCTGCTACTAGCTTTGCTGTAATTGGTGTTCGACTTGCACTTTTACGATCTTGTCTTGCATAACCATAATATGGAATTACCGCTGTGATTCTT
>Ga0181585_10005456_pt1 | contig 11009 bp, 11 predicted proteins | sample 071ome_29_FD_132469 | JGI IMG/M metagenome (GOLD analysis project Ga0181585, IMG submission 132469) | Coastal salt marsh microbial communities from the Groves Creek Marsh, Skidaway Island, Georgia - 071407BT metaG (megahit assembly) | ecosystem: Environmental > Aquatic > Marine > Intertidal... | reverse complement strand
CCTCTTCGGGGCCTTCTCCGTCGAACTGGAACATCTCGCTGACGCAGGGCAATGCGACCCGTGCTGATTTGATCCGCGACATGGGAACAGGATTACTAGTGACTTCGCTAATCGGAAGCACGATCAATCCAACCACGGGGGACTATTCCCGTGGCGCATCCGGGTTCTGGATCGAGAATGGCGAAATTGCTTATCCGGTGAATGAGTGCACTATCGCGGGCAATCTGCGCGAGATGCTGCTTTCGCTGACCCCCGCAAATGATGCCCGCCCGTGGTTGTCGCGGGTGGTGCCTTCGATCCTTCTGGAAAGACTGACGATTGCAGGAAGCTGAGGATCTTCAACTGCTGATCCGCGCGGCAGAAGCCGCCGGAGATGTGGCCTTGGGGTTTTTTCAAAGCCGCAATCAGGTCTGGGACAAGCCGGACGGAGCCGGCCCAGTGTCCGAGGCCGATCTAGCGGTGGATACGCTGCTACGCGAAACTCTGACCACCGCCCGCCCGACTTATGGCTGGCTGTCAGAGGAAACAGCCGATACGCCAGATCGCTTGTCGTCTGAATGTGTGTTTATTGTTGATCCCATTGACGGCACCCGCAGCTTCGTCGCGGGTGACACCACTTGGGCGCATTCCCTCGCAGTGGCGCGGCAGGGCAAAATCACCGCAGCCGTCGTCTTTTTGCCAGCCCGAGACAAAATCTACACGGCGGCCTTGGGGCAAGGCGCGCAGAAGAACGGTGCGGGCATTGTGCCTTCAGACATTCAAAAGTTGCATAATTCTCACATACTTGCCGCTAAGCCTGTAATGAACCCGATGAACTGGGTAAATGGTGTGCCCGAAATACATCGTTATCACCGCCCGTCGCTCGCGTATCGGCTATGTCTTGTCGCCGAAGGGCGTTTTGATGCTATGTTAACCTTACGTCAGAGTTGGGAATGGGATATCGCTGCGGGGGCTTTGATTTTGTCCGAGGCTGGCGCGAAAACGTCTGATCGCAGTGGTAAGCCGCTTAGGTTTAACAACCCCCATCCCCAAACTGACGGAGTTGTTGCTTCGGGTGCCAAATTGCATCCGGAGATTCTGGAAGCGTTGAGTAGAAAGTAATTTTAATGAGGCGCTCGCTTGGCCTGCTTTATTATCTACTTTTTAATGGCAAGGGTGCATCACATACCCTGCCTGAGCCTTCCGAGACATCCGGTCCCGTGGTATGGCTGGTTGCCCATGATCTTTCCGAAGTCCGCTCGTTTATAAATATCGCCAAAAAGCTAGAGGCGACCGGTCCGGAAATTCACTTGCTGATCACAGGGCCGGAAAGTCTAGATGTTGATCTGGATTTGCCGAAAACGATGTCGTTCCGGCCAATGCCCGGTCAACGGCGGTCTGAAATCGTGCCTTTCCTGAAAGCATGGAATCCCGTGGTCTGCTTTTGGGCGGGCACCCCCTTGCGACCGGGTATTGTGTACGAGGCCTACGGTCAGCAAGTGCCGCTGATCCTTTTGAACTGCGCTGTCGAAACGTTGCTAAACGGGCAATCCAGACTTGAGCGGTGGCTGATGCGTCGCAGTGCGCGGGCATTCTACAGGGCATTCACCCTGTCATATGGCAGTGGGGGCACCTGTGTTCGTTTGGGAATCCCTGAAGAACACGTTCATGTCTCAGGCCCCTTGTCCGAGGGGATATTGGCTTTGCCGTGCGATACAGAAGACCTCGACAGGTTGTCCGGTCAACTCGCTGGCCGCGAACTGTGGCTGGCGGCGCGAACCCCTGACGATGAAGTGGATATGATCCTGTCGGTTCATGAAAAACTCAGGGGCACCAACCGCAGACTGCTACTTCTCCTTGATCCAGTAGACCGCGCTAAAGCCGAGACACTGGCCTTGGGCTTGGTGGGCAAAGGGTGGAAAATCGCCCTGAGATCCAAGAATGACCCTATCACCGATCAAACACAGATTGTGATCACCGACCGTCCGAATGAGTTGGGTCTTTGGTATCGCCTGTCTCCGATCGCCTATATGGGTGGCACCCACACCAAGCGCGATTGCGGCCAAGATCCGCGCCAAGCTGCGGCCTTGGGGTCGGCCATCCTTCACGGACCTCGGATGGCGTCGCACAAGACAATCTACGATCAGATGCACGCGCAAACACCGCCGGCCGCGAAGCAGGCAGTCACCCCAGAAGGGATGGTCAAGGCGATCTCGGACTTGCTATCCCCCGACCAGGCTGCCAAGCAAGCCCATTCGGCTTGGGAATACGCCTCACGTGGTGCAGAGTTGACGGATCAGATCACAGGCATCATCACCGAAGCCGTGGAACTGCGCGGGTAGAAAGATGCGGGAACCGAAATTCTGGAAACGACCCCCCGACAAACCGGGGTGGCAAGCACGTGCATTGGCGCCGCTGGGATGGGTTTATGGCGCTCTGACCGCGCGACGAGTTGCGGGTGCGGGCACAAACGTTTCGGTACCGGTGATCTGCGTCGGCAATATCAACGCGGGCGGTACTGGTAAGACTCCGACGGTGATTGCGTTGATGCAGATGCTTCAGGCGATGGGGCGCACGCCGCATGTGGTGTCGCGCGGCTTTGGAGGATCGCTTGAAGGTCCGGTGCAGGTTGTTGAGCAGACCCACAAAGCCGATCAGACAGGGGATGAGCCACTGTTGTTGGCGGCTTTTGGCCCTGTATGGGTGGCCAAGGACCGCGCTGCGGGGGCCGAGGCGGCTGTACAGGCAGGGGCCGATGTGATCCTGCTGGACGACGGGTTTCAGAATCCGTCGCTAGCGAAAGATCTGAACATCGTCGTGGTTGATGCTAAGCGCGGCTTTGGAAACGGGCGCTGCATTCCTGCGGGGCCACTGCGGGAACCCGTGTCGAAAGGCATGAAGCGGGCCGATCTGCTATTGTCGATTGGAGAGCCCGAGGCGCAGGCGTCGTTTGAACAGGCTTGGGGGCGTGCTGTTGCCGTGCCGCATATCAAGGGGCATCTGGCACCGCTTCAGACGGGCATGGACTGGCAAGGCGCGCCCGTTTTGGCCTTTGCGGGCATCGGGCATCCGGAAAAGTTCTTTGCCACGCTGCGACGCATGGGAGCAAACATTCTTCACGCCGAGGCTTTGAGCGATCACCAGCCGCTGACCGCGCCCCTGATGAAGCGGCTAGAGACCGAGGCCAAACTGCGGCGCGCGCAGTTGGTGACAACCGAAAAGGATGCTGTGCGCTTGCCTGCAAGTTTCCGCGCCAAGGTTTTGGCGTTGCCGGTGCGGTTTGAATTTGAAGATGACACACTGCTGAAACAGGCGCTTGCGAGGATCGGGGTATCTCAGAACTGACCTGCGATAATCCTAGTTGTCCTGACCCAGTTTTGGCGAGGGGCGATCCAAGACCAGCTCGGCATCGGAAAACTTGAACGGTGAGCGCACCGACGGCACGCCGTCTAGCTCGACCTTCATGCCGCGATGGATAACATGCGGATCGGAAAAGACCTCGTCCATGGTGTTGATTGGTCCCGCTGGCACACCCTGTTCTTCGCAGGCCGCCAGAAGGTCGGCCTTGGTGAACTGCTTCGTTGCCATGGTCAGAAGCTCTTCCAGCTTGTCGCGGTTTGCCACACGATCCGAGTTTTTTAGAAACTCGGGTGCCTGTTTTAAGCCGCCTAGCCCAAGGATGTCGCACAGGCGGTGGTACTGTCCATCATTGCCAGTGGCGATGATGATATGACCGTCCGCGCAGGCAAACACCTGATAGGGCGCAAGGTTGGGGTGGAAATTCCCCGTTCGCCCCGGAGGGGTGCCTGTGGCCAGATAGTTCATTGCCTGATTTGCAGTGACAGATACCGCCACATCCAGAAGCGCCATGTCGATATGCTGGCCCGTGCCGGTAGCGTCGCGCTGGTGCAAGGCGGCCAGAATGGCGGTGGTTGCATAGACCCCGGTGAAGATATCGGTCACGGCGACGCCCACGCGAAGTGGCTGCCCGTCAGCATTTCCGGTGATCGACATCAGGCCGGACATGCCTTGGATGATGTAGTCGTACCCTGCGCGATGGGCATAGGGGCCGTCTTGCCCGAAACCTGTGATCGAACAATACACCAGACGTGGGTTCAGTTCGGACAGGCTGGCATAATCCAGACCGTACTTCTTTAGCCCGCCCAGCTTGAAGTTCTCGATCAGAACATCGGCATCTGCCACCAGTTCACGAACCTTTGCCTGTCCTTCGGCTGTGCGGAAATCGACAGTTATTGATTTCTTTCCGCGGTTGCAGGAATGGAAATAGGCCGCGGTGACGTCATCATCGCGTTCAATAAACGGCGGGCCCCACTGGCGGGTATCGTCGCCGGCCAAAGCTTCGACTTTGATGACATCCGCCCCTAGATCGGACAGTGTCTGGCCGGTCCAGGGACCGGCCAGAATGCGGGCAAGTTCGACGACCTTCAGGCCATGAAGCGGAGCTGCCATTACTCGGCCAGTTTCTCTTCCAGGATGGCCGAGAAGGCGTCGTAGCTCATGTTCGAGAACTTCTCGCCGTTTATGATAAACGATGGGGTGCTGGAAATGTCATCTGCTTCGGCGTTTGCCTGGAACCATCCGACAAGAGCCTGCGCTTTCTCACCGTCGGTCAGACACGCTTCCAGCTGTTCGTCTTCAAGACCGGCCACCTTGCCGATTTTGCGCAGCTTGTCGGCGATTTCAGCCGGCGCACCCGAGGCCCAATCACGCTGGCCTTCGTATAGCAGGTCGGAAATTCCGAAAAAGCGATCTTCGTCACAGCGCGCGATCATTGACGCCCAAAGACCGTAGCGGTCAAAATAAACCTCGCGGTAAATGAAATTGATTTTACCGGGGCCGATGTAATCGGACATTATCTGTTTCAACGGCCCTTTGTGGAAGTTCGCACAATGCGGGCAAGTGTAGCTGGCGTATTCAATTACTGTAACCGATGCATCCGGATTGCCCATCTGCATGTCATTGATTTCGATATCCTGCGCCATGGCAGGGGCGGCAAATGCCAAAAGCACGATTGCAGCCAATGCCTGTGCGGAGGATAGGGCGAGCTTGCGGATCATCAGAAAACCTTTCTGTCAGCGTTTCGATTTGGATAAGACGTTTTGACCCAGACGCTCAAGGGCTTGTTTCAGCTCATCGTCTGTTACGTAACGGGCCATTTTGTGGGCGGCTTGCGCCAAAGCTGGGTCGGGCTTGGGCGGTTCAGCCTTTTTCTTGTGATCGAACGCCACCTGCCCCTCGCTAAATCCGGTGGGGGCGGTTTGGGTGATCGTGATCTTTGAAATGGCGTTGTAGCCGTAGCAAGCGTTGGCCTTGGTGCGGATCTGTTCTTTTTGCATCTCAAGCAAGGGCGCATTGGCGCCCGTGGTCAACAAAGTCAGCGTTGCCCCAAGCCCCTGCCGCCCGTAGCGGACATGCACAGGAATCGAGATTGCCGCGATGTCGTCACCCATGATTTCATCCCAGTGGGTGACAAGCCGCGACACAGAAAAGCCCCGGCTTTCACCGGCACGACGGATCTGGCCTTGCAACAGGCGGCCCGCGCGGGCAAATCCGTGACGTGACTGGGGGGCTTGCGCCATAGGGTGACTTCCTTTCGTTCGACGCTACTCTAATGGCACATCTGCGGGATGCCATCCAATAACAGACGCAAGGAAGATAAAGTTTGTGTGAGATTGATCAGGCCCAAGCGCTTTTGGAGTGGTACGATCACAACGCCCGCAAATTGCCGTGGCGGGTGCCCCCAGCGTTGGGATTGCAGGGGCACAGGCCCGACCCTTACCGCGTTTGGTTATCGGAAATCATGCTGCAACAAACCACGGTTGCCGCTGTAAAAGCCTATTTTGAGCGGTTCACCGGCCTGTGGCCCGACGTGCATGCCTTGGCCGCGGCACCGGATGAAAGGGTGATGGCCGAGTGGGCGGGGCTGGGGTACTACGCCCGCGCCCGCAACCTGCTTAAATGTGCGCGGGTGGTTTCAAAGGAGTTTGGAGGGCAGTTTCCAAGCGACCGCGATACGCTGCTGACTTTGCCGGGAATCGGGCCCTATACGGCGGCGGCGATATCCTCGATTGCATTTGATCAGCCCGAAACGGTTGTGGATGGCAATGTCGAGCGGGTGATGGCGCGGATATTTGATGTGCATACGCCCTTGCCGAAAGCCAAACCCCAGTTGACCGAATTGGCCAACGGGCTGACCCCGCACAGCCGTGCCGGAGATTATGCGCAGGCGGTGATGGACTTGGGGGCCACGATCTGCACCCCTCGCAATCCGGCTTGCGGACTGTGCCCTTGGCGGGGGCCGTGTCAGGCGCGGGCCAACGGGACCGCAGCGGAATTGCCGAAGAAAGAACCGAAAAAGAAAAAGCCCACCCGTTTCGGGATTGCCTATGTTGCCCGCCGGATCGACGGGGCCTATTTGCTGGAACGCCGCCCTGATAGTGGTCTGCTTGGGGGCATGCTGGGTTGGCCGGGGTCTGATTGGACCGAGAGCGAACCGCAAGACACCCCGCCGATCCGTGCCGAGTGGAAATCTCTGCCGACCGAGGCGCGCCATACCTTTACCCATTTTCACCTGCGTCTAACGGTGAAAACAGCGCTGGTGCCGGTGGGGCGTAACCCGGAAAGCGGGGAATTCATCGACGCCGACAGCTTTGATCCCACCGCTTTACCAACCGTCATGCGAAAGGTTTTTGACCTGACACAAGGACTTGGGTGATAAATAGGCTATAGCTACCCGAACACTTTCAGGTCTGGCCCATGTCCACGTATCAAAAACCCGAACACCCGCTACACTTCTGGATCGCCTATTTGCTGGCTCCGGTCATCGTTCTGGCGGCATTGGTCGGGTCTTGGACGGTTTTGCTACCCCCGATATTGACGTGGTACCTGTTTGGGGCGCTGGATGCTCTGATCGGGAGATACAAGGAAAATGCCGATCCGACTTTGTCCGAGGACCAGCTGACCTCTTACCGGTTGGTGACTATGCTTTGGGCGCCGGTTCAGTTTGCTTTGTTGGTTTGGATCATCTGGTACGTGCCCCGTGCCGATCACCTGATCTGGATCGAGAAGTTTATGGTCGTCACTGGCATGGGCATCGCCAGTGGTGCGGTCGGGATCGTATTCAGTCACGAACTTATGCATCAGAAAAACCGTCTGGAACGACGATTGAGTGAATTGCTTTTGGCGATGGTGCTGTATTCGCGTTTTCGGACGGAACACCTGTTGGTCCATCACATTCACGTCGGCACTCCGCGCGATACAGTGACGGCGCGCTATAACGAAAACTTTCACAGGTATTTTCTGCGTGTTCTGCGCGACGGATTTGGTTCTGCGTGGCGCGCGGAAAAGGCGATGCTGTCACGAAAGGGGAATGGCGTTATACACCCGTCCAATCCGTTCTGGCGATATTGGCTGGCACAGGGGGCGCTGCTTTTGTTGGCCTACGTGATCTCAGGCTGGGCGGGTTTACTGGTCTTTGGTTACCAGGCGTTTGTTGCGATCTGGCAGTTGGAGCTGACCAATTATGTTGAGCACTACGGCCTGACGCGCAAACGGACCGAGGCTGGTAAGTTTGAGCCTGTAAAGCCGCAGCACAGCTGGAACGCCAATCAGCGGGCGTCGAACTGGTTACTGATCAACTTGCAGCGGCACTCGGACCACCACTACAAACCCGACCGCAGGTTTCCTCTGTTGCAGGACTATCCTGAAAGCGAAGCGCCGCTTTTGCCCTACGGCTATCCGGTGATGACGTTGATGGCGCTGGTGCCTAGCCTGTGGCGCAAGGTGATGAACCCACGGGTCCGGACATGGCGGGCGCAGTTTTATCCCGAGATCGAAGATTGGAGCGTCTACAACAAAGCCTAGGGGGTTACGATCCGCCCAAAAGCGCAAGAGCGTCATAGGCGATCATTTTTTCTTCTTCGGCGGGAACAACCCATGCGGCAACTTTTGACGTGTCCGAGTGCAATCGCGGCCCGTTTCTGTGGTTCCCGTCGGGATCCATTCGCAGACCGAGCCATTCCAGACCCCGGCAGATACGGGCACGCACGCCAACGGCGTTTTCCCCGATTCCGCCAGTAAAGGCGATGGCGTCACAGCCTTCCATCGCCGCTATCAGGCTTCCGGCATGCCGCAGGGACCAGTAGCAGAAATGCTCGATCGCAAAGTCGTTGTCTGCTGTGTGATCCAGCATCAGCTGGCGCATGTCGGATTTTCCTCCTGATAGCCCCAAAAGACCGCTTTCGTGATTCAGGATTTGCTTGGTGCGCTCCAGCCCGTTGTCTTCGACAAGCCTAAGCACGGCATTGGCATCGATCCCGCCGGAACGGGTTCCCATGGTCAAGCCGTCCAAAGGTGAATAACCCATAGTCGTGGCGACAGACTGACCGTTGTGAATTGCACACAAGGACGCGCCGTTACCAAGATGAAACGCCAATAGTCGAGAGGGCAGGGCTTCGCCTGATACTTCGGGCAAGCAGCGCACCAATGAGGCATAGCTAAGGCCGTGAAACCCGTAACGCCGGATGCCCTTTGTCTCCATCATTTTGGGAATGGCATAGCGCGTGGCCACATCGGGATTGGAGGCGTGAAAGGCTGTATCGAAGCTTGCGAATTGTGGCAAATCGGGTTGCACCTTGGACAGGGCTTCTATCGCTGCCAGATTGTGCGGATTGTGCAGCGGCGCCAGCGGTGTGCAGCTAGAGATTTCCGCGATCGTTTCAGGGGTCAAGCGGACGGGCTTGGACAAATGTCGCCCGCCGTGAACCACCCGGTGTGCCGCGGCACGAAGTGAGGCGGGCGAGACGCCAGCATCATCCAGACGTTTCAGCACCGCGCTAAGTGCGGCTTTGTGATCTATGAAAGGAATGTTTTCGCGTTGATCGTCGAATTCAAGAAAAGATGATCCACCAATTCCGGCCGCCAAACCGCGGTGGCGCTCATTCAGTTCAGAGTCAAAAACCGCAAATTTGATCGAGGATGATCCGGCGTTCAGAACCAGAATATCTTGTGCTTGGGTCATAGGAGTACCTTTGCGATGTTAAATGCGGACAGGGTGACCAACAGCAAAATCACCATGCGGCGGAACTGGGTTTGCGAAGTGCGCCCGAAGAAACGGGTACCCGTCCAGATGCCTGCGCCGAGGATCGGGAAGGCCAGCACGATACCTGTCAGTGTTTGACTGGAAACCAGACCGTTAAGCCCCATGACAGGCAAGGCCATCGCGTCGATCCCCGTCAGGAAGACGATCATCGTGGCGCGAAACACCGCTTGCGGGATGGGTTGCGAGGCCAGGAAGGTTGCAACAGGAAGCCCGCCGACACCTGCGCTGTTTGCGATGCCTGCGATGATGCCGATACCTGCGTTGCCGCGTCCTTGGACAGGGCTTTTCATTTGCCAGCCCGACAGCAGGATTAGGCTAAGAACAAAGATCAGCCCGCTGATGGCCAGTCGCGCATGATCTTCGCCCAGCCGCGCCATAAGTGTGATGGACGGCACCGTTGCCAAAGCGGCACCGACCAAAAGCCAGCGGGCGCGAGGCCAGTCGATATGCGGGCGGATTCCCCGCGCTTGAAAGGCGGTCATCAGGATTTCGCAGCTGAATACCACGGGGATTAGCGGCAAGGGATTGGTGGTGAGGGCGGCGAAGATGATGAACACCGCCGAAAAACCGAAGCCCGAGTAGCCGCGCACAAAAGCGGCCACGAAAAGCGCTGCGGCCAAATACAGGGCTTGGCCGGTGCTTAGATCAAAGGGCAGTGTCATGCGGTTTAGCGATCTTCCAGCGCGACCCAGTCACGCGGCTCGGGGCCTTCGTACAGGGTGAGCGGGCGAATCAGGATGTTGCGCTGTACCTGTTCGATGCACTGGATTACCCAGCCGGGCATACGCCCGATGGCGAACAGTGGCACGAAAAGGTCCTTCGGGATGCCGTGCAGCTGATAGGCGACGCCGGAATAGAAATCGACGTTCACGTTCAGGCCGTGGCGCGAATAGGGTTTCATCGCCTCGACCACGCCTTGCAGGATTTCGTACCACTCGGGTTCGCCCATTTCCTCGCCCAGTTGGCGGACACCTTCGCGCATGTGGCGTGCGCGGGGGTCTTCGGTGCGGTAGACGCGGTGGCCAAAGCCGGTGACAGCTTCACGGGCTTTGCGTTTGGTTTTCACATAGTCTGCGGCTTTGTCAGGGGTGCCGATTTCCTCGACCATTTTCATGACGTCTTCGGCGGCGCCGCCATGGGCCGGACCGGCCAACGTAGCCAGTGCCGTGGTCATCGCGCCATAGAGGCCCGCCTCGGTACCAACGGTCACACGGGCCGCAAAGCTTGAGGCGTTCGAGCCGTGTTCAGCGTGCAGGATGAAATCCACGTCCATCAGCTTGGCAGCGTTCTCGGACGGTTTCGTGCCGTTCAGCATCCACAGCCAGTTGGCAGCATGGCTAAGGTTGGAATCTGGGGCAACCGGATCGCGTCCGTTGCGGATATTGTGATGGGCCGCGATGATGGTTGGCACCTGAGCGATCAGGCGGATACCAGTCTCTAAAAAGGCCGTTTCGCTGCATTCTGCAGCTTTCGGATCAAATGCTGCCAATGCCGAAACTGCGGTGCGCAGCACATCCATCGGATGCCCCGCCGAAACAGCGCGGATCACGTCATAGATCGCGTCTGGAAGCTCGCGCGCCCCACGTAGGGACGCGTCGAAATCTGCCAACGCCTCGGCAGTTGGCAGATCGTCGTGTAAAAGCAGATAGGCCACCTCTTCGAAGCTGGCGTGGGTCGCCAGATCGTCGATGGAATAGCCCCGATAGGACAGCCGACCTGCAGCCCCGTCAATATCGCTGACGCCTGAGCGCTCAAAGTAAACGCCTTTAAGGCCGCGGTTGATCCGGACTGCGCTGTCGGTCATGGTATTTCCTTTCGGGGCTTTCGCTTACACCTGCTGAGGGACCATGTCGTCGGCGCTGATGCCAGCGACTTCGACAGGCTTTTTCATGGCGTCGCGGCGGAAGGG
>Ga0181585_10005455_pt1 | contig 11011 bp, 12 predicted proteins | sample 071ome_29_FD_132469 | JGI IMG/M metagenome (GOLD analysis project Ga0181585, IMG submission 132469) | Coastal salt marsh microbial communities from the Groves Creek Marsh, Skidaway Island, Georgia - 071407BT metaG (megahit assembly) | ecosystem: Environmental > Aquatic > Marine > Intertidal... | reverse complement strand
CATCTTCGATTTCATTTTCTGAGAATATTAGCTCCAAATTTTCTTTATGAAGGGCTTTTAAGGCAATTTCTGCAATTTCTTTAATTGAGCATACTTCATCATTCGCAATATTGACATTTTTAAAAATATTTTTTTCTATTAATAACTTAATCGCTAAAGCTAAATCACCGGAATACATGAATTGCCTAAGAGGTTTTCCAGTACCTAAAAGATGAACTTTGCCATCTTTAGAATTATATATTTTATCAATTAATGATGATACATAGTGCGATCTTTCATATTTAAATTTATCGTCTTCTCCATATAGGTTACATGGAATAATATAGCACCAATTATTTTTTTTATATTGCTGTACATATGAATCAATTTGAACTGCCATGCATCTTTTTGCGTAAGCATATGAAAAGTTTTGAATTGGAGGAGGTCCATTATATAATTGATCTTCAGTCATAGGGTAGTGATTTGCATTTTCTGGATAAATACAGGTACTCAATACTGCCATTAAATTCTTAGTGCCTGAAATATGTGCTGCTTTACATAAATTTGTATTTATAAAAATATTTTCTTCAAGAAAATCAACTGGATATTTTAAATTTTCAAGAATTCCTCCTACTCTGCCAGCAATATGAACAATTGTATCAGGTTTTTCTTTTTTGAGAAATTTAATTGTCTCATCAAGATTTGAAAGATCACAGTCTTTGGAACTAAGATACATCGCGTTGGGCATAATTTTTTGCAAAGATTGTCCAACCATTCCAGTACCGCCTGTTACAATGATTTTTTTCTTCATAAGAGAAATATTATAGGGATATTTTAATTATATTACAATTACATATATAAATAATTAATATAAGATAATCTAAAAATGATATAATGCGATGAAAGTTTCTATAATAACCTTAACATATAACTCTGAAAAAACAATATTGCGTTGCCTTAAATCTATCAATAATCAAACTTATAAAGATATCGAACACATAATTATTGATGGAGTGTCAACTGATAACACTATTCAAATAATTAATACTCAAAGCAAAGAATCAATATTAATATCCGAAAAAGATAGGGGTATTTATGATGCGTGGAATAAAGGCATGGATTTAGCTAACGGTGATATAGTAGGCACTGTAATGTCTGATGACTATCTTAAAAATAAAACAACTATAGAAAATATTGTTAAATCTTTTGAAAAAGAAGGTTGTGATATTTTATATGGCAATATGGATTTTGTATTAAATGGCGAAATTATTAGAAAATGGAGAGCAGGTAATTTTAAAAAATATAAATATTTTTTTGGGTGGATGCCTCCACCTCCAACAGTTTATGTAAAAAAATCAGTGATAAAAGAAAATAAATTATTTGATTTACAATATAAAATTGGTGCTGATTACGAATGGCTTTTGAGATTGTTTTATATTAAAAACTATAAAATTTTCTATCAAGATGAGTATTTATATACATTAGAATATGGTGGTATAAGCAATAAGTCGTTAAAAAATGTTTTTGATGGTAATATGGAAAATTACTATGCATGGAAAAATAATAACTTATCTAAATTCCCATTTTGGGTACCTATGAAACCTCTATTTAAGATTTTTCAAATAAAAAAGTTAAGTAATTTTTTAAAATTCTACTTTTTGAAGTCTAGCTGATCTATCTGAAACAATATATCCTATTATTGCAATGAAAAAGAAATTGAAAAATCTGAGACCACCGAGCCTAAATTCTACAAAAAATGAAGCTGCTAAATAGGTAAGAAAAATATAAATAAATATTTTTTTATGCTCTTGGGGAATATTTATAAGTTGTTCAATTATTGCTAATATGTATGCTATGAATACAATTATCCCTGACTCAAAGATTAATGTAAGATAACTATTATGAAGATGATTGGTAGAATCAAATTCGAAAAGACCCAATTCAAAATTTGTAAGGAACATATTTTTAATATCAAAATAACTGCTAAAACCAAACCCAAATAAAAAATTATCTTTTAACATTTCAATCGCATAAACCCATATAACTTCCCTGCCAGAGCCTAAATTTTCTATTCTTAAAATATTATTAAAAAAATCTATTGGAATAATAAAATAAATAAAAAGAAATGCACACCCTATAAAAGCAATATTTTTTAACCTAAAAAAGGAGATGGTAGAAGCAAGGATTATAGATAGCCAAGCTGTGCGACTAAAAGAAATAAAAATACCAATAATAATTAATAATAGTTTTATGAATTTTAATGCAATTTTTCTATGAAAAAGTAAAGTTGAGAATAAAATTGCAATAGTTGAACCATAAGAAATTTGATGCTCTAACAAACTTGCAGTATTTTTGAAAAAAAGAAAGTTATAACTGTCAATAGCTTTAGGCTCTACAAAAAATATATTTGAATTTAAAATACTTAAAGAATTGATGATCCCAAAAAAAATCAATATGTACAAAATTCCCTTACATAATTTTATAAAAAAATTAAAGGTATCTTTTCTGTCAAATAAAAAACTTAAAGCAAGCACATTTGAAAAAAAAGATAAAAAATAGCCTAAAACTCTAATTTCGTTTTCGATAGAAAGGTTATGGAAAAATAGTTGAACAAAAAAGTTTAACATAAAGAACAGTAAAAAATATTTAAGAAACATAATTCTTTCATAAACCACCTTTACTTCTTTTTTGCTTATTAAAAAGAGTAATATTGTGAAAGAGATAAAAATTTGAAAAAAATAGAAGGGCGTTGCTACATTAAGGAAATTAATAATGAAATGTGTACTACCTAAAAAAGATAAAAAGGTTAGTACAATAATAAAAAATTTTTCAATTGTTATTTTCAAAATAGAATAGGTCCATTAATTTTTGCTAGTTTTAAATAAGTCTTAAATGAGATAACTTTCCTGTTATTCTTAATATAGATTACGTCTTCTTTCATCAGATTATAAGCAATCTTTACAACTTGAAATGTTTTATACTTTAAAACAAACTGTGTTGAACGGATAAAAATATAAGATAGTACAGATAAAAAATTTAAATTAAGCATAGCAACTTTAATTCTATTTTTTAGGTTTAGACCTGCTACTTCAATTGGAGGAATATACCTTGCATCATCTGTTTTGTTATGAAATACTTTGATATCTTTAGCATAAAAAATATCATATCCACTATCTTTAACTCTTATAGATAAATCTATTTCTTCTTGTCCATATGGATAAAAGTCATTGTAATAATTAACTTTGTTAAAAATTTCTTTTCGAAATGCATGTCCTGCACCAATAAACCAAGCACATTCAGTTAATGGCTTATCTAGTTTCTTTTTTTTATTAAAAAAAGGAAATTCTTCCCTTCTAAAATCAATATTTTTATTTTTTAATATTGAAAATGCAATAATTCCTATATTTTTATGTTTTTTCAAAATTTTACGAGCATTACTAATAGCATCTATTGATTCAAATTCTGCATCGTCATCAATTTCAATTATGATATCTCCTTTTGCCTTTTTAAGCCCAAAATTTCTACCACCGCTCACCCCCAGGTTTTCATTCATTAAATAATAATCTGCTTTATACTTTTCTGCTAGCTCTTGGTTTTTTTTCTGCTCAATTTCCTCTGAATGATTATCAATAATGATAATTTCTTCAGGTGCTAATGATTGACGAGATATATTCTCAAGCACAATTCTCATATGAGAAGAGCGATTCATTGTAAGAATTACAATTGAAACAGAGCTTGTACTAGATTGGATTGCTTGATCCATATTTCAGTCTCCTTTAACCCTGCATCAAAGGCTGTATATTTCATATTCAATTCTTTTTTAGAATTTAAATTAGAATATTTAGCTTGTGTAATCAGTAAACTTAATTCATTTATATCAGGGTTCGCCTTTAGTCCAGATTGAGTTGATTTTAAAAGTGTATTTGAATATTTATTTTTTTGATACATAATGTTTACTAAAAATCTTAGATATTTTAATATGGGTTTTGCTATAAATCGAATTGGAGCTTGCACTAATACAATAAATCTTAAATTAAAATTATTTTTAAATTTGATTTTATTATTATAAGTACCTATATCATAAAAATTATAGTATTCTTTCCATGTTATTTGGTCGTCACTAATTATATTACAAGTAATATTATTATCTTTATACTCACACGCACTAATAATAGAATTAACCAAATCATTAATATAAGTAAGATTACATTGCGTTATTTCAGCTTTATAAGGAAGATTAAAACCATTCAATTTTCTTTCAATAATTCTATTTGTCCATAACGTTGATCCTTTTCCATAAATGATACCTGGTCTTAAGATTATAATTTGTAATCTATTGTTTAACTTGTATAAAAGCTTCTCAGAATCAATCTTTGCTTTTGAGTAGTCTCCTCTGTTACCAACCATATCTGAATCTTCGTTTAGCACACCCTTTGAATTTCCGTAAACATCCGTACTACTGAGATGAATTAATTTTTTTGCCTTTTTTTCAATGCACGCATACGCAATATTTTTTGTGCTACTGACTAAAGTGTTATAATCTCCATTAACGCAATTAATTACAATAGAACCTTCATGAATATTATTTAATGTTTCTTGGTAATCAAGTGTATTACAGATTGTAGGTTGAATTCCAAGATTTGAAATAAAAGAGCAACTATTTTTATTTCTGACAATACATTTTAAATCAAAATCATCTTTCATTGACTCAGCTAGAGCTGAACCAACGAATCCATTTGATCCAAAAATTATAATATTACTTTTCATATGCCTCGCTGATTACTTTAATAGAGTCTTTAACATCAAGAAAACTAACGGAATTATTGGGATAATTTAAAAAATTATCGAAGACAACTTTTCCTAAATCATAATAGTTGTCTACTGAATCTTTTGTCATGATAGTTTTTCTTCCGCTTGAATCAATTAATTCGTAAGAATTAAGATCATTTACTCCAAATATAATTTTACCATACTCAAAATTGAAGATAACCTGGTTTGCAAGCTTGTACTTCCAGCTGAGTGTAATATCTATAGGAATTTTTTTTGATTTAGAAAGTAATTTTATGTACGCATGAGATTCAGGAATAATTCTATCGGAGTCTTTAAAAAACTTAACTATTTCAAAACTATCTTCTATCATCCACCCAATAAGATCTATTGCATGAGGGCCTCTATCCATAAGAACGCCAAACTTGTTTTGAAAATAGAAACCTGATACAGAATCCCAATCAAATTTACTGCCATCTGCATAAGAAATAGATTGCAAAGTCCCCAAGCTTGTATTTTTGTCTTTCAAATTAATCATTTTTTTAATTTCTTTTGCAATTGGAGAGAACCTTCTAGTTTGATTAATAAATATATCTGACTTTGAAGACTTTATCTTATCTTTTAATATTTTATAATCTTGATAATTTGACACTACAGGCTTCTCACACATTATTTTTAAATTGTATGGTAATAATTTGTTTAAAATATCATAGTTGTATTGATATGGAACTGCTATCACAACATATGAATAATTATTCAAATTAACCTCAGATATGTCGCTGTAAGAAAATGGAATATCAAAAGCTTGTTTGACCACTTTTACAGTTTTCAAATCATTATCAATAATTGATATGTCATTTTTTTTAAAAAAGCTTAATATTGCAGGCAAGTGCATGTTTTGTGCTATTGAACCACAGCCTATTAACAGTATTTTACTATTTTCCATAAAAGAATTTATCAAAATTTAGGTTTTTTGCACCCTCTATTTTGCTTACTGGACTAAAGTTATATACTTCAACACCCTTTTCTGAAAGAAATTTTATAGCACTTTCAAGTGCTATTTTCATTCTATCTTGCCTAGGAAAGTGCCATCTTTTCCCTTTCCCAAACCAATCTTCATGTAAATGATTATTATCTGATTCTGTTGAAGTAATTATACTACCGTCAATTTTAGCAGAACTAGGTATTTTATATGATAAATCAACACCAAATAAATATATTTTTTTAAATCCTAAAAAATAAGCGATTTGGAGACTAAAATATACTACAGTCCCCCCCCAAAATCCCTTCAAGAATAAATTATCTGAAAATTTAAATTTTAGACTTTTATCTTTTGTTGTTTCTCTTGAATCAATATATGTATAATCAAAGTTTATGTATGTTACATTATCTCTATTTCTAATGTATTTTTTTAATTTAAGAGGAACGACAATGTTGATATCTTTTATTTTATTCAGCTCAATAGAATTATCTTCGGCAGGTAGAGGATCTTCTAAAACATAAAGTGATGGCTTAAAGGTATAATTAGTTCTGAGAAGATAAAATGCATTATGAACTATTGTAAATTTATTTTCTAAAAGATTGAGGTTTTGATTTTTTATAGAAGGTCCTCCTCCAATTATAAAACATTCTTTATGTTCTTTTCTAAGTTTTCTTAGACTATTAATCTTATCCTTTTCTATAGAAAATAGAAGATTAGAATGAACAAGTATATCAATAAAATTCTGTTTAAATCTTTGAATAAAAAAAATAACTTTATACGGTAGTAAAAATCTAAGAATTTTTTTCATTTATCAATTGCTCCATATTTTCAATCGATTCAATGGCTTGATTTTGCACATTATCAATTGTTCGTGAAGCTGTGTGAGGTGAAATAAAAATTTCACTGTGACTATTATATATTACATTGTCTTTTTTCATTGGTTCTTCTTGAATTACATCTGTAAGATAAGCTTTAATTTTCTTTTCTTTAAGCATAGAAATAATATCAATCTCGCTAACCACGTGACCTCTAGAGGTATTAATAATAACTAGTTTTTCATTACATTTACTTAATGAATTTTTATTAACCAGCTCAAACGTAGATTTATTTAGATTTGTATGCAAAGTCAAAAAATCAACATCAGAAATAGCATCAGAAATATTATTAAATGAATCATATTTACCAGTATCGACAAATGGGTCAACAACGATAACTTTCATCTTAAAGGCCTCTGCAAGACATGCAACTCTTTTACCAATGGCACCAAAACCCAAAATCATAATTGTCTTATTTTTAATATCATATCCAGCAAATCTCTTCCAATCCCCTTTTTTAGTATTATTATAGTTTTCAAAAAGATTCTTTGAATATGATAATATTTTAGCGAAAACATGTTCAGCTACAGTATCTGAATTTACTCCATGACAATTCTTTACTTTAATACCAACTTTTTTAGCATATTCAAGATCAATTTTATCTAAACCAATACCATATTTTGAAATGCCATAAAAGTTTTCTTTACTCCACCTATCTAAAACTTCTCTATTTATTTCATCATCACCGCAGATAATACCATTAATTTTATTTTGGTAATTAATTAATATATCGGCTGTCAATGGTCCTCTAAGATAGAAAAGATTCCAAGACTTCTTCTTTAATAAGTCGATATGAGAACCTGGGGTATCTTGTAACGATGTACTAGTAATTAATATGTTCATTTTATTAATAAGTTAAAATTATTAAAATTATTGATTGAATATACTGTATCGCTATCAATCAAATGATCATTATCTCCAGTTAATCTCAAACAAAAATCAATTGAATATTTTGCTGCTGCATCTTTGTCGCTATGTGCGTCACCTATAAATAATGAATCTTTACTTGAAATTACATTTTTTTCAATTAAATCAGCTAACCAGAATTTCTTATCATTTGGTGATCCGTAGGATTTCTTAAAAAAACGTCTGATATTTAACTCATCTAGGATTTTTAATAATTCATCAGAAGGTGTAGCAGAAATGATATAAAAATTATAGGCTTTATGATTATTATCTAAAAACTCCTTTACTCCTTCCACAAACGGTGAATTGCATACTCCTTTAAAAACTATTGATGAGAAATTATTAATAATTTTATTATAGTCTTCTTTTGGAAGTTTAAATTTCTTGATTACATACTCTACTTTATCGAACCTAGAGATCCCTCTATTTTTTAAGTGGTAATTACGACTAAAAGAAGCAACTTTTTCTCCGTAATCTAAAAAAATTGAGAAAAACGCTTCATCCTTTACATGATTAGAATCAATAATCACACCATCAAAATCGAAAATAATTGTCTTATATTTCATTTTCCTTTTGCTAAAATTATGTTCAATTTTTCTTTATGCTCAATAAGTCGATTTAATGGATAAAAATCTTTATTGAAAAACTTTTTATATGCCCTAATCTTACTATCACCTCTAAAGTATAAAATAATAGCTCTAGATCTTATAATGAAATCAAGATTAAGTGAAAATCTATTATATTTATGGTATTCAGAATTACAATAAAAAGAGTGATTTGAATCATAAATAACATCACACTTATTAGGGAAAATTGATGCAACATGTCCGTCATTTCCTACCCCAAGCATACATAAATTAAAATCTCTTTTTTGAAGTGTGTCTTCATAATTATTTATGGTGTTTTTATAGTTTTTCTCTGGTTTGAAACCTTTAAAAATGAAGTTTTTATAGTTTAATTTTCTATATGAATTAAGGTTTGAATCAGAAGAGTCATATTTAACATTTCTTTCATCTGTTAAATAAAAATTAAGTTTCAAATTTTCTTGAGACATTCTTTTGAGCATAAATAAAAAACTTGTACCACCAGAAATTAAAATATCATCACCATCTTGACACTTATTTATAATATATTGAGCTAAAAAATTATCGGCAGAATTTAGCTCTTCAAAATGTTTAATTGTCATCATTTAAAGATTGTACTATCTCAATTAGACCTTCTCCTAAATCGATATGTGGATTATTAGTAAGTTTTTTAACTGGATCTTTTTGGTAAGAATATGGGGTGCTTTTGTAATGAGTTTTTGATTGATTTTCCTTCATACTAATTTGTAAGGAATTATTAAAGATCTCATTTATCATATCAAATAAATCTTTATACTTCATTGATTTGGTACCTGTTAACATTAGTGTATTTTTATCATATAACTCTTTAAAACTTTCGATAGTAAGTTCTGCTGCATCTTTCACATTTATAAATTCTCTTACCTCTTCACCAGTACCAGAATAATCAATTTTAGATTTTTTCAAGGCAGATTTTAAAAATCTATAAATAGAATTTCTATCATCTGAACCTAATCCATATAATGAACCATATCGTAAAATAGTATAATTAAAACTATAGTTCTCAGAATACTCTTTAATTATTTCTTCACATGCTTTTTTACCAATAGCATAAAATGAACCACTAGTTCCTGAAGCATATGCTGAACTTGCATAGATGTACTTTTTTAGTTTAGATGATTCTTTTAGAACATCTATAATATTTAAGTTAGATATAATATTTATCGTCAAAGATTCTTTTGGATTTTTATGACAATAGTCTAAATCGGATATTCCTGCAAAATTGATAACATAATCAAATTCATTTTTATTATTTTTTAGAAAATCAAGATTCTCAATAATGTTAAAATAAACATTTGTTAAATTTTTACTTTCAATATCACATGAGTTAATATCAAGATTAGTAACCTGAAAACCTTGTAATAAAAGCTGATTAATTACATGGGTCCCTAAAAATCCTGAACCTCCAATCACTAGAACATTATTTTTCATTCATAAAATCCTTAAATGAGTTTAAATGTGATACAATGAACTTAAAATCAAGGCTGTAACCTAAAAAACTGTATCCTTCGTTTCTAGCATCAATTAGCTTTTTAGGATCTGGTTCAACAATATGCATCCCAATTGGAATACTATTTTCTAGTGCAATATTTTTAATCTTATCAAGTTCATTTAAATAAAGCGGATTTTCAAATTCTCCTGCAATTCCTAAAGAACTTGATAAATCATATGGACCAATCATCATTGCGTCGATGTGTTTAACAGATACTATTTCATTCAAATTTTTGACAGCTTCTCGATTCTCAATTTGAACTACAAGCACTGATTGTTTATTGTTTGTTTTATAATATGAATCAAAGTTGTTGCCAAAATTTTGAGCGCTAAATAGGCCAGCACCTCTTTTACCTTCAGGTGGATATTTCATAAACTTCACTGCATCATGAACATCTTCTATATTTGAAATATTGGGGGCTATAATACCGTCTGCCCCACAATCCATTATGCGCTTAATATAAATATTATCTACAATTGGCGGTCTGACTAAACATCCAATATTTGTATTTTTAAAGAAAGAAATAGCTTGGTGTAACCCACTAAAATCAATTGCTGAATGTTCAAGATCAATTAATATCCAATCAAAAGGATATTCAGAGATACACTGGTAAATAACGGGATGATCAATAGTAATCCAAGTCCCAAGCGTGCTTCCCTTTTTTATCTTATTTTTTAAGTTCATCGCCTTTATATAATGCTCGCGCAAGTTGTAAATCTTCGTAATAATCAATATCAATAGATTCTAATTTATTTATTGTAAAGTAAAAAGGCTTATTACCAATTCTATTATTTCCATTTTTAATAAAAGAATCCTTAGTAAAAATATAAAAACAAGAATTTTCTTCATATAACGGCTTTAAGTCTTGAGTTCTAAGAATATTAGATGAGCCATCATGATTAATTGGATTGTGTTTACTATCATAGAATCTACTTTTATGCTCATTTACAGATACTATACTATCATATGTATTATTTTTATAAAATAAAATTGCTTTATCAATAGTCTTGGTCTTAAGTAATGGATTTGTAATATGTGTTTGAATAAATGAATTATTTTCAAACTGACTGATATCATATTTAATAATGTCATTCATTGGAACAAAATCGCCAATCAATTCTTTAGGTCTGTTAATAAATTCAATTGAATTTGATGAATAAAGTTTTTTTACTTCATTAATAATTTTTTGGGAATCAGTATTGATAGCTACTTTTGATATAAAATTTGAACTTAATAGAGTATCAATTACAAAAGAGAATAAAGGCTTATTATCTATAGTTTTGAAAGATTTATTTGGTATTCTTTCAGAATGTTCTTTTATTGGAAGTAGTGCTATCATTTTTTTTGTTTCAATCACTTTAAATTAATTGAAAAATTGGTTCTTTTT
>Ga0181585_10005451_pt1 | contig 11015 bp, 6 predicted proteins | sample 071ome_29_FD_132469 | JGI IMG/M metagenome (GOLD analysis project Ga0181585, IMG submission 132469) | Coastal salt marsh microbial communities from the Groves Creek Marsh, Skidaway Island, Georgia - 071407BT metaG (megahit assembly) | ecosystem: Environmental > Aquatic > Marine > Intertidal zone... | reverse complement strand
GGAGGTACAGAGAGTCAGGATTGGGCTGAAATGTTGTATCGAATGTACACGAGATGGGCCGATCAAAATGGGTATAAGGTTTCAGTTATGGACTATCAAGATGGTGAAGTAGCTGGATTAAAAAGTGCAACCATAGAAGTTCAGGGAGAGAATGCCTATGGTTTTTTAAAAGCAGAAAGCGGTGTTCATCGTTTGGTACGAGTATCACCTTTCGATAGTAATGCTCGACGCCATACTTCTTTTTGTTCCGTATTTATCTCTCCTCTGGTTGATGATACCATTGAGCTAGACATTAACGAGAAGGATATCGAACTACAACGATTTCACTCCTCAGGTGCGGGTGGACAGAATGTAAATAAAGTAGAAACAGGAGTTCGCCTTATTTGGACAGGTAAATTATCCGATGGCCGTGACGAAAAAGTTGTAGCAGAGTGTCAACAGGAGCGATCTCAACTCCAAAACCGGGAGAAAGCATTAGTATTATTGAAATCTAGAATTTACGAACTAGAAAAAGAAATTAGGGAGGCTGAGAAAGCCAGGCTAGAAGGAACAAAAGGGAAAAATGAATGGGGATCTCAGATCAGAAGTTATGTATTTGACGATCAACGAGTAAAAGACCATCGAACCGGGCATGAAACATCCAATGTTTCAGGGGTTATGGATGGAGATTTGAATGATTTCATAAAAGCGTATCTACTACTACAAGCTCATGCATAAATATGACATGCTTATTATTGGAAGTGGTCTAGCAGGACTTTCCTTCGCTTTAAAAGCTGCAGAATCTGCACGAGTAGCAGTAATTACGAAAAATGAACTCAAAGAAACCAATACTTGGTATGCTCAAGGCGGGATTGCGGGAGTAATGGATTTAAATCATGACTCTTTCGAAAAGCACATTCAGGACACATTAGTAGCAGGCGCAGGACTGTGTGACATCAATGCAGTGTCAAAAATGGTGTATAAAGCCCCAAAACTCATTCAGGAGCTGGTTGATTATGGGGTTGGCTTTACTCGTAAAGGAGATCAATTAGACCTAGGAAAAGAAGGAGGGCATTCCGAAAATCGGATTGTTCATGCAGCGGATGCGACGGGTAGAGAGGTTGAAAATGTTCTCGCGAAAAGAGTGAAAAATCATCCTAACATTGACGTCTTTGATTATTTTTTTGCAATGGAATTGCTTACGGAACATCATTTAGGCAAGAAGGTGAAATATTTATCTGAAATCCACTGTTTTGGCGTTTATGCTCTGAATTGTAAAGAAGGAATTGTAGAGACATTTTTAGCGAAGAAAACGGTGCTTGCAACCGGCGGTATAGGTGAGGTTTATGCCCATACCACAAATCCCACCATTGCTACCGGGGATGGTATTGCCATGGCCTATAGAGCAAAGGCCCATATACAGCATATGGAATTCGTACAATTTCACCCAACCACTCTACAAATTCCTGAAGCTGATTCTTATTTAATTACCGAAGCATTACGCGGTTTTGGAGCTATTTTAAGGAATTCATCCGGGCATGCCTTTATGAAAGATTATGATAAAAGAGGTGAACTGGCCCCAAGGGATATAGTGGCTCGCGCTATAGACGATCAACTTAAAAAACGAGGAGACAAAGCGGTCTTCTTAGATGCATCCAGTCTTGAATCTTCTGTATTACTAGATCATTTCCCAAATATTGCCAAAGAATGTGCGAAATACGGTTTAGATATTACTAAAGACTATATTCCTGTTGTTCCTGCTGCCCATTATTTGTGTGGAGGTATACGGGTTGATGAATTTGGTCAAAGTTCGATAAAACACCTTTATGCCATAGGTGAGACTGCCTGCACGGGTGTTCACGGGGCGAACCGGTTAGCATCAAACAGTTTGCTCGAAGCATTACATTATGCGGACACCGCTGTAAGCCATGCCTTAAAACAATATGATAACATTGATTTTGAAGCTGGTATACCCGATTGGAATGTCGAAGGAACCTTCAATAATAAAGAGTGGATTTTAGTATCGCACAACCGTGAAGAGCTTCAACAAGTAATGTGGGATTATGTAGGAATTGTACGCAGTGATATGAGATTAGAAAGAGCGCTAAGGCGACAAACTCTTTTATATAATGAAGTAGAAGAGTTTTATCATAGAACTAGTTTAACTCCTGAATTACTTGAATTGCGTAATCTAATAAGTATTGCCTACCTAATCATTCAAGCTGCAATGGCCAGAAAAGAGAGTTGTGGCCTCCATTATAATGTTGATTATGAAACGTATGGGCGACCCAGTTTAAGCGATATATAATCATGGAAAATGTAGTCAAACCTATATGCCGTTGGGGTATAACCGGGGAGATTGGAGCTGGCAAAAGTACTGTTGCTGCCTTTATTACTCAGTTAGGTATACCAGTATTGGACCTTGATTCTATAGCAAAACAATTAATGCAAAATAATGAATATCTACGTGCTCAAATTAAAGAGGAGTTTGGGGACGATGCGTACATGGGCGATGAACTAAACAGGGGATACTTAGCCGAAAAAGCCTTTAATGGAGGTCAGGTTGGAAGATTAAATGCAATTGTTCATCCTGCAGTATACGAAGAAGTGAGGAGGCTAGAATTTGAAATGGCCGAACAAGGTCAAAAAATAATTGCTAAAGAGAGCGCATTATTACTTCAACACGGGCGCCCAAAAGACATAGACTTTATAATTTGGGTTCAATCGAGCAGAGAAATTCGCAGAAATAGATTATCAAAAAGACCACATTTAACGCAAATAGACCTTGACGCTAGAATAAAGCATCAATCCGCATTACACCTTTCCCAATATCTTGACAAGGATCGTGATATAGTTCTTTATAATAACGAGACTATACAAGCACTACACAAACAGGTGTCAAAGTTAACTTCACAGCTTAAAACCTGATGCGATACCCTTCTTCAATCCCGTGGGTGATAGCATAACCACCATTTGTTTCAACCACATATTTAGCTGGGGCCCCAGAAGGAAGGCCTCTCTCAGAAAAGGGGGTGGTTGAATGGTATATGCTAACAATGATACTATCTGCATTCACATACATGATATCCAAGGGTAGTGGTGTATTTGCCATCCAAAAACTTAAGGGTTCTTCTTTGTCAAAAATAAAAAGCATCCCATGGTTTTCAGGAAGTTCCCTTACATCCATTAATCCCTGACTCCGCTCCATTACATCATCCGATATTTGCACCTCCACGCTGCTAATTTGCTCCATGTCAGCGTCAAGGAAATGTACTGTTTGTTCAGGAATGACTACTCGTCCATTGTAGGTAGAAGAGTTGGATTTTGAAGTTTTACTCTCACCGCAGCTTATTAAAACAATAAAAAATAAAAGAATCGTAGGGAATACTACTTTATTTAATTTCAAAAGATTGCTCATGAGTTGTTGATCCATTGGTTATTTGAACTGTATAAGTACCTCTTTCAAGGTAACTGTTCGTCGTTGGGTTCCATAGGTTCCAGTGAAAGGTGTTAAATCCTTTTTGTACATCCATAGTGGTCGAGTAAAGGGACGTTTCGTCCTGTTTAACGTCTATGGCGATTTCAAACGAATCCGTTGTTTGGTTTCTTTTTCTAGATGAGGATTCCTGAACAAAAAATAATGCCTCAAAATTTGGCTCAAATGGATCACGATAGTCTACCGATTGGGATCCCCATCTATTTGAGTAGCGCATATCACTGAGGCTGAATAAAGTCGTGGATTCGTTTATCCTAGGAACTAGCTCATGAAAAGGAGTCACATCGAGTACATAAATACTACGTCCATGAGTAGCTACTACCAATTCTAAATCACGGGGATGAACAACCATATCATAGGAGGCAACGTTGGGTATATTATTTAGCAAATGCCACTCTTTCCCGTCATTTAAACTTATATAGCTACCGTGATCTAGCCCTGCGTATAAAATTTGTGGTTCTATAGGGTCTTGTACTACAATATTGACAACATCGTCCGGTAAGTTGCCTTTAACTGATACCCATGTTTCACCAAAATCAGTGGTTTTATACACATAGGTTACAAATTCATCAAACCGATATCCATTCAATGAAACATAAGCTGTTGAGGGGTCATGAGACGAGGCATGTACCTCTGAAATCCAACGGTAGGCAGGTAGACCTTCGCTCACATCTATCCATGTAGCACCCCCATCCGTGGTACGTTGAACTTTTCCGTCATCTGTTCCAATCCAAATAATTTCAAAAGAGAGGGGGGACTCAGCAATAGTAGTAATGGTGGAAAAAGGAACATCTCCATTGGGTAGGTTATAACTTAGATCAGGACTAATAGCCTTCCAGCTTTTTCCTTCATCAAACGACCGATTTAAGCGTTGTGAGCCAAAATATACTATATCAGGATTATGATGACTGAGCTCAACGGGTGTGTTCCAATTGTAGCGGTACCTGTCTTCACCCACTTCGTGCCGTGGGGTTATTCGATATGAGGTTCCATCACTTAGATCTCTTCGAACATAGTTACCATATTGAAATCCCACGTAAACAATGTCGCTATTCTCAGGATGTGGGTTAACGTGCATGCCATCTCCACCATAAAGACGCTCCCAAGGTTGTTCTCTGTTTGGTGTGGACCTAGAGGAGCCTTTCCACGTCCCATTGTCCTGAAGACCACCGTAAATATTATAAGGTGTATCCATATCTACATTCACGGTATAAAATTGACCCACTGGAGCTACATTATGATGAATGAAGTTTTCCCCTCCATCCTTACTTTCATATAAGCCACCATCATTACCCAACAAAAGATGCTCTCCGTCTTTGGGGTTAACCCATAAAGCTTGGTGGTCTACATGAATACGTTGGTTTTCGGCAATGGGCGACCAATTCTTACCAGCATCCGTCGATTTTAACATAGGAACACCCATTATGTAGAGTGTGTTGGCATCGCTGGGATCTACTCGAATTTCACCAAAATAATAACCATAGGTAAAGTAAACATTGTCTAGTGCTATGTCATAAGTTTTTTCCCAAGATACCCCACCGTTATCCGTTTTATAGACCTCAGCGCCAATAATTTCTGTGTCAAAAAGCTCTGCATTCGCATCACCTAAATAGTCGGCTAGGGCATTAGGGGCGTATTTACCAGCACTAATGTCTTCCTTAACACTTTTAGCGGTATACTTAGTTGGAAAACCATTACGCCGTAAAAATTGATTGAGTTCTTCATTATCTAGTGATGAAAAATCTCTTGAACTCATCTCCCTAAACTCATCAACCTGTAATCCCCTGTTTCCATCATTATTTGACTCTACTTTACGAACATCTTGATTATCGATTAGGGCATAGATACGATCAGGATTATCTGCACTTATACTCAAACCAATTCTCCCTAAAGTTGTGCCGGTAGGTAGGCCATTTGATGCTAATTCCCAGTTATTTCCCCCATCTTTTGAATGATAAACCGCAGAACCGGCACCACTCTCAACAAAATTCCATGCTTCTCTGGAGCGCTCCCAAGTAGCGGCCCACAATAAATCTGGATTATCGGGATGAATAATCAGGTCTATCACTCCAGTGTTATCATTAATGAAAAGAGTTTTTTCCCAAGTTTGTCCACCATCTTTGGTCAAATAAACTCCTCGATCCTCATTTTGTGAGTACAGTGCACCCATACTACCTACCCATACAACATCTGGATTTTCGGGATGAATAATAATCCTACCTATATGCTGAGTGCCTTCCAAACCCATAAGCATCCAAGTATTTCCCGCATCAGTTGTTTTATAGACTCCGGTACCTGCATAGGTACTTCGGCTCGAATTATTTTCTCCAGTACCAGCCCAGATTATATTTGGGTTAGAATTCGAAATGGCTATGTCACCTATACCCATTGCACCACCTTGGTTGTCAAATACGGGTTGCATAGTAGCTCCGCCATTGGTAGTCTTAAATATACCGGCCGAACCGAAGCCCGCATAAAAAATCCTCGCAGTATCGGGATGCACAGCGATGTCAGATACCCGGCCACTCATGGTAACAGGACCGACATTACGAATAGGGTAGGAGTGCAGTATTGATTGAGCTCTGTGCTCATTGCGCTCTTGTACACTGTTCATAAGCTGTTCGGTGCTTGTGGCACCCGGTTTGGTAAGTTGAGCTTGTAAAGGGAGGGTGAAAAAACTTGCGGCTAATAAATAAAGACCTATTCTCTTCATAATAATCAATAGTTAGTGTAGGGTTGGTTGAAAAGAAACGTGTATTACTTTCTGGGGTTAGTCATGACCATGTTCGTTCGTTGTATCTAAGATGGTCATATATCTTTTATTTTTAGTAGAGAGAGTTAATTGACTAAAGTATAAAGTAATAGACTTTACTACAAAAAAGGAACAACATTATTTTGAGGATGTAAGGTGCATTTATCTAAACAGTGCACTTTATAATTCTTCTGAAATTGAAATTGACGCCATTTTAACCTATCTTATATGTCTTAGTGGGCGCCGAGGGGTTCCCGCTTTTTTTATTTTTTATAACTATAGTTAAAGCAAAAGTTTACTCAGTACAAACAGCATGGAAACAAGCACGGAAAAAATCTTCGAATTAGCACAACAATGTGCTTCCTCGCATGGCGTGTTTGTGGTAGATGTGGAAATCAAACACACGACACCCATGGAGTTGTGGATTTATCTCGACAAAGAAGAGGAGGATTTATCCATTGATGTTTGTTCTAAAATTAGCCGTGAATTGGGCTTTTTATTTGAGGCTTTTGATGTAGAACTAGGTCGTTATCGGCTTAACGTTTCTTCACCTGGGTTGAGTAGACCTTTAAGTGATATTCGTCAATATCCAAAGAACGTTGGTCGTACTTGCAGAGTGCGATATCGAAAAGACAATGAAGAAGTCGATAAAATCATGGGTCAATTGAAGGATGTTGACTCCACGAATATTCAACTAAACGTTGAAGATGAAACCATAGTAATACCCTTTGCTCAGATTATTGAAGCCAAAATTATCCCTACAATCTAACTTTAAATTTCACCTCAATGCAGCCTGATTTTTCTAAACAAATTATTTCCTCTTTTGCTGAAATAGCAAAAGAAAAAGGTATTGATCGAGATCTTCTGTTAACCATATTGGAAGATGTATTTAGAACAATGATTCGAAAAAAATACGAAACAGATGATGCATTTTCGGTGATTTTGAATGCAGATAGAGGAGAAATTCAAATTCTGCATGTACAGGAAGTTGTACCCGCAGAAGAATTAGCGGATCCAGTAGGTGAAATATCTTTAGAAGATGCCCAAAAAATCGATCCTGACATCGAATTGTACGACGAGTTAGCTCAGGAAGTTAACATTTTGGATTTTGGACGCAGAGCGGTGAATATGGCTCGTCAACAATTAGCGCAGCGCATTCGAGAAATTGAGAAAGACAATATTTATGAAGATTACACCGATCGAGTAGGCGAAATCATTCTAGGTGATGTATATCAGGTGCGTCATAATAAAGACATTCTGGTGAATCATAATGGGGTAGAACTCTTACTACCTCGAAACGAACAAATTTATAAAGATCGATACAGGAAAGGGGATACCATTCGTGCAGTTGTAACTGGTGTGCACATGAAAAATGGCAACCCAACCGTAATAATCTCTAGGACTTCTGAACTCTTCTTAGAACGTTTATTTGAAAATGAGATACCAGAAGTATTTGACGGTATAATCGATTTAGTCAAAGTAGCCCGAGCCCCTGGTGATCGTTCCAAAGTGGCTGTTCAGTCACATGATGAACGAATCGATCCCGTTGGCGCTTGTGTTGGTATGAAAGGAATTCGAATTCACGCGATTGTTCGGGAATTACAAAACGAGAATATTGATGTAATCAATTACACCAAAGATCGAGTTGAATTCATTAAGAGAGCACTTCAGCCTGCTGACGTGATGAAAGTTGAGTTAGACGAAAAGGGAGAAAAAGCTAGTGTTTTAGTACCTGCTGATCAAGTTTCTAAAGCTATTGGTAAAGGTGGTGTTAACATTCGTCTTGCTTCAAAATTATCGGAATGTGAAATCGATGTTTATCGAGAAGTAGAAGAAGAAGATGATATCGATTTAGCTGAGTTCACGGATGATTTTGGTGATGAAACCATTCAACTTCTTTTTTCAATTGGTTGTGATACTGCTCGTGCGGTATTGGAACTGAGTGCCGATGAAATTGTTAGTCGAACCAACGATGCAATAGATGAAGCATTGGCTCGTAAAATTATTGAAGTCATTGCCTACGAATTTGAGGATTAGAATTATACAATTCAATCATAAATTGGTAGTTTAGACCGTATACAAAACACTTATACATGCCCATAAATAGACCCAAACCGTTATTCAAAGTAGCTTCAGAATTCAATGTATCTACTCAATCCATCGTAGATACATTAGAAGACAAAGGACTTACTGCCTCCAATCGTCCAAACTTTAAGATTACACCTGACATGTATGTCGTCTTAGAGCAGGTTTATGGGGAAGATAAAGCCAAAAGCGCAGATCATGAACGTGCTAAAGAAGCATACGAGTCAAGACGCAATCAAATGATGAATCAGCGTAATGACAGTGTTACGGTAGATCAATTTTTGGAGCCTTTAGAAGACGAAGAGCCAGAAGATAAAACTCCCGCAGCCTCAATTGAAGATGATCTACTGGGTGGACTTGAACCCGTGGATGAGGATTCCACTCCTAGCCAAGCAGAGGTAACAGAAGAAACCTCTGGCGAACTTCAGATTTCTGAAGATAAAGTCGAAGTAGATTTAGAGCTACAAACCGAAGAAGACGAACCAACTGAGAACGTTACTGAAGTTGTAGAAGAAAAATTAACAAACTCCTCGGCCACTACAAACTCTGATGGCGAAGTTACATCTGATGAATTAAAAGGAGCTAATGAGGATGAAAAGCAGACTTCTGAATCTAACACTACTGCAGCTAGTGCATTAACAGAGCAAACTACTGAATCCACAGATGAAGATGCGTCTGTTAAGGAAGAAAAGACCGTTGTAGAAGCAAAACAGGACGTTGAGGAAAAGAGTGAGCAGACTACTTCGGCTCAGAAACTTACAATGGACGTAGAAAGTGAAGAAGACATTATTCGAGGGCGTGCTGGTAAGCTTAAAGGAACAAAAGTATTAGGTAAAACTGCCTTTACTAGTGAAATAAGTTCTGATGGACTACCGAGAAAGAAGAGAAAGCGTAAAAAGGACCGACCGGATACACCAGCGGGAACCCAAGAAAAATCTACTACCAAACCAACAGTAACTACAAAGAAGAAGTCTAAAAAGAAGGTTAGTAAAACCGAAGTAGATGAGATTGATGTTGATCGTATGATGAAAGAAACTCTGAAAAAAATTCAGGGTGGTTCTACGGTCGGAAATAAACGAGGTAAGAGAAGAAGACAGCGTAAGGAAGAAAGAGAAGAGGAATTACAGTTACAGCAAGAACAAGATGCACAAGGTAATTCAGTTATCGAAGTTACTGAGTTCATCACTGCGAATGACTTGGCAGAAGAACTTGAAGTAAGTGTCACTGATATCATTTCTGCCTGCATGAGTATTGGACTCATGATTACGATTAATCAACGTTTAGATGCCGGAACCATTGAGTTAGTTTCTGAGGAGTTTGGTAAAGAAGTTGTATTTATCGATGCAGAGGAAATGGTTGAGGAGTTTGAAGAAGAAGCCGATGACGAAGCTGATTTACAAGGTAGAGCACCCATTATAACCGTAATGGGGCATGTTGACCACGGTAAGACTTCTTTGTTAGATTATATTCGAGAAGCACGAGTAGCCGAGGGTGAAGCTGGGGGTATTACTCAGCATGTTGGAGCCTATGAGGTTTTACATAACGAAAAGAAAATCACTTTCCTAGATACACCAGGTCACGAGGCTTTCACCGCTATGCGTTCACGTGGAGCACAAGCAACAGATATCGTAATTCTTGTTGTTGCTGCTGATGACTCGGTTATGCCTCAGACTATTGAAGCGATTAATCACGCGAAGGCGGCTGGCGTCCCAATGGTAGTTGCCATTAATAAAATGGACAAACCTGGTGCCTCACCAGATAAGATAAAGCAGCAGTTATCCGACCATTCGGTTATTGTCGAGGACTGGGGAGGATCTACACAGTTTGCATTAGTGTCAGCCAAAACGGGTATGGGAATTGCCGATTTACTTGAAAAAGTAGTGATTGAAGCAGAATTATTAGAATTAAAGGCTAACCCAGATCGGCGTGCTGATGGTGTAGTCCTAGAATCTAGATTAGATAAGGGTAAAGGTATTGTGGCAAATATCTTGGTCCAGAATGGTACACTAAAAGTGGGGGACCCATTTGTCGCTGGACCTTGTTATGGTAGAGTTCGAGCAATGGAGAACGATTTAGGTGTACGAATCACAGAAGCTGGACCTGCAACACCTGTACAGCTAACAGGATTTGATGAAATGCCTCAAGCAGGTGATAAAATACGTGTTGCAACCGACGAGAAAGCTGCGAAAGAAATAGCGAATCAACGTCAACAAATTCGTCGTGAACAAGCTCTCAGAAAAACCAAACATATGACGCTGGACGACTTATCCAGAAGAATGGCCCTAGGCGAAGTATCTGAGCTTAATATCATTATCAAAGCAGATGTAGATGGCTCAATTGAAGCTTTATCTGGTGCACTGCAAAAATTAGGAACCGAAGAAGTATCTGTGAGTATTATTCACACAGGTGCTGGTGCCATTTCAGAATCGGACGTTCTTCTAGCTTCTGCATCCGATGCTATTATTATTGGTTTCCAAGTTCGACCTACCGCACAGGCTAGAAAACTTGCGGAGAACGAGGAAATCGATGTCCGGCTGTTTAGTGTAATCTACGATGCGGTGGATGAAGTAAGAGATGCACTTGAAGGCTTGTTATCTCCCGAAATAAAAGAACAGATCATGGGTTCTGTAGAAGTACGAGAGATATTCAAAGTGTCAAAAGTAGGGACCATTGCAGGATGTTATGTTACTGATGGTAAAATTG
>Ga0181585_10005448_pt1 | contig 11018 bp, 10 predicted proteins | sample 071ome_29_FD_132469 | JGI IMG/M metagenome (GOLD analysis project Ga0181585, IMG submission 132469) | Coastal salt marsh microbial communities from the Groves Creek Marsh, Skidaway Island, Georgia - 071407BT metaG (megahit assembly) | ecosystem: Environmental > Aquatic > Marine > Intertidal... | reverse complement strand
GCGACCGAACAACATGGGTGCCTCCTTCGGCGGGGGATGCCGTGACTGTACGTAATGACGACCCGCTGTGACAGCTCGGCCCGTTCCTGAACCGCGGTGACCTCACCGAAGCGGCCCTGGGGATGCTCGGCTACATCCCGACGACGGCGGACGTCATCGAACTTCCGGGCGAACAACAGGCTGGCTAACCCATCAACCTGACGGACCGTCAGGTCGGTCACTACCATGGAGCGATGCTCGACGTGGTTATTCAGGGCGGCACGGTGGTCGATGGCACCGGTGCCGAAGGGTTCATTGCCGATATCGGCATCAAGGACGGGCGGATCGTCTCGATCCGGCGCTCAGCCGACGGTGGTATCGAGAGCGACGCAGCTGAGACGATCGACGCCACCGGTCAGGTTGTGTGCCCCGGCTTCGTCGACCCTCACACGCACTACGACGCCCAGATCTTCTGGGACCCGCACTCGACCCCGTCCAACCTGTTCGGCGTCACCTCGATGGTCGCCGGCAACTGTGGTTTCTCTCTTGCGCCACTCGGCGACGAGACCGACGGCGAGTACCTCAAGCACATGATGACCAAGGTCGAGGGCATGGCGCTCGAAGCGCTTGAACAGGGCGTTCCCTGGAACTGGTCAAGCTTCGGTGACTATCTCGACCGGGTCGAGGAAAGCGGAACCGCCATCAACATTGCGTTCATGGTCGGCCATTCGGCCATCCGCCGCATGGTGATGAAGGAAGATGCCGTCGGGCAGGAAGCCACCGCCGAGCAACTGGCGGCGATGCGCGCCCTCCTCAAAGAATCGATCGAAGCGGGCGGGTTCGGTTTTTCAACCGGACGGTCGTTCACCCACTCCGACGCCGATGGGCAACCGGTACCGAGCCGATGGGCTGCGTGGGAAGAGGTCCTCACCCTGTGCGAGGAAACGTCGCAGCACGAGGGAACCACGCTCGAATGGGTTGCTGACGGTTGCCTGAACGGGTTCAACGACGACGAGGTCGAGCTGATGACCAAGATGTCGCTCGCCGCGAACCGGCCCATCAACTGGAACGTCCTCACCATCGACTCGGCCCGACCGGAGGCCTACCGGAACCAGCTCGAAGCCTGCGAGAAAGCCAACGAGGCGGGAGCCAAGGTCGTGGCGCTCACCATGCCGATTCTCGTCGGCATGAACATGAGCCTCGGTACCTTCTGCGCCCTCTTTCAGCTCCCCGGCTGGATGGAGTACTTCAACATGGGGGCCGAGGCCCGCATGGAGAAATTGCGTGACCCTGAGGTTGTGACCTGGCTCGAAAACCAGGCGGCCTTGCCCGAAGCGGGCGTGTTCTCCCGGCTTACCGGCTGGGACAACTACATGGTCGGCGACACGTACTCCGAGGCCAACGAGGGGCTGAAGGGCCGCACGCTCGGCGAGATCGCTCGCGAACGCGGGCAGCGCGCCTTCCACACCATGGTTGAGATCTCCCTCAACGACGACCTCCGCACCGTCTGGTGGCCGCTTCCGACCGACGATGACGCCGAGTCGTGGCGTCTTCGTGCTCAAGCCTGGGAACACCCCAACGTGATGATCGGGGGGTCCGACGCCGGTGCCCACCTCGACCGGATGGCCGGTGCCCCCTACACCACTGCGTGGCTGGCCGACTGCCTACGAGGGCGCCGCCTCACCACGATGGAAAACGCCGTGCGCCACCTCACCGACGTGCCCGCCCGGCTGTTCGGCTTCACCGAACGAGGGCGGCTGGCCGAGGGATGGCATGCGGACATCGTCATCTTCGATCCCGACACGGTCGGCGCTACTGATGTCGAACTCGTCTTCGACCTTCCCGGCGATTCGAAGCGACTGTGGAGCGAGGCAACCGGCATCAGTCGAGTGCTCGTGAACGGTGTCGTCTCCGTGGCTGACGGCGAAGCCACCGGCGCCATTGCGGGCAAGGTCATGCGGGCCGGTGTCGACACCGAAACCGTCACGGCGAGCTGACTCGACCCCCGACGCCCCACCCAACGAAGACGGGGTGACCGCCACACCAGCTGACGGCGTCAGCTCCAGAGATCGACGATGGCCTCACTCGTCGTGAGGCTCGCCAGCAGGGCGAGCGTGTTGTCGATCACCGACTCGCCGTACTCGACCGGCACGCCCACAACGGCATCTCGGGGGACGACAACCTGATAGCCAAGGTCCACGGCGCACACGACCAGGCCGAGCACTCCGATGTTGACCGAATTCCCCACCGCAACGATGGTCTGGACGCCACAGTTGCGCAGAAGCTGATCGAGTTCGGTCGCGACGAACGGCGTGAGGCCGTGGGTGCGGGGTACCACCAGATCACCGGGCTCGGCTGCGAGTTCAGGAATCAGTTCAGTGCCGGGCTGCCCCCGGTCGAGACGATCCCCGTTGAGACGAGCCGATGCCGCAAGGATCCGAGCATTGGTCGCCGATCCCTTCCGGTCAGGACGGAACTCGGCGGTGCAGTGCACGACCGTCGCACCAACGGCCCGACCCGCAGCACACACCCGACCGGCATTGGCCGGAACCCCGACGGCGGCGGCCGCCTCGCGGAGATCGGGCAGGGCGGCCAGGTCGCCGACAACCCCCCGCTGGAGCTCCATGGTGACCACTGCGGTCGTCGCCGGGGAAAGGAGGTCGCTGAGATCCATCAGTGGAGTTTCGCGCAGCCGAGGGAATCGAGCCCGTTCGTGCCGAGCGCAGAGTGGGGAACGCGGGCCTACGATGCACCTACCTTCGGCATGGCGGCAACAGAAGGAGCCTCCCCCATGAGACGATGCACGATCGGGCTATTCGCCCTCACCCTGCTCGCCACTGCGTGTGGTTCAAGCGACAACAACGAAGATGTGCTCGTTGCCTTGGGACTGAGCGAAACCGAAGCCGAATGCTTCGATCGTGAGTACTCCGATCGCGGTCTGGACATGAACACCCTGTTGACCGCCGATACTGACGATCTCTCCAGCCAGGAACTCCAGACGGTCCTCGATGTTGCCGCGATCTGCAGTGGCGACAGCGACGAGACCGGACCCTCAAGCGATGAGGATCGAAGCTATGACGACCTGAGCGTGCTCGAGCAGGCCTTCGTCGACGGCGTCACCGAAAGCGGCGGAACCGAAGAGGTCGGCATCTGCATGCTCGATGAGTTGGACGCCGCAGGCATCTCGATCCTCGATCTCGCCGCCCTCGGCCTCGAAGAGGACGCAGAGCCGAGCGAGGAATTCATGACTGCCATCTTCCGCTGTGGAGACGAACTCGCCGCGTCAGGGATCTTCGATGACGCCGACGGCTTGTTCTCCAACTCGGCCGATGGGGACGACTATGGCGACAACCCTGAACTCGACGCCCTCCACGACGCCTGCACCGCTGGCGATGCGGAAGCATGTGACGAGCTCTACTGGAGTTCACCGATCGGGAGCACCTACGAGGCCTACGGCAACACGTGTGGCGATCGCTTCCCAAGCGGAGTTGTCACCTGTGTATCCGCCATGGGCGACATCGAGCCGACCGGCCCGATGAGCTACGGCGACGACCCCCGCCTCGATGCCCTTCAGGACCGCTGCGAAACCGGCGACCTTCAGGCCTGTGACGAACTGTGGCTCACCTCACCGATCGGCTCGGCCTACGAGAGCTACGGATCGACGTGCGGTGGACGGACGTCCGAGACCTTCGGCAACTGTGTGACCACCCTCGACGGGTGAGCCAACGGCCGCCAACCCCTCGAGTGGGGCTTGCTACAGCGCCGACCGGTCCGCAGGGGCCTTGTCGAGCTCGAATGCTTCGTGCAGCACGGCCACGGCGCGCTCGGCCTGATCTTCCCGCACGACACACGAGATACGGATCGCGGACGTGGAAATCATCTCGATATTGATGCCGGCGTGCGACAACGTCTCGAACATCGTTGCGGCGACGCCCGGGTTCGTCTGCATCCCTGCGCCGACCAGGCTCACCCGGGCGATATCACCATCGGTGGTGTAGTCCTGGCCGCCCAACTCCGGCAGCTGCTCTTCAACCGTGGCAACCGCCTGTTCAATCTGGTCGTGGGGCAAGGTGAACGAGATGTCGGTCGCCCCGTCAAGCGACACGTTCTGCACGATCATGTCGACATTCGCATCGGCATCGGCCAGCGCTCGGAACAACCGGGCGGCGACACCGGGCGTGTCCGGCACGTTTGAGACCGTCATCTTGGCCTCGGAGGTGTCGTGCGTGACGGCGGAGATGATGGCGTTTTCCATGGAGGTCTCCTCGGATACCCAGGTTCCGGGTACCCAGCTGAAGGCGCTACGGACGTGCAGTTTCACGCCGTAACTTCGGGCGAGTTCGACCGACCGCATCGCCGGCTTGGGACAGCCTGTTGCGGTCATCTCGAGCAGTTCGTCGAATGAGATCTGCTCCATCTTGCGGGCTTCGGGCACCAACCGTGGGTCGGTGGTGAACACCCCGGGAACATCGGTATAGAGCTCGCAGGCGTCAGCTTCGAGTGCGTGGGCGAGTGCCACGGCGGTCGTGTCCGATCCGCCTCGACCAAAGAACGTCACATCATTGTCGGTCGACACACCCTGGCTTCCGCCGACGACCGGCACCTTGCCGGCCTCAACCGCCGCCTTGATGCGGTAGGCGTTCACCTCGAGAATTTTGGCGTTGCGGTGCGTTGTGTCGGTCAGAAAGCCGGCCTGGCTCCCCGTGAAGGACTCGCTCTCCAGGCCAAGGTCGGTGAGGGCCATCGCCACGAGTGCGCACGCCTTGCGTTCGCCACCGGTGATCAACATGTCCATCTCGCGGCCGGGCTTGGTCTGCGACACGTCATCGGCAAGCCGAAGCAACTCGTCAGTCTCCTTGCCCATCGCGGATACGACCAACACGATCTGGTCGCCGCGTTTGCGACACCGCGCGACATGGTCGGCGACTTCGCGGATCCGATCAGGTGAGCCAACGGACGTACCGCCGAACTTCTGCACATAGAGCGCCACGGGCAATCAGGCTATCGGCCGACCTTGAACTGCGTAACGGCTTTCTGTCGGGTCAGGCTTCGAGCACCGCCCGACTCTCTCGAGCTGCGGCCGCAAAGATTCCCTTGCTCATCAAGCTGAACTCAGCCGCGCGACGCTGCTCGTAGATTTCCGCCCGTGCCCCGTGCGCGCCAACCGACTCCGGATCGGCCTGCACGGCGAGTTCCACAACCTGACAGGCGAGCCGCAGATCGCCGTTCGCAGCGAGTTCGACCGCCCGAGCCACGAGCGCGTCCGCGCCCCCGGCAAGGGCAGCCATCTCTGCGGCAAACGTCGCTTCCGGAGCGGGCTTGAGCATGGCCGGGTTCTTGTCCCACCATCCGCCGTACAGTCGCCACAGGTTCCGAACCACGAACTCGGGTTCGTCGTAGACGGGCTGCATCCACGGCTTCACCAGCACGTCTTCGGGCACCGTTACCTGATGGACGATGGCATCGAGTGATTCACCCGCATTCATCATGGCGAGCGTCTCGTTGGTGAGGAGCTCGAGTGCACCGGCGAGGTCAACCAGCACCGTGGCAACTCGGTCAGCTCCCCGAACCGGAAGCCCGTGTGCACCGAACAGCCACTCGGCGTCGTAGGTCATCATTTCGCGAAGCGCCGCAGCCCACTCCAGCGGGTACCGCTGCACCTTCTGCGGGTTGCCGCAATTTGGGAACACCCAGGTCACGAAGTCACCGACACACAACGCCCGATGTTCTGGCACCCACGTCCAGAGATGGTCGTCGGTCTCCCCTTTGGCGTGATGCATCTCGAGGGTGAGCCCGCCGACCTCCAATGTCGCCGCCGCACCAACCTCTAGATCAGGCCACAAGACATCATCGGGAAGGAACTGAGGCACATCACCGATGGCCATGCTCCTGACACCACCGACCCCACCGAACTGACGGAGGTTGATGTCGGTGTTGTAGCCGTTGGTCAGGTGGTAGCGATCGAATCGGGCGGCAACGGCCTCATGGCCAACGACACGAATCCGGCGATGCCCCCGCCGGTCGGCATCAGCAGCCATCGCTCCACTGCCACCGACATGGTCAACATGGCCATGGGTGTAGACGAGCGAGTCGATCGGCGCATCGCTCCAGCTGCGCAGCGCAGTCACCGCGTCCTCGCCGGTGATCTGTCCGGAGGCGTCGAAACACACCAGTCCGTCGTCGGTCCGGAAGGTGATGATGTGGCTGAACGATTCCACGATCGAAATATCGTCGTCGAGCACTGACAGCTTCTGGGTCGTGCGGTTGACCCGCTCGTCGTGCTCACCCGCGTCGATCACTCGGCTCGACAGTTCGATGGGATCGTCGGTGACGATAGGGAGCTTCTTCTGCAGCTTGCCGATCATGCGACGACGGTAGTGCGCGTACGGCTGGTCGTTGACGTCTGGTGATCGCCTTCTCAACTCACCGGGACACGAAGAGTTCGAGGCTCCGTTCGCCGTTGGCTCGCGGCTCGCCCGCCCAGACCTCGTCGACCCCATCGAACGTCAGGGCCGCCTCGGAACCGGTCCAATCGAACAGCGCCACCAGGTAGGCATCGTCGACGTACAGCCCCGACCGGCTGACACGGTCCAGATCGGTGGTCACCGACAGCGCGGAGATCAGGGCGGCCCCCGGCGACCCAAATGGCGAGAGGTTGTCGGCGGCATCCAGCGTGGAGCCGGGCGGAGCGGTTACGACCTCCCGCCAGGACGGCTTGGCGTCGCGGCGACGCAGTCCAGCCGACCGAATGCGGCGGACGAGGTCTCGACTGTCGACCGGTTCGGCCCCCAGCGAAAGCGCTCGTTCGCGATCGACACGGTCGATGTCGTAGTGATCACCCTGGAACCCGAGTCGGCGTTTGCCCAGCTGCTGCGCGAACGCATGGAGTTCCTCAAACGACTCATCGCTCACGAGATGCGCCCACGATGTCCCCCGCCAGGGCCAGACGGCAGGGTCGACGAGAACGGCCATCACGGCACCGTACTGTCCTGCGGCTCCCAGCCGGGTTGATCACCGATCGCTCCGCTCGGTGTCGACGTGCGACACTAGAGGCGTGTCCGGCGATATCGACGAGGTCCATCTACGCGTTCCGGCACGCCCGGAGTTCGGTCGTCTCGTTCGTGTCGGTGGGGCTGCGCTCGGCTTACGGCAGGGCCTCTCGTTCACCGAAATCGACGAACTTCGGCTCGCCATCGACGAAGCCGTCATCTTGCTGCTTGACGGCGCATCCGACGATGACGAGATCGAAGCAGCATTCCGATTCGACGGGGAGCGACTCGAGCTAGAGATCCGGAGTGAAGGGGCGACCGCCCTCAGCGACAGTGCGGTCGGTCGGTTCGATGAGATCTGCGGCCCATTGATCGACGCCTACGATATCGAACCAGCGCAGGCGTGGATCCGGATGCGCAAGACACCTGCGCCGCTGGACTGACCGGTTAGCGGCCGCTTGAGCCGTACCCCTGCTCGCCCCGCTCGGTCTCGTCGAGCGCGTCAACCTCGACGAAGTTGACGTGGGCGACCGCCTGGACGACGAGTTGGGCGATCCGCTCGCCGCGGACCACCTCAAACGGCTCGGTCGGATCATGGTTGATGAGACAGACTTTGAGTTCGCCCCGGTAGCCCGAATCGATCAGGCCCGGGGTGTTCAGGCAGGTGACGCCGTGCTTGGCCGCCAGACCGCTCCGCGGCTGCACAAACCCGGCGTATCCCTCGGGGAGCGCGATGGCGATGCCGGTGGGGATGACGGCTCGTCCACCCGCCGGGGCGAGGGTGACGTCCTCTCGAGCGAGGAGATCGACCCCTGCATCACCGAGCCGCGCATACGCAGGCAGAGGGAGATCGGGATCGAGGCGGAGAACAGGCAGATCGAGCACAAGCCGAACGTAGCCGACGCCGCCGTCTACCCTGAGACGATGCTCGCCTGGATGGACCTCGAGATGACGGGGCTCGAACCCGACCGTCATGTGATCGTCGAGATCGCGACGCTGCTCACCGACGACAACCTGGAGTTGATCGCCGAGGGTCCCGACCTGATCGTGCAGGCATCGGCCGCTGAGCTCGCAGAGATGGACGACTTCGTCACCAAAATGCATACCCGTTCCGGGCTGCTCGAGGCGATCAGCGCGTCCACCGTGAGCCTTGAGGAGGCGGGTGCCCAGACGCTGGCTTTTCTCCAGGAGCACATCCCTGAGCCGCGAACCGTTCCACTGTGCGGCAACTCGATCGGCACCGACCGTCGATTCCTCGCTGCCCATCTTCCCGAGATCGAGGAGTTTCTTCACTACCGCTCGATCGACGTGTCGACGGTGAAGGAACTCGCCCGTCGCTGGCGACCGGAGGCCTTCTCGGCCGCTCCGAAGAAGGCCGGTGGCCACCGGGCGATGGACGACATCCGCGAGTCGCTCGACGAACTCCGCCATTACCGGTCGGCCCTTTTCGTCTCCGACCAGCCTTCCTCGTAGCCTGCGGGGGTGAGTTCCCCCGTCTACCGCAAGCAGGAGCAGGAGCCGGCCTCTGAGGAGGTGCTCGAGGTCGCACCGAACGTCCTTCGTCTCCAACTGCCGATCTCGCTGCCGGGCCTGGGCCACGTCAACTGTTACGCCTTGGTCGACAGCAACGGGGTTGCGCTCGTCGATCCCGGCTTGCCCGGTGAGGAGTCATGGTCGGCGCTCATGCAGCGCCTTGGGCGTGCAGAGATTCCTGTCGAACGGGTCCACACCGTGATCGTGACCCACTCCCACCCCGACCACTTCGGAGGGAGCGCTCAACTTCGGGAGGTGGCCGGTGCCGAGGTGCTCACCCACGAGTCGTTCACCTCGTTCACCGCCGAGGCGAACGAGGAACTCGAACCACTGATCGACGACATGACCGACGACGAGATCCTCGCCATGTGGAAGGAACGGTTCGAAGCGTTCGGTGCCACCCCCTGGGGAACCCGACGTCAGCCACCGCCCGACGAAGCCATCTTGCGCTTTGTGCAGATGGGCGACCAGGGCGGTCGACGGTTCCTGTCGCCGGAGGCGACCATTCGGGTCGCAGACGGTGATCCGGTCCGCTTCGCCGACCGCGACTGGTTCTCGATCCACACCCCGGGCCACACCATCGACCACCTGTGCCTCTGGGACCCGGAGGAGGGGGTGCTGCTCTCCGGCGATCACGTGCTCCCCACGATCACCCCTCACATTGCTGGCTCGACCCAGGTGGCCGATCCGCTCGCAACCTTCTTCGACTCGCTCGATCGGGTCGCAGCACTCGAGGGGCTCACCACCGTGCTGCCAGCTCACGGCCACCCGTTCGAGGATTGTCAGGGCCGTTGCGGCTTCATCAAGGAACACCACCAGGAGCGACTCGACGTCTTGCGTGACGCCGCCGACGCCACTGGGGACGCTCCCGTCACCGAATGGATGAAGGTCCTGTTCCGCGAACGCTCATGGGGTGACATGGCCGCAAGCGAAACCTACGCCCACCTGGAACACCTTCGGATGATCGGCGAGGCCACCACACGCCGGGACGCCGATGGCCTGGTCTTCTTCGAGTTGACCGAGTCGACCAACTGACACTCGCGCCTACGGGTGGAGCGGGACGACCCGACCGGCGCTGCCGGTTCCGGCGGGGGTCACGAGCCAGGTCGAGAACCCGGTCGCATCGCCGTCGTGATGCAACTCGACGGGACCCGGCTCGACTCCGGCTCCGAACTCCACCTCCGCTCGCACCCCTTCGAGCCGCATCCCGACGCGGCGCGCGATCTCTTCGAGTGGTGCCCACTGCGCGGCGTTGTTGACGTGAGCCAGGACATCAAGGTCAACGAACCGAACGGTCCATGGTTCGTTCTCGGCCCCGTCGCTGGGGTTCGTTGACAGCTGCAGTCTCGCCGACACTGTCCGCCCCATCGCCGTGTCGCCGTACAGCTCGAAGAAGTCGTCGTGGAGCTTGCGGGGCGCACCCGTCTCACCATCGACATAGATCCAGACGGTGACGGCCTCCACGTGGGCGCCCTGGTCGCCACGCACTTCGGTGCGGCGCTCGGCCCACCGACCGCCGTGGCCGCTGCACCATGTTGCGAGCTCAATCCACTCCTGAAACACCGGGGCTTGATGCACCTCAAGCATGGTCCTGCGGACCACCCAGTTCATGGGGTTCGTGAGGCCAGCATCGGCGGAGTCGTCTCGGGCGACATCTTGCAGGTGCCGAACCGTGGCGTCGAGACGGCACCGCCCATCCGGATCGACATCACCAAGCCGGATGCGGCGGGCAGCCTCAAATATCCGGCCAACCACCGGTTTCGGCGTGAGTGTGGCAGCACCGGGTTCGGGCATGGGCGGCACCGTATCAAGTGCGACGAGTGCTGGGCTTTCGAGGGGTTGAGGATTAATTCAGTTGACGAGGCCGCCTCGGTTCGCGATCGTGTCCGGGCCGGAAGGTCCGGCCGCGTCTCAACCTGAGTAGGTCATTCCTATGCAGCAGATCACGTGCCTTGAGCATCATCTGGCCTCGTCGGCCGGTGCTCACGCGCTCGTAGCTGCGCGTGACGGCGGCACGTGGCGCGGCTTCTTTGGTTTCTGCGGCAACCACGCAGCGACGGCCACGACGAAGCCGTATGCCTCCCAGCGGCCCTCCGGAGCACCCCCTGGCTGACGACAGCCAAACCCACAGGGGATTTGCACCGAGGCCGCCGGATCATCCGGCGGTCTTTCTGCTTTTCGGACCGGAACGCCTTGCTCGCTCGGTCCCCTGCCCATGTCACGACCAACCCAACGAACCACCACCCAACGCACGAGAGGAGACGAGGTCATGCAGACCCTCGTCGACACCACCATCCAGACCAACATCAGCGTCCACGAACCCACCTGGCCAGAGACCGTGTGGGAGGACTTCGCCGCGTGCCGTGGCGTGGAGAACGCCGCCGACCTTTTCTTCTCGGAGGACATCGGTGAGGTTGCTGCGGCGAAGCGCGTCTGCGCCGACTGCCCGGTGCTGGCCGAGTGTCTGGAGGGCGCGCTTGAGCGGCAGGAACTCTGGGGGGTCTGGGGCGGACAGTT
>Ga0181585_10005447_pt1 | contig 11020 bp, 15 predicted proteins | sample 071ome_29_FD_132469 | JGI IMG/M metagenome (GOLD analysis project Ga0181585, IMG submission 132469) | Coastal salt marsh microbial communities from the Groves Creek Marsh, Skidaway Island, Georgia - 071407BT metaG (megahit assembly) | ecosystem: Environmental > Aquatic > Marine > Intertidal... | reverse complement strand
TGCTGGTATTTTTCTGTGGCATAGATAACAGTTGTCCCCATATAACAGACAGGAATGCCACACTTCTTTGCAGCGCGGCAGATATTAAATGTACCTTGGACGTTGGTTAGCGTCGACTCTTTTGCATTAAGAGCAACGACATCAGTACCAACAACGGCTGCATTATGAATAACGACGTCGATATTGTTCACCTCAAAAAACTTTTGCCATGCATCTTCACTATTTCGGTGAATGCAAGGTTCACCTTTTTCTGTTGTATATTGTGATATATACGCTGCGTCTTCGTTTAATTCATGGATTCCTGATATTAACTGAAAACCGTGCATTTTGGCGCGCTTTGCAAGATTCGTGCCAATAAAACCTTTTTCACCTGTAATAAATACTTTTTTCATACATTCTCCTTTTAAAAGTCTATACAAACTATATAAGGAATATTTAAAATTTTCAAAATATGTATAGAATGTATCTATATTGTGAGTGCATAATGAAAATTAATAAGTTTATTAGGAAAAAATCTATTCTTAGCTTGCTCAATGAGCAAAGTGACAGCGAAAAAGAAGCAGAAGACTTTTTTGATAGTGATGTTTTTAAAACATCACAGCGATCAAAAGACGTAGTCGATCTTCAGTCAAAGGGTTTTAAGCCAGTCGAATCAAACAAAGACGCCCTACAAATGAAAGATCCGCAATCAAAGTATATGCAGCAATTACTGAAAAATACCGGTATTACAGCAAAAATTGGATCAACTTATTATATATATGAGCCTCACTATAAAGTTATGGTTAAAACAGACAGGCTAGGGAAAACAGGGAAAGAATTAGGTATTAGTGGCGATGGTGACCCTTACACTTATAAAAAGATAGGCGAAGACAGATATCTTGTTATTTCAGGACCTGCGCCAGCTTCAATTGGAAAAAAGTTTAATAAAAAATCAAACAAGAAAACTGAAGCAGAACCTGCAGAAGAAAAAAAGAAGTCTAATGATAATACATCTAAAAAACTACCTACAGGAAAAAAATTAAGTAAAAATGAGTTTGTTAGTGCGTATGCTGACACATTTATTGATGCTCAAAAAGGTACAGGAATATACCCGTCTTTTTCAATGGCACAAATGGCGCTGGAGACATATTGGGCTAAGAAAACAGTCAGCGGAGAAGCAAACAATCTTTTTGGTATTAAAGCTAAAGGAAAGAAAACAAAATATTGGCAAGGCGATTATGTAGAAGCAGAAACAGAAGAAGTTATTGATGGTCAAAGAATAAAAATAATATCAAAATTTAGAAAATACGCTAATCCTATGCAAAGCATTAATGATCATAACGAGTTTTTAAAAGGGCCTAGATATAAAAAAGTTGTAGAAGCTGAAACGCCTGAAGAACAAGCTGTAGAAGTTAAAAAAGCTGGGTATGCAACAGCTGAAGAATACATTTCTAGTCTTCAAAATATCATTAAGTCAATTAAAAAAATTAGACCTGATATTGATGATGCGATGAAAAAAGAAAAAGGTATTCAAGAAAAACCACAATTAGCAGAAGGAACAAACAAAATGATAATCACAGAAGATAAATTAAGAAATATTATTAAAAAAATCTTATTAGAAAACAAAACGACAGATATTAAGTTTATTCAAAAAACCATTGGTGCAAAAGACGATGGTATTTGGGGTGACAAAACTGATGAAAAATGGGTAGCATGGGTAGACAAAAATATTGATGCGCTTATAAAAGCTTCAGGTGGTGGTATTAAAAAAGACACAGCACTTAAGTTTAAGGAAAATGCCGCCCAATTAGCTTCTTTAGTTTTAAACGATCCTTCTAAAAAGTCTATTTCTGGTGTTGCTGAAATGGTTAAACTGGTTCAGGATCCAGAGGCTATTAAAAATAAACAAGCTACTGAGAAAAAAGCAAAAAATTTGTCGACCGGAGGAAAACTAGTAGCACTTAAAGGATCAAATCCAGATGGTACATATCCTGCTTTACCTGACAAAGGTATTGATGGTCCTTATTATAAGTTTATTTTAGATACCCAAGCTTTTGCATTTGACCCTAACAATAAAGAAGAACCTCTTAAGCAAAGATCAAGAGGGACAGGCGGAGATTATTTAGTAAATTCAGAAGGCGCTTTATTCGAAAGAGTGCTTGGAATTAAATTGGTTAAAGAATTTATTAGTCCGGGTTTAGTATTAGGTAAGATCAAAGACGGAGAGGTTTCTGACCCTAAAGGGGTCTTTAAAGACAACAAGGAAAAAATTCAAACAACTGCAAAAAGTATCTATGATAAAAAATTCTCAAACAAAGCTAAAATATTAGACCCTTCAGAGTATGAAATTCAAAAAAGTGAAGACGGTGCACCGAACGTACCTGCAGTAAGAAAATTTGTGGCGGCTGCAAAAGAAGAAATAGGTATGGTGTTTAACAGTCTAGGCCGATCTGCAGCTGATCAGGCAAGAATATCATTTCAAGGACCATATGCAAATGATGCACTAATAAGAAAAATTGATCCTTCGATACCTCCTGGTACGTACTATTTTAGCAATCATCCTAAAAGCAAAGAAAATTTAGAGAAGATTAACGCAGCCCTTAAAAAGCTAGGGAAATCTTCAGTTAGTAAAGGTGTGTATAGTGCATACGGTAGTAGTACGTACATGCCTATTTTTAAAAATTATGAAAAAGCCTTGAAAGACGTTCAAAAAGTAGGTGCAACAGGTAAATCAGCATTAGGAGATACAGGGAAGTCTGCTTGGGAAGCAACAATCCCGTTTTGGGAAAAAATAGCAAAAAGCCAAAAAGCAAAAGGTAAAAAAGGTCACATGACAGGATATGGTATTGACATACCTAGAAATACTTCAAAAGAAAGACTAATACAACTTAATGACATTGCAAATCGATTTGGTCTATATATTAACACAAATACTAAACCTGAATCTGATCACTTCCATCTTAATATCTATGAATTAAGTCCTAGTGATTTAGAAAAGTTAAACAACAAAAAAGAAAAAGGAAATGTTTCTGAGTCTAAAAACAAAAGACGACGTCTAAGACGTCGTCGTTAATAAAGTAGCTATTAATTACTCGATATCACCTTGATATCGTTCAACAATAAGTCTTTCTGTGGCTTTGCATTGTGCAAGATATACATCTAGATCTTCTAAAGATCGACAAACCTTGATACCACTTGCTGCCAGCATAAGATTAAATTGTGCACCTGGCGGAAGACCGTCACAAAAGTATACAATTGGTTTTTCTAAACAGTTCATATAACCTGCTTCAAAAATACTACCCATGTCTTTATTGCGTGTATTACACAGCATCCAATCACACTCATGCAAGTGTTTGATATTTCCACTAAAGATCTGATCCTGCATTGACTCATTAGCGTCATTATCACATAGATTTTCATCTTTTGGTGAAAAATAACTTACACCGTGCTTTTCAAATACTGATTTAATGTTTTCTACTTCTTCAAGCCACTCTGGTGAAAACCAACCACTAGCTAAATAAACTTTTCCGAATCCCATATTATCTCCCCATTTTTTTGTTATAATCATTTGTCATTGTTTCAATTTCTTTTAAAGTGCTTTCCCAAAGCTTTGTAAATACTGTGTCGCCACCTGGATTATTTGTTCCATTGATATCTTCACGGCGTGCCTGATAAATACTGTCATTTGGATGATATTCAAAGATATCGTTCTTAGGTTCAGGCCAATACAGATTAGTACCTCTTGATGTGTGTCCACCTTTACCATCAGGTACACGGAAAGTTTTAACGTAGTGCATATCTGGTTTGCCGAAATTAACACGTGTGCTAGCCTCAGGAAGTACCTTGATTAATTCACGTGCCATATAAGCAGCAAGAAGATTGTCAGCAGCAGGCTGGATTTGCATATCTTGACGCTGATTAATAAAACCTAACAGATCTTTGAGATTAAGGCGCATTAGATAAAATGACGTCATTGCTTTTGGCAAGATCATGCGAGCATCCATCATTGATACTGCTTTTGAATCAGTCATATCTGCATAAAGCTGTTTTGATTCACGTACTAGACGTCGCCATCGATCAACAAACTCCGGACTATTTTGTACAGCCTCAGGAATGACAGCGTCATCATGGCGTAGATCACGATCACCGGTGCATTGCGCGGCAAATGAACCTGCGCGGTGTCGAATAATATGAGTTACTTCTTGGAATGAAAGTCCGGATAGTTTGAAAGTAAACCCTAGACATTCCATTGGTGTAGGAAGTGCACGAAAATTAAGTACGTCTTCTAAGTTTTCAGATAGCTCTTTCCATGATTTATCAAAAGGATCAGTTTCGTTGGGATTATCAGCCCATGTTGCTTTCACATAATGCCAAGCAACTTTAAGTGCCTCAGCACGCGATGGACTATCAACTAACTCTACTTTAAGTGCTTTAAGATTATTATGAAATGTTGTTTGTGGTTCTTCACCAAATTTTAATTGCATAGGCAATGTAATAGGTGTTAAATTAAGATTTTGAGGCATTTTTTCTCCTGATTTGTGTTACGTAAAGATATAATAATACAAAAATGGTGACATTACAAATGTCACCAAAAAAAATATTAATAAAAAGCTAGTTACTTAATTAAGTTAATTGAAGCAGCCATTTCAGGATCAAAGTCCATGCGCAATTCAATAAGAGGATTAAATCGAACATTAGTTCTCTCAATAATAAGTGCACCTTGAGGTTTAACTAATTCACCAGAAAGCTCCAAGGCTTCAAAGTCAATTTCTGTTTGACGCTCATATCTAACATTGTTATTTTCTTGTGCTTGTGCTGTGAATAGTGTCATGATGAATAAAAACATAATTTCTCCTTGTATGTTGTTTACATTATTATTATATTATGCTTTTTATACAGTTACATTTTTTTGTGGTATTTCTGCTTTAACAATTTTATTAACCGTATTTAAAGAAGCATCTTTGTCCAAAAACATTACTAAGTCAGCAATATCACTAGTATAAGTTCTTTTAAAATATTGATAATCTCTTTTTCCGGACTTAAAATCTGATAATGCATCCGGATATCTTTTTAACGATGACACCCTTACAGACATTTCTTCGACCCCTAAGATGTCAGGAGGCGATGCGTGTACACCTTCATAATACATAATAAGTCTGTCTAAGAGAGTTTGATAATTAATTTTCTTATTAATAAAACCTTCAGACTCTAATTTAGAAACAATATCTTCTTTGGTTTTTCCGATCAAGTCTTTTCTTAATAAGCTTTTAACAATATCAAGATTTAGTTTTTCTTCTGGCCCTATCTTGGCTGTCTTAGAAACTGCTTTAATCATTCCGTTTTTAATGTGATCTACTTCGTGCAATAAAATATCTTCGATTTCTGATTCAGAAATATTTGCATCATTAATAACAATAATAGGGTGCCTTGCTTTATCTTCATTAAACTTTTCTTTAATCTCAGCAGGTATAACCAACCAGTCAGGAATTGAATCTGAGTGCAAAACAGACTTATTTTCTTCATATCCAAAATCAACGTGATATGCCATGGCTTTGACACCGGCAATTTCATCATGTGATTTTTTATTAATAAAAAGTTGAATATTGTCTAATAGAGTTGCGACATAGTCTATCAGCTCTTTTGTTAATCCTTGTGACTGATAATCAGAAGCAATTAACTCTGCTTTGACTTGATCGATTGCTGATTTCAAAGCAGAGTTAATTTTTTGACTTTTTGTCGGACCTAAATCTTCTTCTTCGTCAGACAACCAGTCTTCTTCATTAAGAAAATTTTCGATTATTAAATTAAGTTGTTTTCTTGTCAACTTCATTATCACCTCATAACATTATATATATATTATGATTTAATAAAATTTAATTCTTGTAGAATGTTAATTGACTGATAATAGTTTTCATAGTGAAAGATATTTGGATTATCTAAATGTTCATTGTATGGCTTTTTAGGCACAAGACATTTAATACCGTGCTTAGCATAATCTTCAGCATGCTTTGGAGCATCATCAATTGCAAACTTAATTGCACCTGCATCATAATATTTTGATTTTGCACACCATCTAAACTTCTCAGGTGAAAAGCTTATTGCGTCACACGGAATGTTTTGCTGCCATATCCAAAAATAAGTGTCATACAAACACTGTAGTTCTTCTTCAGGGCGTGCTGTTAAAAGATGAATCCAATAGCCTCGACGTTTCAGTTGCCACAAAAGTTCTAAATTGTCAGTGTCTATAGTTAACTTTGCAAAACCTTCGTCATCTAAAAACATTTTAAAAACTGTCTCAGAATTAAGATTAATTTTTGATAATGCAGTGATAAAATAATACTCTTTAGAATCTACATCAGCGTCTACTTGAAATTTATCTTTTAACCAATTAGAAAAACCTTGGCGGAAGTTTGCCAATACATCGTCAATATCTACAATCGCTACAGGTTGTCCTTCCCATTTTTTGTGCTGTAATTCATAATGTTTGTTAAGATACACATCTTTTTTGTCAAAAGCTTTTTCAAACTCACTAGAGGTAATTCCCCATGTATTTAAAGTTGCAAGCATGTATCTTATTACATCAACTGTTTCATACAAAACAGTTTTTCTATTTGCCAGCGGCTCTGAATGTGTATGATGATTTTTATAATGAGTGGCATTTACCAATGCACTTAACTCTGCATGTGCACACAAAACATTATCTTGCGTAATTTTTTCTTTAAGTTCTTGTGATAATTGATCTGATCTTCCGACAATTTTATTATTATATTGCCGCTGTAATTGCATCATTTGTTTGAATTTCAAAGGTCACCTCTTTATTAGATGTGTTGGAAGTTTCTTTTTTAAAGATATTTAAATAATAATCAAACTCTGATGAATTTACATTAGAAAAATAATACGATGTGTCGGTATTTATAAGATTTGCATGTACCTTTTTAACGTCAATCGATCCAGAAAACTTACCTTTTATATTGACATACTTCTGGATTTGATCTAAGGTTTCTTTTGTTTCTTTACCATTAAAAAAAATTTTTGCTTTCATTAATATCCTTCTTCTAGACGCTTTCTGATCTTTGTATCTTTTTTTATATATGCGTCAAAAAGTTCTTTTTCATTAAATCCAGTTACAACAAGCATAGCAAAAAAGTAGTTTAAAGCGTCTACAACTTCTTCTAAAAACTCTTCCCGGTCTAACTCTTCTTTGATTTCAGTTTGGCGATGAGGTTTCCAGTTTTTAAGATGTTGTAGTGCTTCAAACATTTCTTCTACGCCTTTAAGAGCTAAGTCTCTGCAAACTTGCTGAGATGCTTTTTCAGATATATCTACTGGAAACGGAGGATATGATCCTGGGATTGTTTCTTGCATTGCTTTCATAAATGAAAGTCTAAGATCAAACATTTCTTTAAGTTTGCATTCTGACATTATGCTTCCTCTTCTTGATTTTGACTGGCAGCTTCTTGTAACATTTTTTCAATATTAGAATTTTGGTTTTCTTCATATTCGCTATCTAGATAAAGAATTCCATTTTCATCTGCAGCAAATTGAATCATTCTAAAATGATCAACAATATCTGTTCCTGTAATAAATCCTAGCTGGATTAGTTTTACGATGTGTGCAATTGAACTATCGTCAAGTTTAAATTTATGAAGTTTTACTTCTTCAGACATATATTCTCCTATTTTTGAATTTCTGGTACCCAGTGTGTTGTTCGCTTATCAGCTGTAGTTTCTTTAATTACTGTTCTTCCATTTGGATCAGTTTGCTGATTATACACTGCAAATCTTCGACTGTACAATCCTTCTTTGCCATTTGGTTGTCTATAGCTTTCAATTGTTGCACCACCCAACTTATAAGATCTTTGGGACTGTGTTAATGTGTTATAATATAGATCATGCCACTCATCGTTTGTAATATCTTTAATCAGCCGATTAGGTGACATTTTAGAATTCCAAAGAATTTCTGCTTTTAAATAATTGCCTACACCTGCAATGATTGATTGGTTCATAAGACACTCTGCAATTGTCTTATTTTGTTTTTTAGCAAATCGATTTCTAAATCCTTGCCAGTCAATCTCTGCAGTTAAAACGTCCGGACCTAAAGATTTAAGTTTTTTGTCTAGTTCTTTTTTATCACTAACAAACTTAAGAGTACCAAAGTTTCTAATGTCATTAAAATACAAGTCTTCCCAATCTACATTAGGATCATCATCTTCTTTTTCTAAGAAAGACAAAGAAACGCGGGAATGTTTTGTCATTTTATTAGTCCACATTCCACTCATCCCTAATGTTGAGAACAAATAAAATTCTTTATCACCTTCTTGAAATGTGAAGTAAATAAACTTTCCCTTGCAATCAACGCTGACAAGTTTTGACGGTTTGTTATAACACATCCACCCGGGAATCTCTTTCTTTTTGAAGTATCTACCTGACTTAAGTCCGACACCTGATAAATACTTTCCTACATAAGTTTTTAAAAAGTCTGTTGTGATTTTTACTTCTGGGCCTTCAGGCATAATGTATTTCCTCATAAAAAGTTGTTTTTATAATATTACTTAAGTCTTTTTCTTTTTACATTAATTTTTTGTGGCCTTTGACCTACTTTTCTTTTAGGCTTTCTGGAATTTATAGCTTCTTTAATTTTTTCTTCTGTGAATACAAACCCTAAACCGGTTAATATTTTTTTAAGTTCAGCGTCTTTATTTTCGTCAGGAATATGATACCACTGCCAGCCTATTTTATTTTTGGTGTCATTGATTGTTACTTGTTTTTTATTTAATGAATCTACAATGTTGATTTTAATTTCTTTCTCAGGAACTTCAATATCCAATTCAAATGCTATCATAATCAGATCTGCAGGTATATTGTTTTCATACGCATGTTGCGCAATTAAATAGTAGTCATCAAATTTAGCCCTTAACTCTTCTGACTTAATATGCATTGTGATATCTGGATGGACTGATTTTGCAATTCTGATATACGTCTTTTTAACCCACTTATCTATATTAGATATTTTTTTAGATGACTTCTGAATAGCTCCATCGTCTTCTATTTTAACAATATTTGTATCGTCAACATTTCCTGTGTTAAATATTTTATCATAGACTTTTTGTTGAGGTGTGTCAGAAAAATAAGTCGACTTATCAATTTTCTCTCTAAAAAAAGAAAGACGGTAGTTTAAATCAGCATTACCGTCTTCAAATTCTTTAGCAATTTTTTTCTCTAATTCATATGCTAATTTGTATTCTAATATTTTAATTTTATTTTCTAGCGTAATATTCATTTCTAATTTTTTTAATTAATAGCCACGGCCATAACAAAGACTTAAGCAGATCTTTTTCTAATTCTTTAATTTTTTCATTTGCTTTGTTTCTAGCTTTAACATCAGCTTTGATAGGTGTATGTCTTAAATTTTCTAAATTTGTCATAATAATATAAGCGTATATTGATGATGTTATGAGATATAATTCGATCATTACTTACCCTTTGTTAATTTTTTAATTAAATTCATAATATCTTGATCTGTAAATTCTTTTTTTCTATTAGACTCAGATACTACGTTTGTTTTTCTTCTTGTATTATTTGATACATTCACTCTTGCCGGTCTATCATTTTTCTTCTTGACTTCAACAAGAGAAGCAGATGTTTTTACTTTTGGTTTTGAACGTACCGTGACCGATTCTGCTGTGACCTTGAGCCTTTTCTCAAACGTGCCTTGCAATTTAAGAGGTTCAAAAAATCGATCATCTACGACAACTTCAAGAGTCATGTCGTAGTTTCCTTCCTTTAAGATGTGATCTAATGGTGGTAAAGTAACTGATACTTCTTCACCAGAGCTTTGTCCTTCAAATGCAAGTGACATACCTTTTGACTCAAGCATTAAACGACACTTTGCCGTGCCTGGACGAGTTCCTTCAATTTGAACTTGGAAAGTAAGTTCATTCTCTTCGTCTATCATTAAATCAATCGCTGTCATTCTTACTCCTTACAGACTTTACTTCAACTTTTATATCTGGCTTTTTAACTGAAAGCTTTGTAGGTGTTACCTCTATTCTTGGTGTAGGTTTGTCTTCGTATGTAGACCTTACAGTATTAATTATCGGATTCAACAAGTCTTTTCCATTAATTGCTACTAATGCAGCGCTTATCTTTAACTCTTCTAAAAAGTCTTGATATTTGTCTTTTGCTCTTCGCCCCAGTACTCTTGCACCTCGCGCAGAATCAATGACTTGATCAACTAAAAGAGGTAAAAATCCTCGAACAATAACTTGTGTAGGAGGACCGCCCAAGCCTCTAGTTACTAGTAAACCTCCCGGGCGATTTGTTAAAGCCATTAGCTTACTCTTGTTCTTTCAAATATTTCAGTTATTGAAGCATTGCCATCTCTATCTTTAAGGTCATAACGCGCAATTTCTGTGACATTGTCATCTTCGTAAAAGACCATTTGATTTGTATTTTCATCAATAATCCAACGACCGGTATGAATAAAACGAGCCATTTTCTGATCCATTTTTATTTCCTCGGTTGCATAAACCGAAGTATTACCGTTGACAGACCAGACTATTGATCCGCTAAATCTATTATTAAGGTTAAGCTCTACACCATATAGGCCGGTTGACGTACCTAATTGATACACACCGGTGTTTGTTGCAGAAGTTGTCTCTGAACCTAGCGTATCATAAATAGAGTATCTAATATCTGATGTTCTATCGGCGTAACCTTTTCCTAAATTTGCTGTTTGTAAAACTTTCATTTATCTCTCTTATCTTTTAATTTGACGGGTCTGCTGCCAGGATTTCGCTTAGATTCTTTTCTGATTTTTTCTCTGGCTCTTCTCCAAAGTTTCCCATTTCTAACTCTTCTTCCATTTTATTAAATTGATTTAGTAAACCCATTCTTAAAGAATTTTCAGTCGTCAATGCTATTGAGAAGTCCCTAATGCTATGAAGCGTTTCTATTAAGTATTTGATTTTTTCTGCATCGCTTTCAAAATTTTTACTTGATACTTCTTTAAGTGAACTATCAACAAATGATTTCATTTGATT